>SESG01013430.1_pt1 | contig 13943 bp, 11 predicted proteins | sample 3171421 | NCBI WGS metagenome assembly SESG01 (sample SAMN10866946, study PRJNA518727) | freshwater metagenome | biome: subpolar coniferous forest; feature: holomictic lake; material: water; isolation source: holomictic Lake 227, 6 m and 8 m depth | place: Canada: near Kenora, Ontario | collected... | reverse complement strand
GCGGGATGACAACCGGGGGACGGAATGACAACCTGGATTTGTCATTGCGGGCCACGACCCGCAATCCAGGCCTTCATGCCAACATCGCCCGCACGGCGGCGACGATGGCTTCGGGCGTTATGCGCGACTGCGCCTCCAGCACCGGCGAATAGCCCACCGGGATGCGCGGTGCGCCCAGACGCCGCACCTGGCAGCCAGTGGCCTCAGCTGCGCTGGCGGCGATCTCGGCACCAAAGCCTGCGGCCTGCACCGCCTCGTGCACCACCAGCAGTTTGCCGGTTTTGGCGCAGGAGCCGAGCACGGTGTCGCGGTCCCAGGGCCAAATGCTGCGCAGGTCGATCAGTTCAACGCTGATGCCATCCATCGCCAGCGTCTCGCAGGCGGCGCTGCAGGCTTGCAGTTGCTTGCTCCAGCTCACCAGCGTGAGTTGCGTGCCAGCGCGCAGGATGTTGGCACGGCCCAGCGTGGCGGGCAGCGTTTCATCGACTTCGCCACTCAGGCCCCACAGGGTCTTGTGTTCCATGTAAACCACCGGGTCGCCACAGGCCAGCGCCGCGCGCAGCATCGAATAGTTGTCCTGAGGTGTCGCCGGGCACAGCACCACCACGCCAGGCAAATGGGCAAACCAGCTCTCCAGCGACTGCGAGTGCTGCGCGGCGGAAGCGTCCCAGATGCCAATGGGCATGCGCACCACCATCGGCACGCGGCCTTGCCCGCCAAACATGAAGCGGTTCTTCGCCGCCTGATTCACGATCTCGTCCATGCCACAGAGCGCGAAGTCCACCACGCGCATCTCGACCACCGGGCGCAAACCGGCCAGCGCCATGCCGACACCGGCGCCCAGAATGGCGGCCTCGCTGATCGGCGTGTCGACGACGCGCGCCGCGCCAAAGCGCTGCTGCAAGCCCTGGTACTGGCCGAAGATGCCGCCGCGGCCCACGTCCTCGCCCAGTACGACCACATTGGCATCCATCTCCATCTCGCGCTGCACCGCCAGAGCGGCAGCCTGTGCATACGTCATCAGCGCCATTGGCCTGCTCCCAGGTTTTGCACATCGGTGAAAGCACTGGCCGCATCGGGCCAGGGCGCGGCCTCGGCCACGCGCAAAGCCGCTGCCACTTCATCGGTAGCAGCCTGTTCAATGAGGTCAAGCTCGTGCACTGCGGTACCAGGCAGCGCCAGATACTGCCCTCGGGTGCGTGCAATCGGATCGGTCTGCAAGGCCTCCTGCAGCTCACCCGCGTTGCGGTAGGCCGCCAGATCCACCGAGACATGGCCTTTAACGCGGTAGGTGATGGCATGGAGCAGGCGCGGACCCGCGCCGCCACGAACCTGCTGCACCAGTTCAGCGGCCGCAGCATGAACCGCCAGCACATCGTTGCCATCGACCTGCACCGCCGCGATGTCCAGGCTCAGGGCGCGCGCCGTGGCACCGTCGCCGGCCGTCATCGGGCCGCTCGCGGTGGTGGCGCTCCAGCGGTTGTCCTCGCAGACAAACAGCACCGGCAGTTCATAGACACGGGCCCAGTTCAAGGCTTCGAGAAAAGGCCCGCGGTTGATGGCGCCGTCGCCAAAAAAGCAGGCCGTGATGGCATCGCGCTGTTGCAGTTTTTGCGCATGCGCCGCGCCCACCGCAATCGGCAGACCGGCTGCCACAACACCGTTGGCACCGAGCATGCCAACCGAAAAATCGGCGATGTGCATGGAGCCACCCTTGCCGCCATTGAGGCCCCCGGCCTTGCCGAACAGCTCAAGCATCATGCCCTGCAAATCCGCGCCCTTGGCCAGCGTGTGGCCGTGACCACGGTGCGTCGAGGTGAGGTAGTCGGTGCGGCGCAAATGAGCGCAGACGCCCGCTGGCACCGCCTCCTGGCCGGTTGACAGGTGCAACGGCCCACGCACCTTGGCGCCCCCGTCGGCCGTCTTGCCATAGGCACTGACGCCGCCCTGGCTGGCCGCCTCGGCCGCGTTCTCAAAGGCCCGGATTCGCACCATGGTGCGGTACAGGCCGCTCAATCGCTCTCGTGTGTCTGTCACCTTGTCTCCAGCAGAAAAACGTCTAGAACAGACCGGAGATCCGGCCCTCGTCGTCAATGTCGATACGCGCCGAGGCCGGCTCTTTCGGCAGCCCGGGCATGGTCATGATATCGCCGCAAATCATCACCACGAACTCGGCGCCGGCGGCCAGGCGCACTTCGCGGATATTGACCATGTGGCCACTCGGCGCGCCGCGCAGCAGCGGGTCGGTGGAAAACGAATACTGGGTTTTCGCCACACACACCGGGTAGTGTCCAAAGCCGTCTTTTTGCAGTTGAGCGATTTTGTTGCGCACGGCGGAATCGGCCGAGATGTCGGCTGCGCCATAGACCTTGGTGGCGATCGCCTTCATCTTGTCCCACAGGCTGTCCTCGTCGGCATAGACAAAGCGCATGTGGGCCGTGCCGGAGTCAGCGACCTTGACCACCGCGTGCGCCAGTTCCTCGGCACCAGCCGAGCCTTCGGCCCAATGCCGGCAGACCACCACCTGCACGCCCTGGCGGTCCATATGCCGGCGCAGCACGGCAATCTCGTCATCGGTATCGGACGTGAAGTGATTGAGCGCCACGATACAGGGCAGGCCGTAGCGGTGCCGGATGTTCTCGACGTGACGCTCCAGATTGACCAGGCCCTTTTCAACCGCCGCCACGTTCGGCGTTGTCAGCTCGTTCAGCGCAACACCGCCGTGCACCTTGATCGCGCGCAGCGTGGCAACGATCACCGCCACGTCCGGGCGCAGACCCGATTTGCGGCATTTGATGTCGATGAACTTCTCGGCGCCCAGATCGGCGCCGAAGCCGGCTTCGGTGACCACGTAGTCACCCAGTTTCAAGGCAGCCTGCGTCGCCGTGACCGAATTGCAGCCATGCGCGATGTTGGCAAACGGACCGCCGTGGATGATGGCCGGGTTGTTCTCCAGCGTCTGCACCAGGTTCGGCTTGATCGCGTCCTTGAGCAGCGCCGCCATTGCGCCTTGCGCCTGCAGGTCGCTGGCGCGAATCGGTGTCAGGTCGCGCCGGTAGCCGACGATGATGTTGGCCAGGCGCGCCTTCAAGTCCTTGCGCGAAGTGGCCAGGCAGAAGATCGCCATGACCTCGGAGGCAACAACGATGTCGAAACCGTCTTCACGCGGAAAGCCGTTGCTCGAGCCACCGAGCGAAATCACGGTCGAACGCAGCGCGCGGTCGTTCATGTCCATGACACGGCGCCAGACGATGCGCCGCGAGTCAAAGCGCAACGTGTTGCCATGGTGGATGTGGTTGTCGATCAGCGCCGCCAGCAGGTTGTGCGCCAGCGCGATGGCGTTGAAATCGCCGGTGAAGTGCAGGTTGATGTCCTCCATTGGCACCACCTGCGCGTAACCGCCGCCCGCGGCGCCGCCCTTCATGCCGAATACCGGACCAAGCGAAGGCTCGCGCAGCGCGATGACGCAGCGCTTGCCGATGCGGTTCAGCGCGTCGCCAAGACCAACCACGGTGGTGGTCTTGCCTTCGCCGGCAGGCGTCGGGCTGATCGCCGTCACCAGGACCAGTTTGCCATTGGGGCCGGTATGCTGGTTCAGCCAGGTCAGATCAATCTTGGCCTTGTAGTGGCCGTAGGGTTCGAGCGCATGCGCCGGTATGCCCAGCCGTTCCTGCGCCATCTGCAATATGGGTTGCAGTGTTGCCGCCTGGGCGATGTCAATATCGGAGAGAGCCATGCTGGCTTCCTTTCTTGTTTTTCAGTTGTCTTTGCGCCGGGCAATCACGTGGACGCTGGCGGACAAATGCACTATACCTGCCCAGCAGACAAGGCCGCGATGCCTGCCAAGTCCGTCGTGGTTTTGGCGGCATTGGCGCTGGCTGGCGGTCATGACAAAAATGTCATGCACCAAAATCCGGAATCATCTACACTGTCACTCATCAACATGACAATCATGCGCACTAAAGCAAGTTACCTGTCATTGACAAAATGATTCCGCTCACACATTCGACACGGCGATCCATGTTGATCGTCCTGATTGCCTTTATCCTGGCAGTGCGGGTGCTGGCCGCGCCGAATTACATTTCGGCGGCGATTGAGCGGGCTGAAAACTACAGCGGTATCTGCCTGGCCATAGACAGCAACTGTTCGGTGGGAGCGGACCAGCAGGTTCATCTTGAAGACCATCCCAGCCTGGAACTCAGTTTGAGCAGTCATCTGCTGGCGGCTCCGGTCTCCATGCTGGCCGCTCTGCCGGGTACTGGCTTTTTGTCGCAGGCCCCGAATTCACACACGGCGAGTCTGCCACTTTGGATCTTCGCCAAATTCATTTTCCACCCCCCAAGACGCTGACGCTGCGCTCTTGTCGATGCAGTACCTCGTTTGAGGTTTTCGGTCATGGTCTCTTGCCCGCAGCCGGGCAGGTTTGGGGAAAACGATATGAAAGCACTTTCTGCCGCCGAGCAGAATATTCTGACGGCACTGGGTAATTTGTTCTATGAAACGGTTCCACAGAATCTGCGGACCTATTGCTCGCTAACATCCGAGATTTCCAAGCGTGTACTGCAGCACTTCAAGGTGGAAGCGACTGTCGTGCCGTGTCAGTTGTGGTGTGCCACCTCGGATCACAACTACGCAATCGGTTTCGTTGGCAATGCGCCAGTGGAAAACAAATGGGACGGGCACGTTATCTGTGCTGCGAAGGACTGGTTCATCGATGCGGCGGTTCACCACATTCAAGCCCAGTTCGGAATCAGCGTGCCCCAGGTCGTCGTCGCTCACAAATTTCTTGTCCCAACGCAAGCCATCAGCCGATTGAACCTCAACGACAGCCAAACGCTTTGGTGGTATCAACCGCCGCCCGGCGCCGATACCAGCCCGCCAGAGAATCCTCAAGAACTTGTTTCAGACTACGCGTCTCAACTAATTGAACGCCTGCAAGCCCGACTGACGCATTAGCGCTGCAACCTGGATCCCGCGCACCGACTCTCGAACTCAGCTGATCGGGCAGGTCAGGTAAACCGCTTCGCGCCCCACGATGGCCTCGCGCGCGGGCATGAAGACGGTGCAGTCGTCGCAGGGCGAGCGAATTTCGTCAACGCCGTCGGTGGCGATGAGTTCACCCTTGGCAAAGGTCTCGAACCCAATCAGTTTGCGCGTGAAGGCAAAGTCCGTTGTCTGAATCACACAGGTCTGCAACAACTCAAAGCGGCGCTGCGGCGCCGCAGCTTTGGGCACCCCTTCCAGCAAACCGAGGTGGACCAGCAGATCGTGCGCCACGACGATCGCCAGATCGGCAGTCGCCTGCCTGAAATGCTGGCCGCATTCAACCACCATGGCTGCACCCGGGCCATTGGCACCGGCGTGCAAACCGTGCTCAATCAGCGGCACGCCTGAGCCCAGGCCCTTGGGCATGACCAGGTGCACACCAGGGCGCGGCAGCGCCATGGCAACCGACGAATTTCGCGGGTAGTCGGGGTAGACCCAGAACGGCACCACGTCCTGCGAGGTCGAGTGAATGTCCAGAATATGCTGCGCTGCCAGCACCGCCGGGCGCATGGCGCGGGCGCGGCGCAACTCAACGCTGTCCTCGCTGCCATCGAGCATTTCCGCTGACCAAACCCGATTCAGGTTGTGCGTGATCTGGCGGCTGGCAAACGGGTTGACGGGGTCAAAGCTTTCGTAGGCCGCAACGTTGGCGAAGCTCAGTGTGAGGGTGCCGATGCGGGGACGCACGCTGCGGTCCAGCAAGTCGCACACCGCCACCATGCCGCAAAACTCATTGCCGTGCGTGAGCGCGTTGATCAGCACATGCGGGCCGGGTTTGCCGGATTCAAACCGGTGCACGTAGTCGATGCCGGTGTTACCCGCCTTGTACGCAGACAGGTCGCGTGGCAGAACTTCCAGGGGAGGGCTTAGGTTGACCATGGTGATGCGTGCTCGGATATGGGTACTGAAATTCGATAGGTCGTCGCCGGGCCCGCCCCTTCGCGCAGGATAGAACCCTGCATAACCAGTTTTGCCAGGTAACGATTAACAGTCGGGCGCTTTTCGCCAACCCGGGACGCAATGGCGTCGGCGCCAATCGGTTTGAGTCCCTTGTTTGAGCGATCGGCCAGACAGGCGACGACATTGCTCGGGAGTTCTCTTCTAGTCATACCCAAGGACCTGATTCAGTGTGGCGCTGAAATGCCGACCGGACTGCTTGTGCATTTGCATCTGTTCCTTTTTTTATCACCCCGGCGCCGCGACAAACTCCCTGCAAGTTTGACCGCCCAACTGTACACTATGTGTCCAGGACGATCACGGGACTACGCGGCATCCAGGTAGTGCAGAATGCCCTGCCCGGCACGTCTGCCGCTGGCCATGCAGGCCGTCAACAGGTAACCACCGGTAGGCGCTTCCCAATCGAGCATCTCGCCGGCACAAAAGACACCAGGCCAAGGCGTGAGCATCAGGTTCTCGTCCATCGCTTCAAAGCGCACACCACCCGCGCTGCTGATGGCTTCATCGATCGGGCGCGCCGCCGCCAGTGTGATCGGCAGCGACTTGATGGCAGCAGCCAGTGTGGCGCTCTCGTGCATCTGTTCCTTGCTCAGCAACTCATGCAGGATGGCGGCCTTGATGCCGTCCAGATGCAAGCGCCCTTTCAGGTGACTGGAGAGCGAACGCGAACCACGCGGATGGCTGACCTCGGCCAGTACGCGCTGCGCGCTCAGGTCCGGCAACAGGTCAAGGTAGAAGGTCGCGCTGCGCTGCGCCAGAATTTCGTCACGTAATAGATTCGATGCTGCGTAAATCAGACTGCCCTCGACGCCGCCGGCGGTCAGGACAAATTCACCCTTGCGTTGGAAACTTCTGCCGTGCGAATCGGTAAAACCGAGCGCCACCGACTTGAACGGTTGGCCGGCAAAGCGATCAGCGAAATGCGCGCTCCAGCCGCCCTGCACGTCAAAGCCGCAGTTGGCGGGCAGCAGCGGCGCAAGCATCACACCGCGCGCGGCCAGCCAAGACACCCAAGCGCCGTCCGAACCCAGGCGCGCCCAACTGCCGCCACCCAGCGCCAGCAACACGGCATCGGCCTGTGCTTGCAGCGGGCCCTGCGGCGTATCAAAACCCAGCGCCACACCCGATGCCCCGTCCGCTGCCTCGCCATGCCAGCCATTCCAGCGGTGCCGCATGTGAAACTGCACCGCCGGTCCCTTGGCTGGATGGCGCAGGCGTTGCAGCCAGGCGCGCAACAAGGGCGCTGCTTTCATGTCGGTCGGAAAGACCCGACCCGAACTGCCGACAAAGGTATCAACGCCAAGCCCTTGGGACCAGGCGCGAAGTTCGGTTGCGCCGAAGTCTTGCAGCAGCGCCCCGATCTGCGCACGCCGCTCACCGTAGCGTGAGACAAAGAGATCGGCGGGCTCGGAATGTGTGAGATTCAAACCACCCTTGCCGGCCAGCAGGAACTTGCGTCCGACCGATGGCATGGCGTCATAAACATGGACTTCAATGCCGGCACTGCTCAGCACCTCGGCCGCCATCAATCCAGCCGGGCCTGCGCCCAGCACCATCACTTTTTTCATTGGTTATTCTCAAGTTCGATGACAGCGCCCTGCGGCGTCAAAAAGGCGGCCCGCACCAACTGGCCCGGGTAGATCGCCTGCACTGCAGCGCGGTAGTCTGTCAGTTGTGCGCGCAGTGCGGCTTGCGCCATGGGTGCCGCTGTGGTCTTGTAGTCCAACACCCACCACTCACCCAGATGAGCGGCATCGCAACGCTGCACCAGGCGGTCGATCTGCCGGTATTGACCCAGGTAGCTGATGCCGACTTCGTTGCCGGCCCAGGCCACACACGCCGGGTCCCAGGCCCAGGCGGCAGCACCCTGCAAAATCGACAGGGCCAATTCCGCAGCGCGCGCAGCCTGCGCCGGACTCAGTTCAAATTCATGCGCCACGGCCGCTGCGCCATGCGGCGCGACCGCGCCCCACTCGAGCAGGCGGTGCATGGCCTTGCCGATGCGCGCCTCGACCGGATCAGCATCGCTCTTGGCCACAGCAGGCGCTGGCACTGGTGCCAGCGGCAACTCTTGCAAGTCAAACAAGCCCCGCGCCGATACGGCATTGGCAACACGTGGCAGCGGCAGTGATGGCACAGACTGGAGCAGACCCGACTGCGTCAAGCGCTGCCACCAACTGCGCGGTGCCGCGCGGTGCGGCTCAATGCTGGAAATGGCCAGCGTGTGGCGGGCCCGGGTCAGCGCCACATACAGGGCATTGAGCTCCTCGCGCTGGCGTTCCTGCCGTTCGGCTGCCAGGCTGGCCACCGCGCTACCGGGCGGCTGGCTCTCGCTGGCCAGAAAAACAAAGGATTGCGGAGCGGCCGCTTCGCCCGGCCAATCGACCAGCACCGTCATGCTGTCGGCGTTGCGCTCTGGCGTATCGGTATCGAGCAGCAGCACGCTGTGCGCCTCCAGACCCTTGGCGCCGTGAATGGTGAGCAAGCGCACCGCCTGCGGATTCACCGCCGCCGGCGCGCGCACGCCGCCGGCCTTGAGCGCACGCACCAGCGCGTAAGGCGTGGCAAAACGTCCACCGCCAATCTGTAGCGCCGCACCGAGCAAGGCGCGCAAATTGGCCAGCACCGTCTCACGCTGGTGCACCGGTGCCGCAGCGGCAAAGCGCGCCAGCACGTCACCATCGCTGTAAATCGCCTGCAGCGCGTCGTGCGGCGGCAGCGTATCGAGCCAGGCTTTCCAGCGCAACAGGCAGGCCGCAACCGAGCGCTGATCGGGCGTCACGATGTCACTGCTTTGCAGCAGTTCAAACCAGGGCAGCACTTGCTGGCGCTGCGCCAGCGCGATTGGCACCAAGGCCTGATCGGCCAGCGCAAACAGCGGCGACTTGAGCGCACGCGCCAGCGACAGATCGTGCTGCGTTGACACCAGCACGTCAAGCAAGGCGACGATGTCCTGCACCTCGCAGCACGCGATCAGTTCGGTGTTGTCACCAATCTGCGCCGCAATCTGCAGCCGGCGCAATTCGTCCTGCAAGGGCAGCAGGGCCGAGCGCTTGCGCGACAGCACCATGACATCGGCCGGCTGCAGCGCGCCCACACCGTCTGGCGCCAACTGGCGTGCAATCCACAACGCTGCCTGACGCGCCTCGAGCACATGCAGTGTTTCTTCCGGCAGTTCGCGCGGCTCGGTCAGGCTGTCGCGCCAGGCGCCCTGCTCTTGCGCAGCCGTCGCGCTGGTTTGGGGTCGCGCAACCGACGCCAAGCAATGCAACTGACCGGCCTGGTCTGAACTGGTGCTGTGCGCGCGGTAACCTTCATAGCCATCAACCTGCACCGCCTGCAGCATCACGGTGTTGACAGCAGCGATCACGCCACTGGCATTGCGCCGTGTGTGGTCGCAACTCAGCAGATCACCCTGCAAAGCGTCACGCACAAAGGCCTGCGCTGCCTTGAACACCTGCGGCTCAGCGCGGCGAAAACGGTAAATGCTTTGCTTGGGGTCGCCCACAATGAAGACGCTGGGCGCCTGACCACCGGCACCGGCATAAGCACTGAGCCAGGAGCGCAGCGCCTGCCACTGCAGCGGATTGGTGTCCTGAAATTCGTCAATCAACAACTGGCGCACGCGCAAGTCGAGCCGTTCCTGGACCCAGCCCGAGAGCACCGGGTCACCCAGCATCTGCAGGGCCGCACGCTCGACATCGGGCATGTCGATCCAGCCGCGGTCCTGCTTGAGACTGGCATATTCCCTGAGCAGGACACGACTCAGGCGCGTCATGCGTTGCTGGTAACGCCAGGCCGAGAACTGCTGGCGCGCCGCCACGAGTTGCAGCACCAAATCCTGCGCCACGCGCACATGCTCAATGCCGACGATCTTTTCGCCAAACTTGCGCGGCGCCCCCTTGTCGGTCAGCAGCGCGGCAAAAACTGCGGGCCAATCGCCAGCGCCAAGCGCGGCTTCCAACTCGACACCCTTGGCGGCAAAAGTCGGGGCGCTGGTCTGGCCCAATGCCTTGGCCGCATCCAGCATGCGCTGCCAGTGCTGCGGTGCCCGCAAGAAATCTTCCGGTTCCGCGAGTCCGGCAAAACCGGCGCAATGCACGTCAAAGTTCGGCACCGAGCGTGCCACCACGCCCTGCGCGTCGGCCAGGGTAAATTCGGTGCGCTTGTCGAGCGCGCTCTGCAAGGCTTTTTCGGTTTGGGCACGCCCATACTCGAACACCACCGCTTCAAAATCTTCCTGGCGCTCGGCATCCAACACCAGCGCTGCGTAAAAGCGCCGCCACACCAGTTCAACGGCCCTGGTGTCGTCTTCGAGCAGTTCATAGACCGCCGGCAGTTCCATCTGCTGCAACAAGGCCAGCGGCGCGCTGCGCAGCAAGGCCGCAAACCAGCCGTGAAAGGTTCGCACCTGGACCGAGCGCCCACTGCTCAGCATCTGCTGGTACAGGTTGGCAAGTTGCTGCGGCAGCGGCGACTGCGCATCGTCCTGGATCTGCAGACCCCGGTCGCGCAGGGCTTGCAGCAGCGTGGCACTATCGGCCACGGCAAACTCGGCCAGCCACTGGTAGAGGCGTTCGCGCATCTCGCCAGCGGCGCGCCGGGTGAAGGTGATGGCCAGAATTTCTTGCGGCGCCACACCTTCGAGCAGTGCACGCACAATGCGCGAGACCAGCATCCAGGTCTTGCCGGCACCGGCGCAGGCTTCCACCGCCACGCTGCGCCGCGGGTCGCAGGCCACGGCGTAAAACGCTGCGGCGCTGACGCGTTGGCCGTTGCGTTCGTAGGCGGCGCTCATGACACAGTCCAAAAATCTTTGCGACAAAGGCCGCGTGCATCACAGAAGTCGCAGGCTTTGCCGGCACCCAGCGCCGGCATGGGCGCAGCGGCGTCAATGCGCGCCATGTCGCTGGCAATGGCTTCGAGCAACTGGTCGCGCAAATCAACAATGTCTTCCTGCGCATAAGCGCGCGTGCCTTCTTTTTCGCCGACGTTGATATAGGCTCCAGCCAGCGTGTCGTCGACGAGCAGGGCGGCGTAGAACGCGAGTTGCGTGTCTTCCAGCGGCGTCTTGATGCGCTGCGCCGTCGTGTTGGGCGCTTCGGTCTTGTAGTCGATCACCAGGGCGCTACCGTCGGGCAAGCGGTCAATGCGGTCGATCTTTCCAACCAGGGTCAAAGTGCCAAGTGGCGTTTGCTTCCAGGCTTCGGCTTCGACAAAACAGGTGCCGGTCGCCTGGTGCGCAGCAAGCCACTGCAGGTAACCGGCGCGCACGCGCGGCCAGGCGGCAGCAAACGGCAGAAATTCACTCTGCGACAAACCCAGCTCCGCGTTGGCGCGCAGCGCTGCCGCGTCAATCAGGGCTTGCTGCGCCGCCAGATCAGGCGTCGGTGTGGCTTGTAGCGATTCATGAAAATGCTTGAGCACCAGATGCAGCCAGTTGCCAAAATCACGTTTGTCGAGCGTGAGGTCGAGTTCATCGGCGCCTTGCAGCTTGAGCTGGCGCAGCGCAAAAAAGCGGTAGGGACAGCGGCGCAAATCTTCGTAGGCACTGCCGGAGAGCCGCGCCACGGGCAAGCGTTCGCCACCAGGCCTTGGTTGGACGCAGGGCGAAGCAGCCAGGGCGCGTAACTGTCGCGGATCGGTCGCTGGCGCCAGGCGATGTTGCAACTGCAGTTGTTGCACGAAACCACTGGCCAGCACGTGTTCGCCACCTTCGCTCTGGCGCCACAGCAGATCAACACAAGGAAACTGCAGTGCGTAGTGCCAGGCTGCCCTCGCCGCCGCGCCGAGTTCCTCGCGCGAAGGCAGGCCCAGCAGAGCCGATTGTGCTGGCGTCCACCAGGGCGGTGGCTCGGGCGACATGGGCAGGCGCTGCTCATCGCAGCCGGGCAGCACAACGGCCGCCAGCGGGCGACCCAGCAACTGGCTCAGCGGCAGGATGATGACCTGCGCATCGGCGGCGTGCGCCGGAATAAAGCTCTGCGCCTCCAGCGTCTGGCTGACCCATGCGCGGAACTCGGTAGCACTCATGCGAGCAGTTGCATCAGCGAATTCACTGGCTGCGCCCTCGCGCAAACGCAGGATGTCGAGCACGGCCGCGCCGGCTTCATCCTGCTCCAGAACCGGCCACTGCCCGGCCTCTTGCAAAACAGCGCGCAGGTCCTGCAGCCAGCGTGCCAAGGGGCGCGGCGCCTGCAAACGCTCGCGCACCAGTTGCACTTGCTGTACCAGCGGCGTATCGAGCGCGACCAAAGCCCATTCGCGCAGGCCCTTGCGACGCCATTCGATTTCCGTTTGCGCCAACTGCGCCGAATCGAAACTCGGCGCGCTTTTCAGCCAGTCCAGCACAGCGTCGGTTGAGGCATCGCGCACCTGCGCACGCAACAGGCTCATCAGCGACGCTGCGGCGCGCGTCGTCGAGAGCTTCCAGCCGGTCTCGTCACTCACGCTGACGCCGGTCTGCGCCAGCATGGCGTGGACGCGGCGCGTGAGCACGCGGTCCTGCGCCACCAGCGCAACCGGTGCGCGACCCGCAGCCAGATGCGCCAGCACACAAGCGGCGGCGCGCTGCGCCTCGTCTTCGGCGTCCAGCGCTGCGTGCAGAGCTACTGAAGCAGCCAGCGCTTCCGATGCTGGCGCATCGAATGGCGAATCCAGTGACAGCAGCAACACGCTTTCGCCCAGCGCCTGCTGCAAAGCCTGCGTCAGGGGCTCGGTCTGAAAACCTTGCAACAGCACCAGCAGGGCCGGTTCGGCGCCCAATACCGAATCGCTTGCATAGCTTGAACTCGCGGCCCAGGCCAGCGCAATGCGCGCCGTGGCGGCCTCCAGCGCCAGCAGTGGCGAATCCAACGCCGTCGTCAGCGGCGCCCCCAACTGGGCGCCCCAGGACAAGCGCATTGCCGGTGGCACGGCGGCAGCGATGCGGGCCAGACTCCAGGCCGTGGCCATCAGTCGCGCGTCCAACGCACCGCTGTGCGCGCCCAGGCCGGAGCGCGCGAGCAGAGAACCCGCCGTCAACAAATCACGTCCGGCGTCGAGCTGCAGATCATCGGTTCCCGGGACAAACCCACCCAGACTGCGCGACCAACTCATGGTGGTCTCGAAACGAGGCAGGAAATGGGCTGCTGTGGTTGAACCGTTGCAAGCGCGCAACCAGGCTCGGCGCGCCTGCGGGATCAGTTGGGCATAAGGCAGCAGCACATACGTCTGAGAGGCATGGACCTGGCGTTCATGCATGCACGCGCGCAACTGCGCCATCACGCGATCCCATACCCGTTGCACATGATGTGTTTTGGCTATCTCACTCATAGATGCAGGGCAATCGGTCAGGGGCTTGGTTTCTGTCACAATTTCCCCACTTTACCTTTATCGACAAAGATCCCGAAAGTTGGCAGGCGCACAACTGCCAGCGCGCCAGACGATTCGGATCCACCCGCAACCCCAGAAGGAGAAATCATGGCCAGCGAATTGATCAAACATGTGTCCGACGCGTCTTTTGAAGCCGATGTACTGCAGGCCAAGGTGCCGGTACTGGTGGACTACTGGGCCGAATGGTGTGGCCCGTGCAAGATGATCGCGCCAATTCTGGACGAAGTATCGAGCACCTACGAGGGGAAATTGCAGATTGCCAAGATGAACGTCGATGAAAACCGCGAGATCCCGGCCAAGTTCGGCATTCGCGGCATCCCGACGCTGATGGTGTTCAAGGACGGCCAGCTCGCCGCTACCAAGGTCGGCGCCATGAGCAAGGCGCAATTGACGGCTTTCATCGATCAGCAACTGTAAGTTCTGTTTCTTCATTGCGCCCCTGCCTTGTCATTGCGGGCCTCGACCCGCAATCCATGCAGCAGAAGACATGGATCCCGGGTCAAGCCCGGGATGACAACTGTGGGGGACGGGAAGACAACACCGACTTGTCATTGCGGACCTATATG
>SESG01035304.1_pt1 | contig 13947 bp, 20 predicted proteins | sample 3171421 | NCBI WGS metagenome assembly SESG01 (sample SAMN10866946, study PRJNA518727) | freshwater metagenome | biome: subpolar coniferous forest; feature: holomictic lake; material: water; isolation source: holomictic Lake 227, 6 m and 8 m depth | place: Canada: near Kenora, Ontario | collected... | reverse complement strand
CGGTATCAGGTTAAAGGATTGTCGGTATCAGGTTAAAGGATTGCCGGTATCGGGTTAAAGGATTGCCGGTATCGGGTTAAAGGATTGCCGGTATCGGGTTAAAGGATTGTCGGTATCAGGTTAAAGGATTGCCGGTATCAGGTTAAAGGATTGCCGGTATTATTTTACCCCTAACCGGCTGATTTTTCATATTTAGGCAATACAAATACCTTACCCTCTATGTTATCGTGCCGCTACCGCGATATTTGGGGGGTCGCTATTTCATTTAGATACTTTCGTAAAGTTTCCAGACCTACCCCTTCCGCACAGCAAGGGTGCCACCACCGCAAGGTTGTTCTATGGATGAGTATGTAGCCGCCGTCGTCGTCGAAGTCGTTACTCCCCTCCAGGGCTACCGGGGTTAAATAACTTCCGTCGGCGCTTGGTCGCCAGGCAATGACGGGGTCGAGGTAATCTAATAAATCCCCACCTATGTAGTCGGAATTGGCGACAATATCGTATAGCCATAAATTCGAGTTGTGATTGCTGATTAAATTTTGCATAGCGCCTCCCGGCGGGTGTGAAAAATTTTTGAAAATTATTTTTTAGTCTGCGTTACGTGGACGTTTCCTTCATTGGGTAGTCGCCGCTAAACCGCTTTTATGTGTGCGTGGGTGGTGGGGTGTTCGGTAGCGGTAGTTACTCAAAAGATAATCCCGGAAATAAAAACCGGCTTCCAACGTGCGTACTAAACCGATTTTTATAAGTCATCCAGCATATCTTCCAACCGGCACGAATTAACCTGCACTGCCACCGCTGGATTTTTACCAAGCACAACGTCTCTACCCTTGCTGATCGTTTCGCCTCTTGCTTTGTAATCGTCTTGGCAAATACATGCGGCGGTCATTGCCTCGCTTACGTTTTTAACGGCGCAATCGTCGAAAAATTTAACGTGGTGCTGCCTTCGCAAAGATTCTTTTTCAATAATAAGCTGCGTACCGACCGGGAGCGTGTCAATTTCCGCGTCTACGATTGACTTATTTATTACCAAGTGTTCTAAGGAACTTTTTTTAAGCCCTCGCTTTAATACCGCGCGGTGAACAATTTTAAAAGGTACTCCGGTCAGTTTTTCGCAAGTCCGTAACGATTTACCAGTTTGAAAATAGGCGCAAGCGTCGTCGATTTTTGATGTAAGCATCATGTGTACTCCAGTTAATTTTATTGTTTTCAAATCCTAAGTACACACGTACACACGTACACCCCCTAAAGGGGGCTGTGTGTGTACCGCTGTGTGTACTTCTGTGCATGTGCGAAAAGTACACACGTGTACCTCGTGTGTACCTCGTGTGTACTGTGTACTTTTACGGCGTGTAAACGACATAACCATCATCCAGGGTTATGTACCCGGAACTCTTTAGGCTGTTAAGCGCACGCGTGGCAACTTCACGTCGACGGTCTTTTTTATCGGTATCAAAAGCAACATTAACAGTCGCCGCTATTAATACGTCGTTGACGGGTATCCGGTATTCGGTGGCAACGCCTACAGGAATTAGACTTTTAAAAGCATCAATAACCCGTTGCTCCCAAGCGCCTGGTGGTTTTGCCGGTGCCGCGCCGGGTACAAAGTCCAGATGCTCAATTACGCACGATGTAATCGGGTCGCCGTCCTCGTCTTGGCCTAAATCAACGGTAAAAAGTTTAAAGGGTAGCCTTGTACCTTCTACGCCATCCTTCAACTTTTCGATCCTCGCCATTAGGCCACCGTTATTTATTATCTCGATGACAAAATCCATCGCCGCATACTTGCCAGACCATCCTCTCATACCTAAACTGGTATTTTTCCCTGAGTGATCTATCAACAAGACGGTAGCGCCGGTAGCATTGTGCAACTGTTTAGCCTTGGCAATAAGCAAGCCCATACCCTCGCTGCTGTTCTCGTTGCCGCCAGGCGTAACCGCGCTAACCGTATCAAGAACGATTAAATCACATGGCCCTATTGCTGCGGCAACAGCCAGCGGGTCATCGTCGCTTAAAAAGTTTGGTGCTTGGGGGATTATGAATAACGGCATGGTTGCAAGGTCGATACCGTGATGCTTGGCATAGGCGGCAAGGCGTGTCTTAAACCCACCTGCGCCCTCGGCTGCGATATAAACCACTCGGCCCTGCTTAACCTTCCACCCCCGCCACGGTGTACCTCGTGCGATACTGGCCGCTATGTCCAGCGCAAAAAAGGTTTTGCAAACGCCAGACTGTCCGTAAATGGTGCCGACTTCGGCCTTGGGCAAGATATTTTTTATGAACCAGTCTTGCGGCTTGGCATTTATAAACTCATGTGCGGGTATCGGTCGGAAGTCTGCGCTAATTTTGTCGGGGTGGGCTGCATAATAAGCTTGTAAAATACTGCGGAAGGTGCGAACTTTACTGCCCGTAGGCCGTTTGAACGATTCCCAAGCCTTTTTAACGGACTCGTAGGTCGTGTAACCCGGTACGGCTTGGCTCCAATCGTCAAACAGCACTAACGCCGCATCCGCGCCAGAAAATTGATGATGCAACGCCGCACCGACATTCAACCAATCCTGCCGGTTTTTACAATCGGGCGGTAAATACCGCGCCGCATTTTCTAGGGTTACATCGGGCAACGGCTCCGCAGTCGCATCCGTTTCGTTTATTGGGGTATAGTCGCCGTCATCATCCAGCATCGGCAAGCCGTCCAGGTCATCAGCTACCGGCGGTTTTTTTGCCGGTGCTTCCGCTGCGAATACCTGTGCAGCATCATTAAAATAAAGTGCCGGGTCGTCGGAAACAAACGCCACCCTACGCACGTCTTTACACGACCCGTCGATAACCACCCCTTTACCCGCCCAATACGCCGCCACCTGCTCAAAAACCACCTTAAAATCGTCATCACACGTAATCACCGCAGGGTCTATCCGCAACGCCGCCTTCAACCCCTCGCCCGACGGCGACGTAAAAACAAACACCGTACTCGGATCAGCTTCCAACAACCCCCGCACCACCGGCAACTGCTCCGCCGACAAATGATCAACGTCAATCCCAAACAACCCGCTCGACGCCACAAAATTAGCATTAGTCAGCTTCCCCGCAAACGTCCCGTTAAAACACACCGACGGCAGCTCTTTTTTCAACGCCGCATACCCCTCATCATCCCCCACCAACAACTGCAACCGGGCATTTTCAATCCGATCTTTAAAAGTGCCCTTCTTAATTCCCGTCAACGCTTTCTTCAACGTCAACGCTTTAAAACTGGCAGGATTATCAACACGGGGCAGGTAGGTGATTGCCGCGTCTTTTAAAACGGCGGTCATGAGCTTTGCTTGGCGGTGTAAGCCTCCAGGGTGGTGCGTAGCACGCCGATACCGTGGGGCGATACGCGGATAGTTTGCAGTTCGCCGGATTTAACCAGACGCCAGAAAGTAGACGGCGATATGCTTAGGTAGTTGCAGACGGCGGGGATACGTAAGACGTGGGATAATTCAGGGGTGGTTGCGACAGTAGACATGACGAGTTCCTTAAGGAGGGTCGCCCTTTTAATACTTGACAAGCATGGGGTTTTAGCGTAATAATTAAAACTCGGAAAGTAAAAAAGGCGATGAAGTGAAGCCTGTAGGGGGTTCGTGGCCTCCTATAGGTGTTTATTTTTTAAAGCCTTGTGAACATAACACATTTTTTGTGTTGTGTCAAATTTATCTATTTACTTCTAGCCTATACCTGCGCACCCTCTACCCTCCCGCCGTTGTACCCACCGCCACCATTGCCAATCCGCACCCGTTGCCGTTAGCGCAAGCGGATATTTTTCCACTTTAGTGGAAAAATAACCCTGCATGGCCAATGGTAAGGATTGCTTCGTAAATGCGTAAAGTCAGAAAATTTTAATAAAAAATCTTTGTCACAATTGGGGTTTGAGGCGCAGTGGAACGGAAAACCGGTAAAACAGGATTAACAAGAATGTCATCAATGCAGTTTTCAGCTGAGTAAAAGTGATTGGCAATAGCAAATGTTTTCATGTTTTTCTCAATAATAAATGTGGTTATTTGCCTAATATCCAGTTATCAGTGTGCTTTATCAGGTCATGGGGCTGTTGTTGCAGCCAGCTTGCCATTACACCAGGTTTATCAATCGCCGCTAACTGGTCTTGCACGGCACTCAAAAACTTGAGCGTCATCTCCGGAGGCATCGTCACCAAGCGCAAAGCCCTGAGTATCTTCCTTTCGTCTACCGCGTGGATCTCGATAGCCAGACGTTGTTCTGAATTGTCGATACAATGAAGGTTGCGCTCTGTTGTGGGCAATATCCGAATGTCAAAAGGTGCATCGAATGTGATTAGCGGCTTGCCGTTGTCACCGTAAAACTGGAACAGTAGCAACATTGCGCCGCCCTCATAAAGAAAACCGGCCTTGATCATCCCTGAGCGTAGCGCGGTGGCTTCTTTGCTATCCATATTCGGTAAAACGATCTGAAGGATATTTCCTGTTTTTAACAGAAATTGTGCCGCCGCGCCTTCGCTTTGATTTAGCGGCATGGGGTACGGTTTGCCGCGTTCCAGCAGGGTTAATTCAGTCACGCTTGCACCGCCGGGACATTGGGCGCTGCCGCTCCGGAGATAAAGGCATCCAACTCTTTTTCATCAATCCTGAGCTGAGTTCTGGCTGTGGCAATATTTAATTTAACGGCTACCAATCGACCGGCTTTAACCAATCTCCGTATGGTTTCGGGATGGACATTCAATTTTTCGGCGGCTTGAGCAACTGTGAGCATCATGGCACTGTTTCCTGTGTGGGGTTATTTTTCACATAAATAAATTTAAGCCACAAAGTATAACGGTTTTCGGCAAATGTCAACTTTAGGCAACCCGTAAAGCCAATCAAAACAAGGTTTGCACCATCCAATCAGACCGCAATGACTGCCGGTCTACGGTGGTGGTGCCAGTGCCGGTGGTATCAATGCCCCGCCACTAGCGGGTGGGGGTGTCGTTAGCCATTGGTGGTGTGTTGGTTTGGCGCAAGCAGATATTTTTCTGCTCCTGCGCGTCTCTACGGATTCGTTGCCAACAGTCGCGCCCAGTGTCTTATTGAGTATACATTGTAAGAATATTTTTTAGGCCCCAATAATGCAGGGTGCGCGTGTCTTGTTTTATGTCTTATAAGTTAGTCTTATAAACTCTAATGATTTATAAGACGCGATAAAGTGACCGCAACTATTGCCGGTGTCACTACGAATCCTTACGCACAGCCTACACTTACCCTCATTGAAACGTATTATTCAATCCTGTTTACAGGTGGAATAATATGGCAACGGGGTCTTTAGCGATAGCGTTCCCGTTGTGCTTTTGACTTCATTACCTGCCAGACTTCCAGGCATAAAAAAGCCCGGACATTATCCAAGCTTGCTTGATTTTTAAGTAGTGATTACGTTGGCGGTTTTATTTTTGCTGCGGTTGAATGACAGTAAGCCTATCAAGGTTGCCAATGAACAAGCCCGTTACCGTCTACCGGAAATCCCAACTTTGTAATTATTTCTGATTGAAATATCTTATCAACAACACCAGGAAAACGAGATTCCATATCTGGACACAGCTCTTTATAAGCAGCACATAATTCATTAAGTGGGATTGACTTGGGAGTGGAAAACCATCCTGTTCTTTGCGTAAATATTAAATTAATATTCTTTGCTGTTTCATAAGCGTCACGTGCTTTTAGCGAAAATCCATTTGCGCTAATGTCTTCATTTATAAAATCTTTGAATTTCTTGGTCATTCTGTTTGCCTCATTTTCTATAAGAAGGAGTTGCCGCAAATAAATAACTGACTCAGTTACAGTTCCAGAATCCAATATAGGATAGCTGGCAATATAAACATAAATAAAGTTACTGAAGTAACTGCGTTCTCATTCGCCCATTCATACAAGGGGCTTTTTTTATTCAAACAAAGCCATAATCCGCCAAAATAGTAAAATCCAAACCAATAAGGAAGTGGCCCCGCATAACCATCGTCAGGTTCCGGTATAAGAACGCCACCTCTATTAATGTCATAAGCAAATGCTGTTGATGTAAAAAATAATAATGCTTTTATTAAAATTTTCATGTTCGATCCCCATTAACTAGGGTTTAAAGTACAGAAATTTTAGCCCCCGCTTAATTACTTATCAATTAAATAGTCTGGCCAGTTTCCGGTCAATCCGACTCGGTGCCAACGGATACGCGGGGTTCAAGTCTACCACTAACAGCTTTTTGCACAGGTTTTTGTGGATAACCCTGTATTGTATTTTGTTGTATGTTGTAGTATGATACAACATACAACAACACTACAGGATTTTACAAATGGCCATTACGCTACACGACATTCACGCCGCCGCCGATACCATCGCCGCTCAAGGCGGTAGCCCGACCTTGGCCGCTATCCGTAGTGCCTTGGGAGGTGGTAGCTTCACAACGATTTCCGAAGCAATGAAGGAATGGAAAACAAAACACCAGGCACTAACCGTCATAGCGCCGTTGCGTGAAGCTGCGCCTTCCGCTATCAGTGACCGGCTTAGTGCCTTCGGTACTGAGGTATGGGGTATTGCCTTGGAACTGGCAAACGCACGTTTGCAGTCCGAACACGAAGCACTGGAGCAGGTACGCAAAGAGCTGGAGCAATCCCGGCAAGAGGCCGGGGACTTGGCCGACCAAGTGAGTGCCGAACTTGACCAGGCTCAAGCACTGATCAAACAGCAAGCCGCCGACCTTGATACTGCCAGGAAGGAAGTAACGGCAAAAATCGTGGCATTGGATTCTGAAAAAGCGGTGCGGTTGGCTGCGGAGCGAAAAAGTGAGATTGCAAACGCTGCATTAGGCGAGACTCACAAGCAAATTAGCGCCCTGAACCTGCAAATTAAAGAGCTGAAGGCCGAAAACAAAGCCTTAGACGTAGCTGCTAAAGAAAATTATAAACGGGCAGTCACCGCTGAATCTGCGTTATCTGCGGCGCTGGAACGCTTGGCCGATAGCAAGGCCGAACTGGTCGATAAAAATGAACAGATTAAAACTGCTGCCAATAAAACGGCAACAGCACTGGCCGAAAAAGAAGAACAGCTTAAAGTCTTAACCGGCAAGCTTGAAAAAACTTATCTGGCTGCGGTAGCAGTAGCAAACGATACCACGGTAACAACCGTGGGTTAGTCGTCGGTAGTTTTTTGTGCTTTGGGCTGCACTGCCAAACCGCACGATTCCAGCTTGCCCATGACGGTCATGGTCGATTGTAAAATGATATTGCAATTATCTGCGCCTAACTCTGCCAGGGTAACAAAGGTTTTCCGGTAGCTTTTACTGTTGACCATCGCTTCAAACTTCATCGTGCCTACCGACACTATGAGCTTTGTCTGCTTCTTTCCCTCGCTTGCTACTTCGGTAATGCTCAAGGGGTCGAGTACCAGGGTAACCTTTGCTGTTTTTGCCGTTGCCTTGGCATCGCCTTTGGGCAATACCTTTACGTCGGTATGCACTACCTGATTTTCAGGGGCCGGTTCTGCTTGCAATACTTTATCGGTGCCTTTCAGGTACACGGGTATGGTTTCAGTCATAAATTAATTCCTTAACGCTGCTTTCAATCCAGACAAGATGCTGGGGCGTTTTTCTTTATCGGGTACTTTTCTTTGCTGCCGTGCCTTTATCTCTGCTTGGGTGCTGTCATTATCTGCATAATAAATTTTCTTGGCTGTAGCGACTCCTACCACTTCAAACGTGCCATTATTGGCGGCTGTGATTAAAGTATTCAGGTAAGCAACCGGATTTTTAACCGTCCCCTGGATCATATAACGTGCAAGGCAACTTAGGATTGCTTGTTGTAAATCAAGCGGGGCATTCTTAATTCTTGATTTGGCGGCTTTCTTTTGTTCTGGTTTTAACTGTACTGGAAATTCAAGAGTGCTTGAATTTTCTTCTTCCAAAACAACAACGGTTTTTTCTTGTTCTGGCATCGGTTCGCGTTGTTGTTTTTCTTCTTCATAACCCTGTATCTGATTAATGGGCGCCAAATCTGGTAGCCCCCCCTCTACCACAAGTGGTAGACCCCCCTCTGTGAGAGTCCCATTATTATTGGGTTTTGGGGTTCTGAATACATGCCAGCGGTGTTTTATCTCGTCATAGTAGGCAAGCCCACGTTTGACAAGTAAATTGAAGTAGCGGTTAACAGTTCGTAACGATACCTGTAATTGATCAGCAATGTATTTTTTGCGAATAATCCAGCCAGGTATTTTTAACAGGTCGATAGCTAATGAATGAATTTCGCGGCAAGTTTGCGGAATTGTTCGATCAAAAAAGATAGCAGAATCGGTTTTGATGAATGGGGCGGGGTTAGTGCGGTAAATAGACATTGTAAAAATCCTTCTTGATTTTTACGCAAGCCGTATTAAAATAGGACTATGCGCAAATCAAAGTTGATGTTTGATTAGCGGAAAGATGTTTAAGCGGCTGGCTGGCTGCTTACTCATCGCATTAAAGGCTGTGCTTTCGAGCACGGCCTTTTCTGTTTTTAGCATATTGTAATCATCGTCGCCAGTCAACCACGTATTTCGAGTCCACGAGCGTGGTCACTTTATTTCAAGTCGTCCACGGGCGTGGACAACTAACGTTGATCTACAATAAGGGTAATAATTATTACCCGTTCAAACGTTGATTTATGATAACGATTACAAGGGCTAACGTCCACAAAATGAATGTGCAACGTATTTTTTACCGCCATCTGCTCCTAGCGTGAAGCATCCCCCCTTGGGGCCGGACTGATACCCGCCAGAACTGGTACCGCTGTCTGATTTCCCGCAACCAATGCGCTCCCACCGATCCTTTGCCTTACCCTCTGCGATTGATTGCCATTGCATATTGCCGGGGGCATCGGCTCCACCACAAGCAAGGGCCTGAATGTGGTCGATGACATAGCCAGGGCAAGCGCCGTGGTTGTTGCCGTTGCTAGGGCATGGATTAGAGTATTTAAACGCGTCCTTGGCCTTCTCGCTGCGCTCTCGGGCATCAACCGGCTGATAGCATAGCCCAATGGCTAACAGCGCCAGGATGATGATTTTAGCCATTGGTGCGTGCATTACTTTATACCGCAGGCGACTTTAAGAAGTGTTTCTATTACGCTTCCTGGCCTTACTGGCTCCCACTTTGATCCATTGGAGTTAGTATGAATCTGCTTACCAATACCCATATTGTCAGAATACCATGTGTAGGTAACAGTTCTATATTGTTCTTCCGTACAGTTGTATTCACTTTGGCTTTCATCTGATAAATACCTATCCTGAGCCACTTCCTGTACCACTTTATAATCCATCAAACTCCACATTTTTGCTGTATCACCATGTCGTCGAATTGTAGCTAAATTAACATACGCAAAATAATCATCAGTCCCTCCAACCTTCGTCCACTCCGCAAAAACATTGGTAGACACTCCTACCAGTAACAGCATCGGTATTAATTTCTTCATTATTTTTTTCCAAATAGTTTTTCAAACAGTAACGACCGGGTAGGCGTTACCGGTTCGGGTTGGTGTGTTAAGAGCTGCATTAACTTCCGTCGCTCGCTTGATTCGTCATCCAATCGCTTACGCAGGTCGTCAATAGTTTCCTGCATCTGCTTTCGTTCGCGTTCAAGTTGCTCTAATAACAGGGGGGTAGGGTGGTTCTGTGGTGGTAGGTCGGCTGGTTGGCTTCGGTTCTGTTCTGGTGGTAGCTGTTCGGTAGGGGGGTAGACTCTGAATAACTCGCTAGGCTCAATCTGCCACTGGTTTTTATTATCCCTGCTTGCGCTCATACGCCCTGAGCGTATGGCTTCAAGAATTGCAGACTTGGATTTATTGCACGCTTTCGCGGCTTGATTTAGGGTAAAAGGCGGCATGGTAGGGCGGTTCTGTCCAGGTGGTTGGTATCGGTTCTGTCAGGTGGTAACCTACCTGGTAGACAGAAGTTTATGGTCGTGTCGCGTTGCCGCAATGCGCAATATTCTATATTGATTTGAGAATATCAGCTATTTTATGCGGGTTATCGTCGATGTAACGTTGCGTGGTGGCTATGCTGCTATGCCCGGCAATCTGCCTGACGCTGTTTAAATCAATGCCCTGATAAGCCAGCTTGGTTATCAGTGAGCGCCGCCCTGAGTGGCTACTGGCATCCTTAAAACCGGCGTTTTTATAAATATCGCCCAGCAGTCTACTCATTGCATTGGCGCTAAACGCGGTTTTTTTCTGACTTCTAAATAGGGGTGCGGTTAGGCTAAAGGCTAAACCGTCAGCGTTGCGCCGTGCGGTAATGCAGTCTTGAAGGGCTTTAATCACGGCTTTATTTTCCAGCGATACATCACGATGTACCGCGCCTTTGGTATAACCCGCCAGCAGTCGTAACACTTTTTTTAGGGTATCGCCCGGTTCCAGCACATCACCAACTTTGAGTGCCGCCAGTTCCTTGGCGCGTAGTCCCAAGTAAAAACTCAAGATGACAATGGCAGTATTCCGTTCGGGGTGGTTGCCGCCAGCGATAAATTGCAGCACTTGTTTCCGCTCTTTTTCATCCAGCACTTGCGCCTGTCCGGTTTGGCCGGTGGGTCGTCCTGTTTTCATAAAATGTGTTAATTTATAGTTAAAAACAATATATTAAAACATTTTACTTTGGAGTCAACTTTTATTTGCCCTGTAGCGCCCTAGACCACTGATAATGTGTTTTTCTGTATAAAATATTACATTTTAAATTATTTATTACGGTCTGTGAAATAGTGTCAAAATAAGAACATGCTTACAACGATGTACGCGAAAATCTGTAGCTGTGCTATTTTGCAGCTCATTAACTACGGTAAGGATATGAAAAAAAAATTAATTACAACTTTAGTTTTGGTATCGTTTAACGTTGGCGCTAATTCGCTAACGAGTGAAGAAATGGATGCTGCGGACTACGCTTGCTCACATCAGTCATTAGACAGCAAGCATAAAGGGATTAACGCAACTAGCGCAAGTTATAACAAAGGCGAATCGCGCATAAACGTAGTTTGTTCGGACAATAATGAACTAGTATTGCTAAGTGCGAGAGAGAAAAAAGCTTTGTATAATTTGAACGTTGCCAAAGAAAAAGGGGCTGCCATAGACGAAAAAATACGCGATTTTTGCGAACAACATAACGGCGATGGCAATCAATACAAAACCTGTATGGTAAGGTGAAAGTATTCATATTTGAAAAATAAAATGTTAGCGGTAAAGTTTGACCTTAGCGACGTTTTTTCAGAAACTCTATTACGACCTCCTTTTGATGTGTAAAGTAAAGTCTTAGACCTGAAATTTAAAATGTAAATTAACTGTAAATCGACTTTATCTTACACGGTATAATGCGCCCTGTAGCCAATGTGTAAAGGTATAAGATAATGTATACATTATTTACATAACGGCAGGCACAAAAAAGCCCGGAGATTATCCAGGCTTAATTTATTTTTTAAGCAGCGGTTAAGTTGACGGTTTTATTTTTTCTGTGATTAAATGACAGCAAGCCTATCAAGCCACTACCAAACAACCAGATAGCGGCTGGTACTGGAACGGCGGCAACATCGCCCGAATGAATAGCCCAGGCGTAGAGCTGGATGCCCTTAACGTAGGCGTTCTGGTTGCCACTGTCGGTAAGGAAGTACCACGCGTAGTACGCATCGGACGCGAACTCAGTACTCGACCAGTACGCAGTGCTCTGGACGTTAGTGAACAAATTATAGTTGGCATTATGGGTCGTTGCAATACTTTGACCTGCTACACCACCCAATTGATTGTAAAATAGATCACCCAGTTGGCTGCCGGTTTGGTTATAACTATAAGTCGCAGGGATAGTGGTAGGCAGGCTCCAGCCCTTAACACCACCCAGCGTTAAGTTGTTAACCCAGGCTTGTGCGCCCCACCAGTTCATTCTCCCAGTGAAGGTATTAAAGTCATAATAGCTGGTCAGGTTATAGATACCCGTATCTCCATCATAAAAATTTGGCGTGTTATGAATAACCCCGCCGTTGGCTGTGATAATTTCATTAACCAAATTAGCATTACCCGCCGCCTGAGTTTTAAACAGGTTGGCATCGGCTGCCCAAGTGATGTTGTTGACATTGTCATACACCATACCACCGGCACGAGCCACTAAGGACGCTTGTGAAGCCCCAGTAAAGCCCAAGCCGGCCAATAAAGCCACAATTGCCGTTTTTTTGAAGTTAGTCATTTCTCTATTTCCTTGTTGCCTTTAATAAGCAGCGATTAAATCACTATAAAAAGGCCACATCCGAAGATATGGTCTTGAAATAGTAGATTTGTTTTTCTATTGTTGGATGGTTTTTCGACGATTAAATCCGATAAAACCAACAAGGGCTGAGCCGAATAGCCAGATAGCGGATGGTACTGGGACAGCTGCTAATTGAAGATTATCAAGGATGAGCGGTCCTGTTCCGGAACCATTTGTAGAACCAGCGTAACTTGATTGAATATAAATCTGATCGAACTTAATATCATTAAAACCATAGTAGTCACTTAATGAACTCACTGTCGTAACAGTACCAGATTCCACTAGGCTACCACCTAAGTAGGCATATAAGTTAGCAGTGTTACCGCCTGTAATAAGCTGAAATGCTGCTTCTGTCTGCGGCGTAGAGAATATCAAGGAAAAAGGATAAGCATACCCATTCGGCATGAAATTACTTACATAACCGCCGCCAGCATAGGGATTATAATATGCGAAGGGTGAAAAATTAACGCCCAAATCAGAATATTCGGAGGTAAGACCTGTACCGCTCGGGAAAACGTGCTCAACAAATGTAATTGTTGTGTGAGGGTCGCTAAGTCCAGTGCTATTATCGATTAAAGCAGCCTGCACTGGACAAATGCTATAAATCACAGCAAAACATATAAACAAGATTTTTTTGTATCGCATAATGTGAAACCCTTATTAGTTTGTTTAAGAAGCTAACGGAAATATATAAAAACAACCACGCATAAAAAAACGCTTTTAACTCTGGGCGGATTGTGTGTTGGTAGTGTCTTAACTTAACAAGACAACTTGAGTATAGTTAATTGTAAGCAGTTGCATCAGTGCAAGTAATAATTTACATGCTAATCATCCGGTTTTTAAGCAGGCAGGGTATACATTTAACATAACGGCATTTTATGCGCAATGTACCCTGGAACACTGATAATGTGTTTTTCTAGGTAAAATATGTCATTATGGCGGCTGCTGCTACAAATGGCGCGTCTCTACGGTGCCGCTATCGGCATTGGCGCGATAAAGCGCTTAAACCGTAACTGGTTTTGTTGATACGGGGTAGGCACAGCTTATTTTAGGTATTCCCTTGGGAATAATACGGCTCCGCGCGTGCAATGGGCAATAGTTGCCCACCCCTACGGCTCCGTAAGGTTGGATGCAAGCACTTTGTCTCGCTGTTCTTGGTTTAAGTGGCTAAAGGCCATCACAGTAGCAAGTTTGCCCTGTAGCTCATCATTTCTTCGCCGTTCCTCTTGCAGTTGGCGTTTTAAGTCGGTAACGGTATCGACCTTAATGTTAGCGGTATTTAGTGTTGGCTTGATACCGTTTTTAATCTGCTGCTTGGCATTGTCACGGCCCGCCCTTGCCGCTTCAAGAGTTATCCCAGGGTAAACGCCCAAGGCTAATGTCTGCCGCTTCCCGTTTAAGCGGTAATCCAGTCTGAAATATTTTGAGCCGGTAGGCATAACCTGTAGATACATACCGCCGCCATCCCGCAACTTGTAAGGCTTGGCTGCGGGTTTGGCGGTATCAATGTCGGTATCGGTTAGAATCATGGCGGTATCAGGTTAAAGGATTGTCGGTATCAGGTTAAAGGATTGCCGGTATCAGGTTAAAGGATTGCCGGTATCGGGTTAAAGGATTGTCGGTATCAGGTTAAAGGATTGCCGGTATCGGGTTAAAGGATTGTCGGTATCAGGTTAAAGGATTG
>SESG01005993.1_pt1 | contig 13959 bp, 13 predicted proteins | sample 3171421 | NCBI WGS metagenome assembly SESG01 (sample SAMN10866946, study PRJNA518727) | freshwater metagenome | biome: subpolar coniferous forest; feature: holomictic lake; material: water; isolation source: holomictic Lake 227, 6 m and 8 m depth | place: Canada: near Kenora, Ontario | collected... | reverse complement strand
GAGGCAATGATGCAATAAATGTACTTTCCGTCCCTTTGCATATTATTCCTTTATTTTTATCAAAATTAAATTCTCACGCACTTTCTCTTTATTCAATGAAATAAGGTCATCTTTTGACGATTGCCTTGCAGCGACTGAATAGTCTAATAAGGTATGATATGCCTTATTGATCTTGCTAAACTTCTCCTCACTCCCACTTTCCTGTTGCACATCAGGATGAAACAATTTCGCTTTCTCGAGGTAGACTTTTTTTATTTCCACTTCTGAGGTTTCTTCGCCCAATCCAAGTTCAACTCTTGCCTGGGTCACAATTTCTATGTCCAGCTCTTTCAACTCTAGCGTAAAAAAACTATAGCAGGGTAGCGGACCAACGATCTTAAAATTCAATTTACCACCCCATTCCTCATCCAGATGTTCAATAGCATGCTCAAATTTCTCAAGTTTACTCTTGCTAATCAGAAATGCGGCATTGGAGACCATCTGATCATTCATTACTTCATGTGTCTTGATGTCAAGACTAATGGGTGATAAAATATCCAGAATATTCAATTCAACATTTGAGTTATTCTCCTTTAATTTCGACTCGATCATCATCCCCATTGAAACCTGGTCTATTTGTGAAGGAGGATTCGATTTTTGCATGATTTCCTCTTTCAATGCCACAACATCAGGCAGACTGGCTATTTCACTAATAGTGACTGAGAAATCAGCCCATGTCACTGCAAGATCTACCTCAATCAGGAATTCGATCTTTTTAAACGTATCCAGCACCAAATCATATCCGTTTGCAAGGATCTTTATAACTTCTTCCTTTGAGCCCATGATTGTCCCCAGTCGCATAGGAATCAACAAATTAAACTGTTTCCGCTGAAGCTCTTCTATGGTCTTCTGGTGCAAAACAAGCATCTGGCCCAGTGCTTCCCGGTCAAGCGAATCGAGTCGGCTAAGTTCATGATCTGAAACGATAGCCGAAATATTTTGGTAGGGAATTGCATATACGTCAGAATTATCAAGTGATCTGAACATATCACCGCTATAGAAATTCGGCACAATGCCGTAGATGTATATTCCTTTTGTTGCCATTTTTTTTGAATTGAATTATGAATGATCTTTTTTACTTTTTACTGACATTTTGCTTGTGAACCAATTGTATGGCTTCTTCAAAATGAGCGTCAAGGATGGTAACATCTCCAGGCATTTCATTCGACTTCCCTCGGTTCTTTTCGATCAATTCACGAATAGCAAGCATTGCAGCTTTGCGACATACAAATTCAATATCTGAGCCGGTGAAATCCTCTGTCTTTAAGGCCATTTTTGACAAATTCACCTTTTTCCCCAGTGGTTTATTCTTTGTATGTATCTTGAAAATCTTCTCTCTTGTCGACTGATCAGGGAATGGTAATTCAAAAATGAGGTCGAATCTGCCGCTTCTTAACAAGGCAGGATCAATTAAGTCTATCCTGTTGGTCGCTGCCAATACGATGACCCCTTTAAGATCTTCAATGCCATCCATTTCTGTAAGAAACTGACCAATCACTCTTTCTATTACTCCTGAACCAGAGCCATCGTTACTACGCCTGGGCGTCAAACTGTCAATCTCATCCAGGAATAAAATACAGGGAGATGCCTGTTTTGCCATCCTGAACAACTCACGAACACCCTTTTCTGATTCACCAATATATCGGCTTAATATTTGCGGTCCTTTGACAGAAATAAAGTTCACTCCGCTCTCACTGGCAAGGGCTTTGGCCAGGTATGTTTTTCCTGTACCGGGTTTCCCATGAAGGATGATACCTTTGGGAGGTCTGGTGTCTGCAATCTTAAAAAGTTCGGCATAATGCAATGGCCATTCAACCGTTTCTTTTAAGGCTTCTTTGATCTCTTCCAAACCACCAACATCATCCCATCTGACATCCGGGACTTCAACAAATACTTCACGAATCGCAGAGGGCTCTACTTCTTTCATGGCATCCATGAAATTGTCCATCGTCACTTCTAATTGCATCAACACATCATAAGGGATTTCCGCCATTTCGAAATCTATTTGCGGAAGGATTTTGCGTAAAGCGGTCATCGCAGCTTCCCTGGCTAATGCTTCAAGATCAGCTCCAACAAAACCATGTGTAATCTCTGCTAATTTCTCCATGGAGACATCCATTGACAATGGAATGCCGCGGGTATGTATATGCAGAATCTCCAGACGGCCTTTTTTATCTGGTATTGAAATAGAAATTTCACGATCAAAACGACCAGGTCTTCTTAATGCAGGATCAATTGAATTGGGGATATTGGTGGCCCCGATCACAATGACTTTGCCTCTCGATTCCAGGCCATCCATCAATGACAATAACTGGGCAACAACACGTTTCTCTACCTGCTTCTCACCTCCCATGTCTTCACGTTTGGGGGCAATGGCATCAATTTCATCAATAAATATGATTGCAGGTGCATGAGCCTGGGCTTCTTCGAAGATCTTCCTGATCCGACCTTCACTCTCCCCATAAAACTTCCCCATGATCTCAGGACCGGAAATATTGATAAAATAAGCATCCGTCTCATGAGCCACTGCTCTCACAATGAGAGTTTTCCCTGTACCTGGAGGTCCATATAAGAAAACCCCTTTGGGTGGTTGTACGCCCAGGCGTTCAAAAATCTCAGGATATTTTAAAGGCAGCTCAATCATTTCACGGATGCGCTGAACCTGGTTTCCAAGTCCGCCAATATCTTCATAACTCACATTACTCTTGCTCTCGCCCTCCTGCTTGACCAGCTCAAGCTGAAAAACAGTATTGGGATGGATCAGCACAACACCGTCAGGACTTTGTCCGGAAACTGTATAATTGACCGACCTTGAACCAAAGAGATTCGCTCTTACCTTATCCCCCTTGACAACAGGGAGCCCATTCATTAAAGAACCTATATATTTTGCATCATCTGCCTTGTACATCGAACCTGATTTTGCATCAGGTTTGAGTTTGATCTTGACAGCCTGTGCATAAGTGGTCTTACTGATCTTTACCTTTTCATCAATACCTACCTGGGCGTTTTCACGCGTTATGCCATCAATCTGAACGATACTTTTCTCACGGTCTTCAGGATAACAAGGCATGACTTTGACCGGTGTGGAACGCTTTCCTTCAATGGTAATTACATCCCCGCTTTCAAGCCCCAAAGACTTCATGTCTTTTGGGTCTATCCTGGCAATGGCACGACCAACATCCTTAACAAGTGCTTCTTTGACCTTAAGCAATATTTCCTCTTTATTTTTAGCCATGGTAAATCGGGTATTATTTATTGATGAGGGTCTGATTCAGAGCGGGTACTTCTTGATAATCAAAAAGGCTCTTTCGCAAAAGCTCCAGCGTTTCCAATCCTTTTATCTCGTGAGAAAACAAAGGCACAGACGTCATATTCAAATCACTGAATTTTTCGCTGATGTATTTAAGATGAGGTGCTTGTCCTGCTTTCTTGGCCTTACAAAAAGCACAATCTTCTGATTCCATTACATTGTTCACAATGATCTGCCTGGAAAACACCCCGGATTTATTCAAACTGGAAAGAAGACTTTCTGTTTCACTGATCGCCATTGCCTCGGGAATACAGACCGGCACAAATTCACATTTGATGTGATCACGCAAAATATTTTCTATCCTTTTAACGGTACGTTTCAAGTTAAGGAGAAGCCGGTCAACGTCATCATGTTTGTAAGTCCCGGAAAAACTCGTGATCATGTATCGGTATTTCCATCGCATACGTGCTGCGACTTTTATCCATTCATCCATCATCTTTGGAGAAGAAATCAGTCGGAGTGCATGGCCTGTTGGGGCTGTATCCACAACATACTTTTCATATTCTCCCAATTCAATTAAATCGATGATCGTTTTAAAACTCATCACTTCATCGATCCCGGGAATAGTAAGGCTTAACAAATCTTCAATATCGTCATCGTCAAGACTTGTTGACGTTTCAAGGAGCATTTTTAGTTCCTGAAGATTTGATTTAATAAATAGAGACAAAGCTTCTTCTGCTATCACTTCGATCGCGGAAAGATTGTTGGCCCCTTCAACTTCTACCAGACTAAAACCAATTTTCTGTCCAAGCCCATCCGACAACGAATGTGCCGGATCTGTGGAGATTAAAAGCGTCTTGAATTTCTTAGATAAAGCAAGTGCTGTTGCAATGGCACAACTGGTTTTTCCAACACCACCTTTTCCTCCCAAAATGATTAATTGTAAATCATCGTTCTCTAAACCCGTCAATGCCATGACAATTATTTTTTTATCCTGATTTCAAGAATCCCATTGGTAAATTTGTGACGCAGATTTGTTTTGCTAACTTTTTGCGATAACAATAACTCCTTGCGATATTTCCGGCTTTTGCTCACAGCCGTGAATTCAAGAATATCCTCTTTCAGATCGATTTTCAGATCGGATTCCTCTATCCCGGGCATTTCTGCAATGACAACAATCTCATTCTTTTCATCAAAGACATCAGTGATGGGTTCACGTTCTTCATCAACCTTTGGTCCCTCAGGGGTCTTTTTAATATTTCCAAACGTTTCCACTTTCGGAGTTCCGCCACCAGCAGTATTTATGGTGAAGCCATAAACGCCTTTCATCCCTTTTTTGATGTGGTCAAAATTGATCTCCCCCTCTTTGCTTACGCCACCTTTTTCATCGAGTTTCCCCGCGAGATCAACCAATTTCTCAATACCTTTAAACAAACCACCAAGTCCGAAAAGATCAAAATCGGCCTCCTCATTTTTATCTTTTTTATTACTCTTTTCCATTTTCGTGCAATTTAAACGTTGTTAATTACAATGGCTTATTCTGTGCTTCCAGTTTCTCTAAACGTGTCATGAGTTCTTCTTGTTGTGCCATAAGCTCTTTCTCCCTTGCTTTTGTTGAGAGATACGTATCTTCCTGCCACCAGTTAATCCCCATCTCCATTGCTTTGTCAACAGAGGCAACTAAAAGCCTGATCTTTATCGTTAATAAATCAATATCCGCTATTTGTATTTTAATATCACCGGCAATTACGATTCCTTTATCAAGCACTCTCTCGAGAATATCAGCAAGATTTGTCGCTTGCAACGAATGTTTCATATCATTCATGATATAGCTTATAAAAAGAATTAATAATCTATCGACATCGTTTTAAAATCAGACTTCACGCCCTTTGTCTTTTTTACCTGAGGCGTAGATGAAAGCTCTGCACTGTGCATTTGTCCTGCTTTTTCATCATTATAATCCTGGATCTCTTTCAGACGGCCTTGAATTATCTCAAGCCTCAATAAGATTCTTATTTCTTCTGATTTTAGGCGGGTCCTTTCCTTTTCATACATGTACAGCTTGATAAAATCGGACTCTTCCTTATTAGGAATACCTGATTTAACAACATTCTGCATTGATTTAATGCTTTGGAGTCCCTTGATTGCGCTTGAAATTGGCATGACAATATATTTTTATTATTGAAATAAACGGAATCTCTTATTTTGTGTATTCTTCAATCAGTTCATTAACAATGAACTTAACTTTCTCCTGGTTTGTTTTTGAACCAATCCGGCTGGTCTCTGAGGTAAGGATGTCCTGACAGATCTTACGAAAAACGTCTTTTGATTTAGAAGGCGTGGTCTTTAATGTTGCCATTGTTTTGGCAATCATAATAGAACCCCTGATCGTTGGGTCAAATTCTGTTTTTCCTGATTCACGCAGCCCTCTGACAATTTTAACAATTGACTCAGTATCTTTCAAAGACAGACTTGATTTAGCCATCGTAATTCTAAGTTCAGTTTCATAATCAAAATGATCAAGATCCATGGTAACCATACGATCACGTAATGCATCCTGGGTGCGATTCACTCCGGCATATTCCTCTGGATTTGAGGTAAAGATAGCACGAAATTCGGGATGCACTTTCATATAATAATCCTCTTCTTTGGCTGCTGAGGTGCTCAGCATCCTTTCCTGCAAAATCGGCAGCAAGATATTATTGGCTTCAGGACGAGAGCGTGTAAATTCATCATAAATGAGTGTAAACCCATTTTTTACGGCAATAGTCAAACGGTTATTCACCCATTGCTTGGTCATATCCTCTTCATACTTATGAACAGAATGGATAAACTTATCGTCAAGTTTTTTGTATTTGTAGCCTTGTTCGCTACCAATGAGATCGGAAGTTTTGTACTCAGCATCACCATGGATAATCACAACAGGTCTGCCGATCTTGCTGGCCAGGTGCATCGCAACTGTTGTCTTCCCGGTACCGGAAGGGCCACGAAAATGGACAGGAAAGCCGGCTTTTATATAGGTAAGCCCCCTACCGGTGATATCTTTGATGTAATCAGTTTCTACAAAATTTGACATGGGCTTTAGCTCCAGGACTGTATTCATTTCATTATTGTCGCTCATAACAGATAGCTTGTTGGGTTGTTTGATTGAGTTTATTTATTAAATATTTGGGTTGGCAATTGTTCCAAAGTTCTTATCCAGATTTCTCTGGCTTCTTCAATATCCCTAAGCATTGCTTCCTTAGAAATCAGGAACGCTTTGCGTCTCGCAGTAAAATCAAGAAGGGCTGCTTGTCTTTTCTGGATACTTCTCTGGATGATATTTCTTGGATTGCTCATTTCTCGATGGGTCTAAAACATTTCTATTTAATTCTTTACATCCACATCTCGAGCAAGGCAGGCCATCTTGGGATTTCCCGGTACCATGGCATTGACTGCATTTTTCAGCTTCGCGCGAGTGATTACTTCCTTTGCCCCCACAGACAATACATGGGACCCTGGCTCCTAAAGGGTTTTTTCCGGAACCTGCACAGAAATTGCATTTTTGAATTGGCTCTGACACTTCTACCCTACCTGAACCTTTACAAACCAAACAGTCAGAAATTGATGATAACAGAAAAAAAGGATCTTTTCCTTTACCTTTACAATAAGCACAACTGATAATTTTGGCCATGGCCGGGTATATTTTCAAATTAAAAAAAAGGAGCCGAAGTAAGACTTACTCCGGCTCCAATAAATCAGGGAATTATTTTATAGGGAAATAGATATTGTCCATTTTTTGAACCTTTCCTTCATCCAATAAAATCTTGGCGGTGAATCCCAGCTTCATGCGGGTTTCTCCCAGGGGACCTTCCATTTCGGAGACCCTGACGCCTTTTGGATTTTTCCTGATGTAGTTCAAAACCTTTTCTTCCAAAGTGAGTGGAGCGACTTCTTTCACTTCAACTTTTAAGGGGAGCTCAGCTGCAACAGCCTTTACTGGCTCAGCAACAACTAATTTTGCAGGTTCAGCAATAACTACTTTTACAGGCTCAGCTACAGCTTCTTTTTTTTCTGCCTTTTTCTCAACGACAGTCGTTTTCTTAACAACACCGGTCTTCCGCATCTGGGCAATTGCATTTTGCATTTTAATCCACTCAGAAGAAGCCTGGCTGCGATCCTGAGCAAAATCATTAATCATTCCATTGGTGGATTTTTTAATGGCTCTGACATCTGTGCGAATCCCTTTTATGGCAGCATGAATCCCTTTCATAATCGAATTGTACTCATTAAGCCTTTCAGTTTCGCCTATCGACAAATCTTTTCTCAGCCTTTGAGCCATTTTTTGGTTTTCCTTACTGATCTCGGTAAGTCTTTTTTGAAATCCATTCAGCAGATTCCGGGTATAATCAATTCTTTCAGCTAGATTCTTACTCAAATCGGCTTTCAATTCAGCTGACATATCCTTATGATCTTTCTCGAATTTCTCGAGAATCTCATTGGTATATTTGAAAATATCCACAACTTCTTCATTGATACTTACGATGTCAGCATTAATGCTTTTCATAAGTTTATCAAATTCCTTCATCCTGATCTTCTCGTTTTTATCTCTGTCAGCTTTTCCAGCTGCAAAAAATTTATTCAATTCCACAGCCATGGCAGAGCGATCTTTCGAAAACTCATTGACTAATTCAAGGGTTTCGGCCTGGATAGCAACTACATCACTCTTGATTGTGGCGATAGTTCCATGGATTCCAGCCATTAAATCTTTGTAGGTATTCAATCGTTCTTTTTCCCCTTTTGCCAAACCTTTTCTCAAAGAGGCAGCATTGGAATTTAAAACATCCGCCATTTCCTGGTGGTCTTTGTGAAATTTATCCAAAGTCTTTTGGACATCATTTACAAGTTCTTCATTTTCAATTATTCTCTGTTTAAATGAAGCAAGAATATCTTCACTCAAGTTTTTCATTTCGGCTGATAGTCCCATGGTGATGTCTCCTATTGTTTTATGAATATTGGGTTAATTTTAATTGACGCTTTCAAGTAATTGTTCTGCAGGTCTGATCTCATTGATGATCTGGTTCTTGATCTTTTTTATGTCATTGATCAAAACTGGGCTCCCTTTTGCAAGAAGGGTTTCAAAACACTCCTTCAATTTGTTATGCATCCTCTGAAAATCGATAAAAGTGTTTATTACTTCTTCTTTTCTCATTTCCTGCATTTTCGATAATTGCGAAAGTTGTTCTTTGATAATGGCAATTTTCTCGTGGCAATCCGGGGAGGAAATATCTTTAATACCCAAAATGCTATTTTTTAGCGTCTGGGCAGTCTCTTTCTGGTCTTCAATAAATGTGAGAAACTTGATCTCAGCTCTTTTTTCCTTTTCGTCGAGGACATTGATAATGTTCGACATCATTGTATAATAATCTTTTTTACGTAAAGAACCATTCTTAGCCATAGCTTCACAAAGCCTGGCATTTAAATCGTCTCTTTCCTTTTTGAGCCTGTCCAGCGAATTGTGAACATTGTCAAACAAATAATGTGATGATTCTGTAATCGTTTCAGATGATTGGAATGCGGTTTGGATTTTTTGAATCCGGGATTCGTAGGAGTTAATAATGTTGCCAAAGAAACCATCGATATTCAATTCTGCCAGTGTGTCCATTTCTCAATATTTTTGGTTGTGTAAACTTTGGGGGGAAATTTTAATCTTAGAAAAAAAGCGAAATTCCTGGTAACTCATGCTTAGAGGGGGTTCCTTAAGGATGTTTAGCAAGAATACCGTCTAACTACACACTGTATTAAGCAGCTTTTGCAGTTAAACCAATTGCTTCAGCATACTTCAGGTATGTCTCAACAGAGGCTACGACGATCCTTGCTTCAATTGCAAGAAGTTCGATACCAACGAGGGAAACTCTTACCCATGCATCAACTACAACACCTTTGTCAAGGATACGGTCGATAACTTCTACGAGGCTGCTTGATCCGATTGTTTTTTCAACTGACATTTTTTTAATCTCCTATTGATTAATGAATAAAAACCGTGCTTTACATGAGGGACGGCTTACCTCTTTCGTAAGTGCTTACTCAAAGGACAGGCCAAAGAAGTAATTAATTTGAAAATATATTATTTATATTTTTAATCATTTGATTATGTGATAATTAAAATTTATCACATTTGATACATCTGTATCTGTATTTTGCGTAATTTCAAACAAATAAAGTCCTTTTATTAAAATAATCACGTGGTTACGTGATTTCGCGGATCGAATTTATAGACAAAGCAGGAGGCTAAGTCTAAGAAGATACTTGCATCAATTTCAAAGAAATTGGATCTGTAAACATTTGGATCATGTCTACTTCGATATCTGAGTCCAGATTGCTTAGGATATGGTGTGAAGCACCAAAAAATGCAAGGCCGGTATCACCTTCATTTAAGGTCTCATTTATCTGACCGGCAATGAAGCGATCACGGTTTAACAACAAATCGCCGGCAAGGTCCATATATATATGGTATGCCACTAAAGCCTTTTCCGGGCTTTCAGCTTTGGTGATGTCCGACAACAGATAATATTCTTGAAATAAGTACTCCTTATTCTCAGCAAGTTCAAGTTTCGCACCCCTTAAAAGCAATTCCGCAATTATTTTGTAATTAATACTGCCTTTCTCCGCGGTATCCTTTACGATTTTTATCCCGGTTTCATCAACCACTGGTAATCCATCCTGGTATATTTTGATTTTCCCGGCAGGCACCAAATTGACCCGCTTAAAAACCTCTGATTCTATTTTCAACCAGGACTTATTCACTTGCACCAGATGATCCTGCCATATCGCCACACCGTATGTTTTTTCCCCTTCTTTTGAAAGCTCATTCCCCATGGAACCCATATCAGTTTGGTTATGAACCATGGGCACATACAATAGTTTTCTCATTGGCAGCGATAGATAAATTTCTAGTTTTTAGTAATGCTGATATTGTATTTCTTCATCTTCCGGCTTAAAGCGTCACGATGAATTCCCAATTCATCCGCAGCAAGTTGCTGATTAAATTCAGATTTTTTGAGCGCTCTCTGGATCATAAGAATCTCATTCCGTTGCAGATTACAAGAAAAATCCTGATCTTCAACTACATTCTTTTTCTTTGCAATGGCAGAAAAATCACTAAGACCGAGAACATTCCCTTTACATAGGATAATCGCTCTTTCAGTAAGATTTCTCAATTCCCTGACATTCCCGGGAAAATCATATTTCATTAGTTCACTATAGACTTCTTTGTCGATACGCATGTTTGGCTTATTAAACCTGACAGAAAAATATTCAACAAAGTGAATCAGCAGCGGCTTAATGTCTTCAGGTCGTTCGCGCAGCGGTGGAATATGAATATGCAAGGTATTCAGCCGATGAAGGAGGTCAAGCCTGATTTTTTTCTTTTCAACACGTTGGAGAATGTCATGATTTGTTGCAGAGATAATTCTAAAGTCCGTTTCAATCGGCTTGGTGTCACCCACACGTGTAATCATCTTTTCTTCCAGTGCCCGTAAGATTTTAGCCTGAAGGCTCATGGGCATATCTGCTATCTCATCAAGAAAAAGAGTACTTCCGTTTGACACCTCGAAATAACCCATTTTGTCAGTGAACGCACCTGTAAAAGATCCTTTTTTATGACCGAAAAATTCGCTTTCAAGGAGTGTTTCTGTGATAGCACTGCTGTTCACCGAACATAATAAATGGTCATTCCTAAGGCTGGAATAGTGAATAATCCTGGCCACATTTTCTTTTCCTGTCCCACTTTCGCCAGTGATCAGCACATTGGCATCAGGGTATTTTGCGGCAGTCATTGCCTGTTCATAAACATCAAGGATCTGTGGGCTCACACCGATGAATTCCCTGTTTATTTTTTGCTCAAGGTTTTTGGTGATCAATGAGTTCTTTTCTTCAACCAATTTCATCCTTCGCTGCAATTGAAGAAACTTCTGTGTCCGCTCAATGGCTATCTGGATATCGAGAAACCTGAATGGCTTACGCAAATAATCAAAAGCACCAAGTTGTATGGCTTTGATCACGGTGTCCATATCGCCATGTGCCGAGATCATAATAACCTCAATGGAAGGGTAATCTTCCTTTACTTCTTTCAAAATATCCAAACCATTGGCTCCTGGCAAACGTACGTCAAGAATTAAAAGATCAATATTGTGACTACTTAATATGGCTTTACCTGCCGCTGCTGTATTAGCCTCATATGAAACAAAATGAGAATCCTGAAAGAAACCACATAATTCCTCTGTAAATTGTTTTTCATCATCGAGAATCAGAATTTCTATTTTATTTTGTTTAGCCATTTTTCTTTGTATTGTTAGTATTTAACACAAGTTTGATCGTAGTACCAACAAACTTTTCACTGCTAATCTCAATGAGTCCTCCCATTTCTTTAATAATCTGGTAACAAATTGACAATCCGAGGCCTGTCCCTTTTCCCTCTTCTTTAGTCGTATAAAAAGGCAGTAAAATATTACTAATCTCATCCTCTTCTATACCAATGCCATTGTCGGAAATTTCAACAAGCAGCGTTTCATTAATACAATAAGACTTTATTTCTAAAGTCATATTGAAGGAAACCGACTTTCTTTGTTGTTTTTCAAGCATGGCATCTTTGGCATTGACAAGGAGGTTAATGATCACCTGTTCAAATTTGAATGTATTTCCAAATAATTTAGGGATTTTCTTATGAAGATTCAAGACAAGGTCAATTCCATGATATTTGAATTGTTCCGTGATCATAGAAACTGCATTTTGAATGCTCAGGTTAATATCAAAATTTGTAAGGATGAAGTCGTCATGATTTCTTGAAAATGTTCTGACATGATCAATCGTGTTTTTGATCCTGGTGATATTCTCAAAAATCTTTTCTGAATTTTCCTTAAGAAATTCTTTACTGATTGTATCTGACTTATTGGTCTCAAATAAGATCTTATCAGTGACCATTGAAATGATATTTAAAGGCTGGTTGATTTCATGCGCCATTCCGGCAGCCATCTCTCCCAGACTGGCCATGCGGTCAGCATGAATCTGTTTGGTCTCTATTTTTTTTCTTTGAGAGATATCACGAAGTGTAACCATAAAAGATAAGGGAATTCCACCCTGACCCTGGATTAATGTGACACTGGTTTCACCGGCAAATATGGTCTTGTTTTTTTTCCTGACTGTTAAGCCCACATTCTGGATAAGTCCATCATTCATTGTTCTTTCAATCAGGCTCCTGATGTTATTCCTTTCATCTGGCGGCATAAAACGCAAGAATGATTTTCCAATAATATCATCCCTTGACTCAGCCCCAAGTAACTCATACCCAATTTCAGAAACTTCGGTAATAATTCCATTCAGATTTATCAACAAAATGCCATCCGGAGAGGCGTTAAGCATTGTTTTGTATTTTTCCTCACTAATCTTAATAATCTCCTCCGACTTTTTTCGTTCGGTAACATCCTGAACAAAACCCACATTTTTTATCGGAACGCCTGCTTTATCATATTCCAATCTCCCCTGTGAGAAAATATGATGAACCGATTTGTCTTTGTGAATTATCCGATATTCCATGGTAAGGGAATCTACGATCCCCGACAAATTTTTATACATACCTTTAGAAAAAGCATTGACATCATCGGGATGCACTATATTTAAGATATCTTCCAGGGCTCCTTCGTAATGTTCAGGTAAGACGTCGAAAATACGAAACATCTCTTTTGAAAATTTTGTTTTTTTTCCAACAAGATCCCACTCCCAGCTTCCAATATGGGCGATGCGCTGCGCCTCTTCAAGGCTCAATTCATTCTTCTTCTGAGATTCTATTACCCTTTTCAATTCAGTTATATCCTCGGAAATTCCGAGAAGAAATTCCGGCTTTCCTTTTGAATTTAAAATGGGAACCTTTTTTGTTTGTAGTATTCGTGTTCCGTTGTGTTTTGTCTGAATCGGTTCTTCAGGGATACTGACAATAACCTTATTCTGAATCACTTCCTTGTCTTTCTCAACAAAGCTGTCAGCTTGTTCTTTCAAAAAGAGATCATAATCATTCTTTCCTAAGAGTTCATCCCTGGAAATTCCAAGAAGATCCTCCCCTGCCTTATTGAAACGAACGAAACGCAAATCATCGGCATCTTTAACGAAGATCATGTTTGGTATATTCTCTACGATTGAATCCAGAAAGCTATTGACCCGGGTCAATTCCTGCGTAGCATTTTTAAGGATCAGGGCCTCACTGATTATAATCTGTTTCTGATTGAAAAGGTCAAGAAATACTTTTATTTTTGAAACAAGAATTTGTTTAAGAAAAGGTTTGGTTAAATAATCCACCGCCCCGAGGTCATATCCCTTCAATAAATGAATTTCTTCGTAATTACTGGCCGTAACAAAAATGATGGGAACTTTGTCAATCCTTCCTTCCCCATTAAGTCTTACTGCAAATTCGTAGCCATCCATCTCAGGCATCCTGACGTCTACAATAGCCAAAGCAAGATCCAATCCTTTGGTTTTCTCCAATGCTTCAGCACCCGATATAGCCTGGATCAGGTTTACATCAAGATTTTTAACAAAGGACTCAATTAAAAATAAATTCCCCCGTATATCGTCAACAATCAGTAAATTAGGCAGTTGCATCATAAATATAAAATTTCAGGTTACTGTTCAGGGGTTAT
>SESG01025870.1_pt1 | contig 13968 bp, 12 predicted proteins | sample 3171421 | NCBI WGS metagenome assembly SESG01 (sample SAMN10866946, study PRJNA518727) | freshwater metagenome | biome: subpolar coniferous forest; feature: holomictic lake; material: water; isolation source: holomictic Lake 227, 6 m and 8 m depth | place: Canada: near Kenora, Ontario | collected... | reverse complement strand
TTCCGTGCTGAAGCGCGACCCGGTCCCGGGCAAGCTGCTGCCCGCCCGGGATGCCTGGACCCTGCTCCAGCCCACCCACGCTGTGCGCGTCTGCACAGGTGAGGACCGGGAAGAAGGCGTGATCCGCTCCGGCGACCTGGCCCTGCTGCTGCCCGGATTCGGACACACCCTGAAGCGGCACCACCCCAACACGCCCTTCGGCTTCACGGCGCTGTTCATGGAAGGCCCCTTCCCGGAGCCCCTGCTCAGCTCCCTGCAGCACCCGCCCCGCAAGTGGCAGGAATCCAGCTTCGCCGTCCTGCGCAGCCTCAGCCTGAAGCAGCTCTTCAGCATCTTCAGCCAGGAGCTGTCCAACCCTGACGGCGTCCAGCTCATGACCCGCGAGCTGTTCCTCATCCTCCTGGGCGCGGAGCTCTCCCGCCTGACGGAGAAAGAGGACCGGGGCCGCTTCCCCTACCGCCTGAACCGCTCCACCCTCCAGCTGGTGCTGGACCACATGGAAGTGCACATCGGCGCCAAGAACAGCGTGCCCGAGCTGGCCACCATGGCCCGCTGCACGCCGGACCACTTCATCCGCCTGTTCCGCGAGGCCACCAGCACCACCCCCCACCAGTACCTCATCGAGCGCCGCCTCCAGCGCGCCGTAACCCTGCTGGCCAACGGCGAGCGCCCCAGCGACGTGGCGAAAATCCTGGGCTTCTACGACGCCAGCGCCTTCACCCGCGCCTTCAAGCGCCGCTTCAGCGTGCCCCCCAGCGAATACGCCCAGGAAGCCTACGAGCGGCAGTTCCCCCGCCGGAAGGACTGACCTCCGGGTTGACCAGAGCAGAGGGCGCCGCGAGGCGCCCTCTGCTCGTACCGGGGCGGACTACTTTGCCGCCTTCTCCGTGACAGCCTTGGCCTTGGCGGCGCCCTTGTCCGTGCCCTGCTTCGACTTACCCTTGGCCTTCTCAGTGCCCGCCTTCGCGGCGCCCTCGCCCTTGGCGGTGGCGGCCTTCACCTTGTCACCGGCCACGGGCACCGCGCCAGCCTTGGCATCGGCCTTGGCCTTGGCGGCAGAGGCCTTGGCGTCGGCCTTGGCCTTGCCCTGCTCGGCCTTTTCGTCAGCCTTGGCCTTGCCCTTGTCGATGACGGCATCAGCCTGGGCCTTGAGGTCGGCCTTGGAGGGAATCTGAGCCGTGGCCGCCAGGGAGGCGGCGAGCAGCAGGGGCAGGAGCAATGTCATAGGCACCTCGGTGAGGGGACGGATTCGGGGAAGGGACTGCCGTTTAGGGCTTGCAGACCTTGCAGGCCTTGTAGCCGGCCTTGGTGGCCTCGGCGGCGGTGGCGAAGGTGGTCTTGTTGGCCTCCTTCATCTTCGCGGCGGTCTTGCAGTCGGCCTTGTGGAAGGTCTTGGATTCCTTGTTCCCGACGAGGGCCGCGGCGGGCGCGGCCTTGGCTGGCGCAGCGGCGGGGGCGGCGGGCTTGGCAGGGGCTGGCGCGGGCTTGGGAGCCTGGGCCATGGCCGCCACCGAGGCTGCCAGAAGGAGGGCAAAGAGGGTGCGCTTCATGGGTTCTCCTGGGGGAAAGAAGCCAGCGTGAATGGCCCGCCGGAGCCTGTCAACGGGTTACCGGGCTGGTGGCCGGGTACCGGGGTGCCCGCCGGGCGAGGGTGGCCTGCTCGAAGGCGTAGCCCAGCTTCAGCAGGAGTCCCTCCTGCCAGGGCGCACCCACGAAGGAAAGCCCCACGGGCAGCCCGGAGGCGAGCCCCGCCGGCACCGTGAGGTGCGGGCACCCGGCCACGGCGGCGGGCGTGGAGAAGCTGAGGCTCGAGCTGTCGCCGTTCAGGTGGTCGATGAGCCAGGCAGGACCGCCGGTGGGTCCCACCAGCGCCTGCAGCTGATGCGTCTCCAGCAGGCCCAGGAGGTCCCGCCGGGCCTGGCCGCAGGCCTCCAGCGCCTTCCGGTAGCCCGGGTCCGTGAGCGGTCCCTTGGCCTGGGTCTGGCGCAGCAGCTCCTGGCCGAAGAAGGGCATCTCCTCGGCCTTCCGGGCCTCATTGAAGGCCAGCAGACTGGCCAGGTCCTGCACGGCCCCGCCCCGGCCGCCCAGGTAGGCATTCAGGCCCGCCTTGAACTCGAAGAGCAGCACGTCGAGCTCCGCGTCGTCGTAGGTGGCGGACTTCAGCTCGACCTCCACCAGCGTGGCCCCCTGGGCCTTCAGGACCTCCAGGGCTGGCAGCAGCACCGCGTCCACGTGGGCATGCTGGCCCAGCAGGTTCTTCACGACGCCGAGCCGCGCCCCCTTCAGCCCGTCCCGGACGAGAAAGCGCGTGTAGTCCAGCCGGGCCGGGGCGCTGGCGGTGGCCGCATCGCTGGGATCCGCGCCGGTCATGGCGCCCAGCAGCAGGGCGGCGTCGCGCACCGTACGCGCCAGGGGCCCCGCCGTGTCCTGCGTGTGGGAGATGGGGATGATGCCACTGCGGCTCAGGAGTCCCACCGTGGGCTTCAGCCCCACCAGGCCGTTGGCGTTGGCGGGACTCACCACGGAGCCGTCGGTCTCGGTGCCCACGGCCACCGCGCAGAGGTTTGCCGCCACGGCGACGCCGGAACCTGAGCTGGAGCCACTGGGACTTCGGTCCAGAGCATAGGGGTTCCGAGTCTGCCCGCCGCGCCCGCTCCAGCCGCTGCTGCTGCGGGTGGAGCGCAGGTTCGCCCACTCGCTCAAGTTGGTCTTGCCGAGGATCACCGCGCCCGCCGCCCGCAGCTGCCGCACAACGAAGGCGTCCTTCTTCGGGGCCGGCGCGTCTGCCAAGGCCAGGGAGCCCGCCGTGGTCAGCAGCCGGTCCGCAGTGTCGAGGTTGTCTTTGAGGAGCACGGGGATCCCGTGGAGGGGACCGCGCACCTTGCCGGCCTTGCGCTCGGCATCCAGGGCGGCGGCGATGGCCGGGGCATCCGGATTCAGCTCGAGCACGGCGCGGAGATTCGGCCCCGCCTGATCCAGCGCCCGGATGCGGGCCTGGTACTGGCGCACCAGGTCTGCGGAGGTCCAGCGACCCGCGGCCATGCCTGCCTGCAGCCCCTCCACCGTGGCCTCCTCCAGCACCAGGCGCCGCGGCCCCCGGGCAAGCTGTGGGTCGGCCCCGGCCAGGGCCGCCGCGCCAGCGGCAAGGCTGGCGCCCAGGAAGGCGCGGCGGCCGAAGACAAGGGAAGCAGCGTGGCTGGACATGGGCGGACCTCGCGGAGGCAGTGCCCCAGGATCATACCCTTGCCGCCCACCGGCGTTCCGGGGCCATTGGCCGATTCCCGGCTGCCCCGCTGGCCCCGGCGGTCGAACCTGGGAACAGGAGGCTCCTGTGGCCGCGTTCCTGCTCTGGCTCATCCTGCTGTTGGTCTGCTGGCCCCTGGCGCTGCTGGCGCTGTTCCTCTACCCGCTGATCTGGCTGCTGCTGCTGCCGTTCCGCCTCCTGGGGTTCGCCGTCGAGGGCGCCTTCGGGCTCGTGAAGGGCCTGTTCCTGCTCCCGGGTCGGCTGCTTCGATAGAGTGGCGGGAACTCGGCCAGGACCCCATATTTCCTTTGGGCCCGGCCGGAACGGATCCATGGCTGGGACAGGAGGTCACCATGGATCTCTACCTCGATGCCAAGGAAGCCGAACTGGTGCAGAGGGTCCTCACTCACAGGCTCGAGGACCTGCACCGCGAGATCAACCACACCGACCGCCGGGCCTTCAAGGCCGAGCTGAAGGCCGAGGAGGCCTTGCTGCAGCAGGTCCTCGACAAGGTGAAGCAGCCCGCGGCGATCGGGATCTAGCTAGCCCAGGGCGGTCTCCAGCGCCCGATCAAAGAGCGCCTTCAGCTCGGTGGCGTCCGCGTCGAGCAGCGGCTGGCCGTCCACCGCCAGGGTGACCCGGCGACCGCCGGTGGTGCCGATCTTCGTGCAGGGCACCCGGTGAGTGCGGCAGAGGGTCGCCAGGCTGGCCTCGCCCTCGGGGTGCACGCTGGCCACGATGCGACCGGCGGTCTCACCGAAGAGCAGACTGTCCAGGCGCAGGGGGCCCTGGGTCAGCAGCAACTGGCAGCCCATGCTCCCGCCAAAGGAGCTCTCCAGGACCGCGGTCAGCAGTCCCCCCTCGCTGGTGTCGTGGGCACTGCGGATGAGGCCCATGCGGATGCCCTCGCGGACGCAGGCCTGGAGGCGGAGCTCCTCATCCAGCCGCAGCTCGGGACAGGCCCCCTCCACCTTGCCGAGGCGCAGCTTCAGGTATTCGCTGCCGCCCAGCTCGTCCCGGGTCTCCCCCAGTAAAAAGATCCCATCGTGCGCCGCCCGGAAGCCGGAGCCGCAGATCCGGTTGCCCACGCCGGTCAGGGCTGTGGCGTCCGGCGCGTCGATGGCCACCTGGCCCGCGCAGTCTTCCACCAGGCCCACGGCCGCGATCATCGGGGTCGGGAAGATGCTCTGGCCCTCGGTGTCGTTGTAGAGGCTGACGTTGCCGGACACGATGGGCACGTCCAGGGCCAGGCAGGCCTGGCGGATGCCCAGGCAACCCTGCTCGAAGGTCCACATGTTCTCGGGCTTCTCGGGGTTGCCGTAGTTCAGGCAGTCCGAGAGGCCAATGGGCTCGGCGCCCACGCAGGCCAGGTTGCGGCAGGCCTCGGCCACGGCGTGGGCCGCGCCCCAGAAGGGATCCAGGTAGCAGAAGCGGCTGTTGCAGTCACTGCTCATGGCCACGGCCTTGCCGGTGTCCCGGCCAGACTCGTCCTTCACCCGGATGATGCCCGCGTCGCCCCGGCCCATGCCCAGCAGCGTGTTGCTGCGGACCGTGCCGTCGTACTGCTCGAAGATCCAGTGCTTGCTGGCCACCGTGGGCTGCTGGAGCAGGCGGCGGAGGGTGCCTTCCACCTCGGCGGGCTTTAGGTCCGCCGGCAGGGGCGCGGCCGCTACGGCCTCCAGGTAGCCCGGCCGCTGGCGGGGCCGATCGTACTTCGGGGCCGCATCCACCAGGGGCTGGATGGGCAGGTTGATGACGGGCTCGCCGTGCCAGCTGCCGACGAAGCGGCCGCTCTCGGTGACCTCGCCCACCACGCAGGCGTCCAGACCCCACTTGTGCAGCACCGCGGTGATCTTCTCCTCGCAGCCAGGGCGGGCCACCAGCAGCATGCGCTCCTGGCTCTCGCTGAGCATCAGCTCGAAGGGCGTCATGTGCTCTTCCCGCTGGGGCACCTGGTCCAGGCGGATCTCCAGGCCCGTGCCGGCGCGGCTCGCCATCTCGAAGCTGCTGGAGGTGAGGCCTGCGGCGCCCATGTCCTGGATGCCGATGACCCAGTCCGTCTGGAAGATCTCAAGGCAGGCCTCCAGGAGCAGCTTCTCCGTGAAGGGGTCGCCCACCTGCACCGTGGGCCGCTTCTCCTCACTGCCCTCGCCGAACTCGGCCGAGGCCATGCTGGCGCCGTGGATGCCGTCCCGGCCCGTCTTGGAGCCGATGTACATCATCTTGTTGCCCACGCCGGAGGCGAAGCCCTTGAAGATGCGGTCCGAGCGCAGCACGCCCAGGGTGAACGCGTTCACCAAGATGTTGCCGTTGTAGCAGGCGTCGAAGGCCGCATCCCCACCCAGCATCGGCACGCCCATGCAGTTGCCGTAACCGGAGATGCCTGCGGCGACACCCTTCACGAGGCCCTTCATGCGGGGCGCATCCAGCTCACCGAAGCGCAGCGAGTTGAGGTTAGCCAGGGGCCTGGCACCCATGGTGAAGACATCACGGAGGATGCCGCCCACGCCCGTGGCAGCGCCCTGGTAAGGCTCGATGAAGCTGGGGTGGTTGTGGCTCTCCATCTTGAAGGCCACGGCCCAGCCGTCGCCGATGTCCACCACGCCGGCGTTCTCGCCCGGTCCCTGAATGACCCGGGGGCCTTCGGTGGGCAGGTTCTTCAGGTGGAGGCGGCTAGACTTGTAGGAGCAGTGCTCGCTCCACATGGCGCTGAACACGCCCAGCTCGGGATAGGTGGGCAGGCGCCCCTCCAGGAGCCGCAGGATGACCTGCCATTCGTCCTTCGAGAGCCCCAGCTCCAGAGCCAGGGGTTCAGTGACGGCCGGTTCGTGGGCTGCGGGCATGGAGGCTCCGGAAGCCTTGATTCTACCGGTTCCGGTCTGGCGCGACGAGGCTTGACATGCCTCAGCGGTTCTCAGGGTCCAAGGGCACCATGGGCGACTCACCGCCTTCGTAGGTGCGCCGCAGCACCCCCTGCACCAGCCGCTGGAAGAAGGTGCCCCGCTCCGGATTGAACACGATAGAGACCGCGGCCCTCAGCTCGCTGCCCAGTTCCAGCAGCGCCCCGCCATCGATGGCCGTGCCCAGGAGCAGGAAGGGCACCCGGCCCTGGAGGGCTTCGACCATGGGTTTCAGCCGACGACGGCTGTCCAGGTTGAGGCTCGGCAGGTGGTAGAGCACCAGGGCCGGCTTCTCGTTGTAGGCCTTCTTCAGGGCGGCCATGGTGGGCGCGATGCGCGTCAGGGGCTGCAGCCCGCCGAGCAGATCCTTGAGCGTGGCCTCGAGCTGCTCATCGGCCGAGACCAGCACCAGACCCGTGGGCGGACGACTCACCACGCGGCCCACCTCCGGGGTGGCGACGGTCTCCACGCCCCGCCGGGCGATCCGGTCGAGGTCCTCCTCCCGTCGCTCGAACACCCAGCGGGAGAGGGGATGGAGGATGTGGTCATCCAGTTGGGGCCGGTATTCGACGCCGAAGGTGCGATTGCGCACGTGGCGGAGCTTGACCTGGGTGTTGATGCGGATCAGGTCCGTGAGCTGGACGGTGATCGCCATGTCTTCGCCCACCTGGAGCTCACCCTCTCCGAAGTCGCGGGTGCTGAAGATCCGCGCCCCGGTCGTGCTGATGTCCACCAGCGTACCCGTGATCAGGTCATACTTCGGCGTACTGAAGGTCACGGGGACCCGGCCAACCCGGTCCGCGCGGTAGGCCCCCCGGTGATCCTCCTCCTGCAGGGTGGCAGGCAGGGAGATCCGCAGGGTTCGCCGGCCATCGACCATGCCAAAGCCCTTGAGCTGGGTGGCGGCCTCCAGGAAGCTCACGCCATGGGGGAAGCGGATCCTGAGGTCCTCGCTGCGGAGCCCGAACACGGCGTCTTCCCGGCCCATGGTGGCAGCCACGTGCAGGTCGTCCCCGATGACGCGAAGGAACGAGGACTCGAACCGCAGGTAGGGCGTCACGAGGATCATCAGCTCGCGCCGCTCGCAGGCGCGCAGGAAAATCTCCGCAATGGTCTCCGGATTCCGAATCAAATTGCCGACCAATGCGCCTCCTGGGGTGTTCGTGCTTCCATCATGCAGAGGGATCCCTAGACTGGATAGCTCTGGAATTATCAATCATGCACCCACCCCAAACGCTCCTTGCCTACAGCGCCCCCCGCAGCGGCTTCGGGGACGAGTGGATGACCTTCCTTCCCATAGGTCTCGGTTATCTGCAGGCGATGCTTAAGTCCCGGGCTTTTCCCTGTCGTGTGGCCAATCTGAGCGGCAAGGGGCGAAAGGAGGTCCTGGCCTACCTCCGGAGCTTGAACCCCGCCGTGGTGGGCATCTCGATGTTCACCTTCAACCGGAAGCGTTCGGCAGACCTGCTGGCCTGGGCCCGGGAAGCCTGCCCCGGAGCGATCCTGCTGGCCGGAGGTCCCCACCCCACCCACCTGGCGGAAGAAGTCTTCGAAGACTGCCCCGCCCTCGACGCCATCGTCATGGGTGAGGGTGAGCAGACCCTCCTGGGCATTGCCGAGCGCCTAGCGACCGCCCCCGGGAGCACCCTCTGGAAGCACACCCCGGGGTTGATCTTCCGGGACGGCCGCACCCTGCCCCAGGCGCCCCTGGAGGACCTGGACGCCGTGGGAATCCCCGCCGAGCACCTGGAGGCGGACTTCCTCGACGACGTCGGCCAGCTGGCCTACCTCAGCACCAGCCGTGGCTGTCCTGCCACCTGCAACTTCTGCAACACCCCGGAGTTCTGGGGGACCTCCATCCGCTTCCGCAGCGCGGCCTCGGTGCTGCGGGAGCTGCGCCTCCTGCGGGAGCGCCACGGCCTCACCTACTTCAGCTTCCGGGATGACACCTTCACCGCCAACCGGGCCCGGGTCCTGGAGCTCATGGCGGGCATCCAGGCCAGCGGCCTGCATCCGCTCTGGAACTGCCAGAGCCGCGTGAACCTCGTGGACGAGGACCGGCTCGTGGCCATGAAGCGGGCCGGCTGCGAGTTCATGCAGTTCGGCGTGGAGCACGGCAGCGAGCGGGTGCTGGCCCTTTTGGACAAGGGCACGAACCTTCGCCACGCCCGCAAGGCCCTGGAGTCCGTCCGCAAGGTGGGCATGAACCTGGGCATCTACCTGATCACCGGCATTCCTGGCGAGACCTGGGCCGACGTGGAAGAGACCGCCGCCTTCATCCGGGACACCCGGCCCAGCGACTGCCAGATCAGTCCCCTGGCCCTGTACCCGGGCACCCGGATGTTCGACCAGTACCGCGCCGAGGGGCGCGTCCAGAAGGATTTCTACCGAACCAGCGGCGACGCCGAGATCTTCGCCCGGGTGGATGCCCACACGGAGAAGGCCCTGCGCCACCTGGACCAGGCCGCCCGCCGAGCCCAGGGCAAGTCCCGGTTCACGGCCGCCGAGTTCGCGCAGCAGAAGGCCTGGCTGGGCTATTGCGCCGTGACCAACCTGCTCTGCGGCGAGGCCGCTGAGGAGGCCGGACGCTTCCCGGAGGCCGAAGCCGAATACGCCGAGATCATCCAGCAGGAGCCTGGGAACCCCTGGGGCTTCCTGAAGCGCGCCCTGCTGCGGGAGAAGCTGGACCGCCGGGACGAGGCCCGCGCCGACCTCGCCGAGGTGCTGGCCCTGGCCCCGGGCAATCCCGAGGCCACGGAGCTCGCCCGCCAGTGGGCGCAGCCCCGGGCCGCCGCCCGCAAGAAGGGCCCCGCCCACGGACCCACCGGCACCATGAAAGGCGCCGAGACCTATCTCAAGCGTTAGCGGTTCCGATTGTCCGTGGGGAGTCGATCAGGGGAAAGAGCAAAAACTCTCGCAGAGGGCGTAGAGATGGCTGAGGGCCGCAGAGAAACGCGGCTAACCCAAAACCCCCCGCGCCCCTCCGATTCCCTCGTCTTTTCTCCGCGAGAGTGGTTGTTTTTTCTTCAACTCAGGCCACAGCCCCATTGGGCCGCAGGGCGGCTCGCCACTCGCGCCAGCCCATGAGGCAGAGGACCTGGTAGACCACGTAGAGGAGGCTGGTCACGTAGAGGCCCTTAAAGATCAGCAGGCCGACCGAGAGGCAGTTGGCCAGGAGCCACACCGGCCAGTTCTCGATCCACTTGCGGGTCATCATGAACTGCGCCACCAGGCTGAGGGCCGTGATCAGCGAGTCCAGGACGGGCACGGTGCTGTTGGTGTACCGGCGCAGCAGGAAGGTCAGCAGCGTCGTGGTGAGCGCAACCACGCCCGCCAGCAGCAGGGCCGTGCCGGGCTTCACCCGGCTCACACCCAGGGCCCCGTGGTCCCGGCCGCCATGCAGCCAGTGCCACCAGCCATAGAGCGAGATGGCGACGTAGAAGACCTGCAGCCCCACATCGGCGTAGAGCCCCGTGCGGTAGAACAGCACCATGAAGGTCAGGTTGTTGGCGATGCCCAGGGGCCAGTTCCAGATGTTCTGGCGCACCAGCAGGGCCACGCAGGCCGCCCCGGTGATGAAGCCGAAGACCTCCATCCAGCCCGGCATCAGTCCTCGTGCTTCAGGTTGGGGCTGCGTTCCAGGATGGTGTGGATCAGCCGCTCCAGCTCGTCCACCAGGAGGAACTTCAGCACCGGATCCGGCTGGCCGCCGTGGGCGGGCTCCGCGCCACCCCGCAGCACGAAGAAGGGGCCGGAGCGGGTCAAACGGGAGACGTGCTTCCAGGGCAGGCGACCCGCGCCGAAGCGCCGGGCCAGGGGCGCCGGCAGGACATTGTGCTCCACGGAGATACCCAGCTCATCCACCAGCACCTGGGAGCCCTCCACCAGCAGCACCCCCAGCAGCGTGGCCACCAGCAGGAGGCTGCCCGCGATCACCGCGCCAAGGGCCGCCGTGATGGCGACCCAGAAGGACCAGGTCGGCTCCGAAGCCGCCTCGGCCACCTTGAGGGAGGCCCGCAGAATGGGCAGGCGCTCCAGGATCTGGTGCAGGGCGTGGACCCCCACCAGCCAGGAGCCCGCGAACAGGACCATGGCCATGGCCCGCTGGGCGAGAGAAGGGCGGAAGACGAGGGGGGAACCGACGGACATCAGCCCTGCATCTCGGCCACGATGGCCTCGGCGGCGGCGGCGGGATCGGCGGCATGGGTGATCGGACGACCCACCACGAGCCAGGTGGAGCCCTGCTTCAGGGCCTGGGCCGGGGTCATGACCCGGGCCTGGTCCTGCGTGGCGGCCCCGGCGGGTCGGATGCCCGGCGTCAGCCGGTGGAAGTCCTCGCCGCAGGCCTCGCGGATGGCCGCGGCCTCCCAGGCAGAGCAGACCACCCCGCCGCAGCCACACTGGTGCGCCAGCTTCGCGTAGGCCAGGGCCAGGTCCTCGGGTTGCCCCGCGTGACCCAGGGCCGCAAGGGCTTCCCGGTCCAGGCTCGTGAGCACTGTGACCGCCAGCAGCTCGGTCCGGCCCCCGGCCGCCCGGTGGGCGCGGAGGGCCTCCACCGCCGCCTCCAGCATGGCCGGGCCACCCTGGGCGTGGACGTTCACCAGGCGGGGGTCCAGGCGCAGGACGGCCTCGAGCGCCCGGCGGACGGTGTTGGGGATGTCGTGCAGCTTGAGGTCGAGGAAGACTGGCACCTGCTTCTGCAGCTCCCGCACGAAGGCCGGGCCCTCGGCGCAGAAGAGCTCGAGGCCCACCTTGAGCATCCCCACCCGGCCCGCCAGCCGCTCGGCCATGGCCAGGGCCTCCCGCGCACTGGGCACGTCCAGGGCCACCACGAGGCGCTCGCGGGGCGTGAGAATCAGGGGGGCTGGGGACAAGGGATCTCCCGTATGATGCGGATGACCATTCTAAGCGAGTTTTCGTGCCCACTCTCCCCCAGCCCTCGCCTCCCGCCCTCGTGGCCCCCGCGCCCCCCCGCTACGCCGACGCAGAGACCGCCCTGCTGGAGGCGCTGGACTGGGGCTGGGCGCCGCCTGCCCCCCCGAACCTGAAGGGGCCGGCCGCACTGGACTACCGGTGGCTGCAGGCCGCGGCCAGCTTCGAGCCGGACCACGGCCTGCCGGCCAGCCCCTACGCTGGCGGCGCCGCGGCCCGGGAAGCCCAGGCGCTGCGGAACCTCCTGCAGGCCCCGCTCGAGCAGGTGCCGGGTCGACTCCAGGCCCTGACCCTGCGCCAGGGCGGCACCAGCCTGGCGCTCTGGCGCTGGGGCCAGCGCCGGGTGCGCGACGGCGCGTTCCCGCCGCCCCTGCGCCGGGCCTGGGAGGACCGCCTGCTGGTCGCTGGCCCGGGGCTCCTCCGCGGCAACGCCCTGCGGCACGCCCTCTGCTGGGCCCTGGCGGAGCAGGATGAGGCGCGGCTTGTGGCCATCAAGGCCCGGGCGGGCCAGGACGCCGCCGAGACGATCCGGGGCATCCAGCGGCTCTTCGGACTGCTCGGAGGCCCCTCGCCGGACCTGCGCCTCTGGTCCCTGCCCGAGCTCGACTACCGCGATGTTCGCCTGGACCAGCTGGGCGGCTCCCGCATCTGGGTGCTTCCCGCCGAAGCGGGCCCCCTACCCGTCCTCCCGGCCGGAACCGTCTGGATCGTTCCCAGCCCCTCGGGCAATCAGGACGAGCGGGACGCCAGCCTCACCGGCCCCGCCCTGGCCGAGGGTCAGGCCCTGGCCGAGCGATTCCGGGCCGCCGGGCGCACCGCCCACTTCGCCCCAAGCAGCAGGGCCTTCGAGCACCTGGGGCTGGCCTGGTTCCCCATCCTCATCGAGCTGGACAGCCAGGGCTATCTGAAGTCCATCCGCATGGGCGACGCCGGACCCCGGCAGCCCTGACGCGGGTTCCCAGGCAGCGGCTCGCCACCGAAGCCAACCTAAAAAAGACTTTTAACCACCGATGAACACCGATTAAAAGCTGATAAAAAATGAAATAAGAATCTATTTATCATCTTTTATCATGCAGTTATCGGTGTTCATCGGTGTTAATGCAGTTGCTCTTCAGCCGATGCCCCCACCCTGCAGCAGGCCCGCCACGGCGCCCCAGACCAGCTGGGCCCAGTAGTGGAAGCCGCGCCGCACGGGCTTCTGGGTGTAGCTGGCGTGCAGGCGGTCCTTGAGGATCGGGTAGTTCCCGTCGGGATCCAGCACCGCCGCAGCCACCGGCGAGCTGAACTCGTAGGTGATCCAGCGGTCCTGGCCGTCCCAGGTGAGGCGCTGCTCCTCCCTGTTCTCGAGGCGCACCCAGAGGGTGATGGGCAGCTTCAGGCCGCCCTTCCGCTCGAGGGTGATGGAACCCACCCGGCCCGGCGCCGCGGGCTGCGGGGCCGCGAAGACCGGCGCCTTGTCCGAGAAGAGCCAGCCGCCCTCGGTGACCTCCCGGCTTTTCACGCCACTGATGACGTAGTCGAGGATGTCGGTGCCCTCGATGAAGTCCCGCCAGAATCCGCTCAGGTCCCGACCTGAGACCCGCTCGGCAATGCGCCGGAAGTCGGCGCGGGTCGGGTGCTTGAAGGCCATCTCCTGGGTGTAGGCGCGCATGACCTGCTCCATCACGGGCCGCCCCAGCAGGGCCTCCAGCTGGTTGAGCACCTGCGTGGGCTTGGCGTAGGCGGTGATCCAATAGCTGGACGAGCTCAGGGTCTTGAACCCGAAGCGGGTCAGGGGATCGGCCGAGGGCTGCTGCCAGTAGCCGGCCCACTCCCCGAAGTCCGTGGGCCACTGGAATCGACGGCTGCTCAGCAGCGCCTGGTAGCTGCGCGCAAGGGCCTTGTGGGTGAACCAGCTGGTCAACCCCTCATCGAGCCATGGCTCTTCGAACTCGTTGCTGGCGAGCATGCCGTAGAAGAACTGGTGGCCGTACTCATGGACCGTCACCAGCTCGGGTTCCACGCGCTGCTTCAGGGGGTCGAAGCGCACGGAGCTGGCAGTGATGAGCGTCGGGTATTCCATCCCATCGGCCCCAGTGGCTTCCTTGGGTGTGTCGATCACCGTCAGGGTCGGGTAGGGATACTTGAAGTACCACTCCTCGCTCCAGCGCAGGGCATTCTCCACGGCCCGGCGGTGCCGCGGGAAGTTCCCGCGGTTCTGGTCGTTGATGTAGTAGAAGACCTGCACGCCGCGGTACTCGTACATCGCCGGACGGCGCCAGCTCTCCCGGGGCATCACCGCCCAGGCAAAGTCGTGCACATCCTCTGCATGCAGGCGCCAGATCACGTTCAGCGGCCGCTTCGGGTCCAGCTCGACCTCGGTCAGGAAGTTGGTCTGGGTGCCCGTGTGGGCCAGGCCCAGTGCATTGGGCAGCGAGAGCGCCACGTCATAGACGCCGAAGTCCGCGAAGAACTCCGTGTTCGCGTGATAGGCGTGGCAGTTCCAGCGGTCGCCCTGGTAGACGCCCACCTTGGGAAACCACTGCCCCGACATGAGGAAGTCCTCGGCCCAGCCACTGCGGGCGAACACCTTCGGGTAGCGGTTCTCCCAGGCGATCTCCACCTGGATGGTCTCCCCCGGCGCCACCGCCCGGGGCAGCTTCAGCCAGCGGACCGTCTCGTCCTCGCCATCGTGCCCCTCGAGGTCCCGGCCCTCCATGCGAACGCTGGTCAGGCGGCAGTAGCCCCAAGAGTCCTGCTCCGCAGGCCGGTCCTGCCGATCCGTGCGCAGCTGCCCGCCGCTCTCCTTCACGAAGAGGCTCTGGGGCCCCTTGAAGGCATTGAGATACAGGTGCAGCGGCAGCTCCTGCGTCGGGGCCGTGCCCGTGTTCCGCCACGACAGCGTCTCCCGGC
>SESG01026448.1_pt1 | contig 13969 bp, 11 predicted proteins | sample 3171421 | NCBI WGS metagenome assembly SESG01 (sample SAMN10866946, study PRJNA518727) | freshwater metagenome | biome: subpolar coniferous forest; feature: holomictic lake; material: water; isolation source: holomictic Lake 227, 6 m and 8 m depth | place: Canada: near Kenora, Ontario | collected... | reverse complement strand
CCCAGCGCGTGGTGGAGATCGCCCGCTGCTTCGACCTCGTGGTGATGGGTCAATACCGGGATCCTGCCCTGTCCTTCGCGCCGCCGGACCTCTGCGAAGATGTCGTCCTGAACTCGGGGCGCCCCGTCCTGATCATCCCCTACATCAAGACCTACACCGAGATCGGCAAGCGTCCCATGCTCGCGTGGACCAACGCCCGCGAGGCGGCACGGGCCCTGAACGACGCCCTGCCGCTCATCGAAGGCTGCGAGGAGCTCGTGCTGTTCTCCAGCATCGAGGGGGAGGGCGATCCCCACGTGGAGATCGCCAAGCACCTGGCTGCCCACGGCATCAAGACCCGCTCCAGGATCGAGGTCATGGACGAGCAGCTCGGCGTGATGGACGCCATGCTCAACAACATCAGCGACTCGAGCGTGGACCTGCTGATCATGGGCGCCCACACACCCACGAAGCGTCCCTTCATGAGCCAGGGTACCGGCACCCGCTTCATCCTTCGGCACATGACCGTGCCGGTGCTGATGGCGCACTGACCGTCGCGCCTGACCGGCGCCTTTGCCGGAGGCACAAGTGACGCTTCACCCCAGCTGTGCTCCGCGGCCCAACCTAGGGCTTGGGTCCTTGCCGGGAGCACTGGATGAGGTGTTGAGCCATCAGCCTGTCTTCGACCTTGATGTGATGCTCCACCCACTCGTGCAGGAAGGCTGTGACCGCTCCTGCCAGGGCCTCGGGATCCTTGCTGGAGGCTCTGGCCAACCTGCTGGCCGTGGACCGCAGGTGGGCGTGGAAGGCCATGTGCTGCGTAAGCCGGGGGTAGTGGGTGGCCCGCATCTGGATCTCCTCTTCCTCGCAGTGCGCGACGAGAAATTCGAGCAGGAACTCGAGCAGGTTCGCGACATGCTGCCCATGCACCCGCTGCTCAATCGCGTCGAGGAACTCATTGAACTCAGCGAGCAGCCGGCGGTGCTGCTCGTCGATGAGCGGGAAACCGGTCTCCCACTCCGGATTCCACGCCAGGCGGTCCATATCCATTCCCCTCGAAGGGCCTTCATCCACGCATGTTTTCCCTATACCCGCGTCAGAAAGATCAGTTCCCAATCCCGTGGATGCAACCCCGGTTGTGCTCAGAAACACTCAGGCAGGTGGCGGCCGATGGCTGCCCGGTGCGGGCCGTGGCCCTGCTCGAGCCCTAACCGCGACCGGAGGGGCTGCTCTCTTCTATCCGGATCTGTGACCGCCCAAGAAACCGCCAACCCTTGGAGGGGAGCTGTCCCTCTGTTCCAAGGAGTCCCTCATGTGGCGCTTGCACCTTCGTCGCTCCGTCCTCCTGGCCTTGGCCCTGCTCTGCCTCGGGGGGGCCCTGCTCGCCAGCCCGCCGCCAGCAGCCACGCGGTCTGAGGCCGAGCTGAGGGCTTTCTATCAGCGGGCCTGCATCGGCTGTCACGGCCCGGATGGTGCCGCCAAGGGTCCGGATGGCAAGGGCCTCAAGGGCCGTGACCTCACGGAGCTGGGCGGTCCCCATGGCCCCTCGGACCAGCGCCTCGTAAAGTCCATTCAGGGGGGCTTCTTTTTTGGCCTGAGCATGCCGGCCTACCGGCAGGACCTCACGGAGGAGGAGACTTTGCGTCTGGTCCGGAGCATCCTCCGGAAGGCCCGCAAGGGCGAGCCCATCCAGGCAGCAGCCGAGCTCTCCACCAGCGCCCGGTAGGCCGCCGTGCCTGCCTGGTCCCACCTCCACCCGGCCATCATCCACTTTCCCATCGTCCTACTCCTGCTGGCCACGCCGGTGCTGGCCCTGGGCCTCCTCTGGCCCGCGCAGCGAGCCGGTCTGCACAGCTGCGCGCTGGGGCTCCTGCTCCTGGGCACCGCCCTGGCGTTCCTGGCCGTGGTCTCAGGGCTGGCGGTGCCCCTGCCCGCCGCGCCCTCCACCCAGCTGCTGGATACCCTCCGGGCTCACGAGCGCCTGGCCAAGGGGACCCTCCTCGCGTTCGCCGTCCTTGCGCCGGTCCAGGCGCTGTTGCAGGCCCTGACATGGCTGCGGAGGACGCACCCCAGCCGCAGGATGGTGCTGATCCTCCAGCTGGCCTGGCTGCTGGCGGCTGCGGGCGCCACCGTGCCGCTGCTCCGCACCGCCCACCTCGGAGGGCGCCTGGTCCACGAGCTCGACATCCACGGCCAGCCCCACCGCTGAAAACCAGTTGGGTGTTCCCGTTTCAACCCGGATGGGTCTGTTTATTCAAACCGGATCTGTAGTCCTAACGGCCTAGACCGATCATTCGTTGATATCCAATCTCAGAAGGAGAGACACGATGACGATCCTGGCTCAGTTCCTACCCGCCGTGCGGGCCCTCGGTTTGCGGCAGTTCTTCAAGATGTTCCTCGTGGCGGTCGCCATGATCTGGGCCGGGAGCGTCCAGGCGCAGCTGCCGCTGCAATCGGTGGGGTCGCCCTTCGACATGGTGGGCTTCCTGCAGAGCGCCACTCTGGACCCGGGCGATTCCCTGTCCGGTGGCACGTTGCGGGTGAACGGGCACACGGTCATCGTGCCCCGCAACACCATCATGCAGATGCCCGCCTTTGCCCTCACCTGGCAGCAGCTGTTCACCATGGCGCCAGCGCCCTACGGCCCCTTCCAGACGGGCCTGGCCATGATGGATAGCCCGCCACCCCTGACCACCTACGAAGTCCATGTGCAGGGCAACCGCATCGGCGACCGCTACATTGCAGGCCTCATCTTCATCTCCCAGCATTCCCTCCAGTCCGGCCAGGGCTTCATCAACTTCATGGACTACGCCAATGGCGAGATGCGGGTGGGCGGCGTCATCGGGGACCCCAGCACGGGCACACGGCTGAAGATCAACGACCCCTCCGGCCGCTTCGCCCCGGCCTACTCCCTGGACCCCCGCTTCACCATCGACACGGACAATCCCACCATCCGCACGGAGACCGGCTACCCCATGGGGTTTCCGCACTTCGACCCGGCCATCCAGAATGACCCGCTGATCCCCCAGACCAACCGGCCCATCAACCCCGCCACCGGCTTCCCCCAGACCATCTTCACCATGCCCCCCCCGGGGCCCGGCGTGACGCCCAATGCCTTCTTTGCAGCCCCCTTCATGGTGGGCGACTACATCAGCTACGCCGGCTGCCTCATGAAGGACGGCCCCCAACCCAGCGCCGGACCCATGCCGACGGGCGGCTTGGCTGCAACCTACATCGCCGCCCACACCATCACCGCCAACCTGGGCATCTTCACTTCCCCGGGCAGCAATCCGGCCTATGTGGCCATCGATGTGATCCTGCTGGGCGTGGGTGGCGCCCCCATCAATGGCATCCCCCAGGAAGCCACGGTGCGCACCCGCTTCGAAGGCTTCTGCACCGATGCCAGCCGGGTGGTGGACCTCTTCGGCATCGACACGGATGCCTGCAGCACGGTCACCTCGGATCGCTCCTGGGGCGCCATTGATATCGACCCCGGCCCGGCCGGTGGTGGTGCCGTCCAGGGCCGCTGGCGCTTCCGGCCGCCCAGCAAGGTGCTGGCCCTGCCACCTGCCGGCACGTTCCTACCCGCCACCCGGGAGATGCGCGCCGTCCTGCGCGGTGCCTACTCCGCTGCCGCGCCCCTCATGTCCGGCAACGGTCTGATCACAGGGCAGTACAAGGCGCCCATCTTCGACTACCTGTTCCCGGAGAACCTCGGCATCGGCAACCCGCCCGTGCCCCTCAACTTCATCGACTTCCCCTTCCTGGTGAACGGCACTGGCGGCTTCAACGGCGTCAACGTGGGCCAGCTCGCCCCCTGGCCTGGCTCTGTGATTGTGGCACCGGTCTGCGGTGGGCCTCAGCCCCCGCCCCCGCCTGTCCCCGTGCCTCCGATTGCCAACGCCGGCCTCGCCCAGACCACCACCTCCGGCGCCCTCGTGGCACTGGACGGCACGGGCAGCTCCGATCCCAGTGCCCTGGCCATCACCTACGCCTGGAGCCAGACTGCCGGCCCCGCCGTGCTGCTCAATAGCGCCGCTGTCGCCAGCCCCACCTTCACTGCGCCCCTCCTGGGCACGGGCGTGACCAGCGCCATCCTGACCTTCCAGCTGGTGGTCACCAATAGCGCCGGCACCGCCTCGACCCCGGCCAGCGTCAACATCACCGTGAACGCCCCCGCCGCTGTGAAGCTGGCACCCCTCACCAATGCTGGCGCGGCCCAGACCGTGGCCTCCGGTGCGACGGTCCAGCTCAACGGCACCGCCACCACCGACCCCAACACGCCGCCCCTGGCCTTCACGCTCAACTGGGTGCAGACGGGCTTTGCCGGCCTGCCGCCTGTGACGCTCTCGAACGCTGCGGCGGCCACACCCACCTTCAAGGCCCCGGTGGTTCCTCCCGGTGGACCTGCGGTGCTCACCTTCACCCTCACGGCCACTAACAGCGCCGGCAAGTCCGCAGTCTCCTCGGTGAACATCACTGTCAACCCGGCCCTGGCACCCGTGGCCAACGCCGGCACCGCCCAGGGCGTGAAGGTCAATGCCGCCGTGACCCTGAACGGCAGCCTCAGCACGGATCCCAATGGCCTGCCCCTGACCTATGCCTGGGTGCAGGTGTCCGGGACCCATGTGGTCCTGACCGGCGCCAACACGGCGAAACCCACCTTCACCGCACCCGCCGCCCCCAGCAGCCTGGGCTTCACCCTCACCGTCAGCAACGGCCTCCTCAGCTCCGCCGCCGCCCTGGTCACAGTGACCGTCAATCCCAATGTGGCTGACACGGTGAACATCACCGTGGCCGAGTACCGCATCGGCCAGCAGCGGCTCACGGTGAATGCTACCTCGTCCATCGTGGACGGCACGCCCGCCCTCACCCTCATGGGCTATGGCGTGAACGGCGCCGGGGTCCCGATGACCTACCAGGGCAACGGGCTCTACATCGTGATCCTGACCGGGGTGTCCCAGCCCGCCACGGTGACCGTGAACTCGACCTTCGGAGGCACCCGCACCTCGGCCCTCACCAAGCTCCGTCAGTAGCCACGCACGAAAGCCGGCGAGGGGGCAGTTCATCGCCCCCTCGTCGGCTGATTGTCTTCACGCACCCTTCTCAGCTCCTGGAGACCTCATGCGCGCTGTCCACTCCGCCCTGCCCGTTCTCCTCCTGCTCGCCACCGCCTGCGGGGGCGGCGGCAAGCAGGGGGCCGCCCCGGCGGCCGCGACCCAGGCCCCGATTCAGGCCCCCATCGCCAATGCCGGACCGGACCAGGCCGTGAGCTCCGGTGCCACCGTGGCGCAGGACGGCAGCGCCAGCACTGATTCCGCTGGCCTGCCCCTCAGCTATGCCTGGACCGCGCCTGCCGGCATCACGCTCTCGGCCCTCTCGGTCGCCCGGCCCACCTTCACGGCGCCCCTCCTGGCCCCGGGTGCGCCGCCTCTGGCCCTCACCTTCACGCTGGTTGTGAGCAACGGCTCGGTCAGCTCCAGTCCCGCCAGCGTCACCATCTCCGTGAACGCCCCACCGGCCCCGAACCCCGCCCCCATCGCCAACGCCGGTCCCAACCAGGCCGTGGCGCCGGGCGCGACCGTCACCCTGGACGGCAGCCATAGCTCCGACCCGGACGGGCAGGCCCTGAGTTATGTCTGGACCTCGCCGGGCGGCGCCGCCCTGTCTCTGGCCGGCACCACCACGGCCCACCCCACCTTCACCGCCCCGTCGGTCGCCAGCGGCGGCGCGGCCCTCACCCTGCCCTTCACCCTGGTGGTCAGCGATGCCAACGCCAGCTCGACACCCGCCACGGTCACCGTCACCGTGAACCCACCTGCGGGGGCCACGAACCCACCGCCGCCCGGGACGCCTACCCCGGCGCCCCCTGACCCGAATCCGCAGCCCGTGGGTGGCTCCGGGAGCAAGCGCTGGCAGATCGGAGCCGTGGGGGGTGGCCTCTACCTGGCGGATCCCGCGGCGGGGGAGGCCTCTGTCCAGGGCCTCGTGATCGTCACCCTGGACAAGGGGGTTCCCCCCGCGGACACCGTGGTCACGATCAACGGCGTGGCCCTGGTGCACGCCCCGCCCTCGGATGACCGCTACTTCAAGGTCGACCCCAGCGGCCCCCGCCCCCCGGTGAGCCCCGGCGGGCGCATGGTCCTGGCGGCCTCATCGGCCTCTGCCGGGGTGGCCCGGCAGCTGGTGCTGCCCTGCGCCCCGGATGTGGCGGTCGGGACCGCTCCGGCCATGGGCAGCAGCCTCGGAACAGGGAGCCTCCAGCTCACCTTCTCGGTCGATCTCACCCTCAACCCCGCCGGCCTCGCGCCCCTGGCGGGCGTCAGCCCCGTTGCCACCCTGGACGGCTATGATCCAGCTACGCGCGTGCTGACGGCCGGCTCCCCGCACGCCATCGGCGCGGGCCAGCTGAGCGTGAGCCTGCCAGTGGGCAGCACGGCCGCCGCCGAGTGGCTCGTGGACCTACGCTGGCCGGGAGTCTTTATCGCCGACGGCGGCGACAGCGGTGCCTTCTGCGGCCTGGTGAAGCGCTGGGTCCACAGCAAGTGAGGTGAACTGATCGTTTCCCGGGGCTGGGCTGAGGCCCGCTCCGGGAAACGCTTCTCCAACCGCAAGACGCCATGCAAAAAGGCCCGCCTGGCTCAGGCGGGCCTTTTTGGTGCCGCTAGGAAGCTTCGCTTCAGTGGTGGCTGGAGGACCCCGGTGCACCCGGGCGGTAGGCGGCGGCCTCCTGGTGGACCCGCCAGGCCTCCAGGAAGGCACAGATGCCCTCCGTCATGTCGAGGCCCAGGGCCTCGTCCGACATCAGCTCCCAGATCCGCCGCACGAGCCTGCAGTGCTCCCCGCGGTGCCAGGAGAGGCCCGGGTCGCGGAGCCGCTCCAGCCGGGTCTCCTCGGCGCGGAAGTGCTTCACCAGGTAGATGGCGAACCGATCCAGGAACCGACGGTTCGCGAGCGGATCCCGTGGCATCTGGCCGAGCCAGACCTCGGCGGCCTGGCTCAGCTGCTCCACATCGGGCACCGCCGCCCAGGGCACTTCGGCCGTGACTTCGGGTCTTCCCAGCTTGCCCATGCCATCTCCTTCTTGTTGTGAAAACCGCCCTGGCGGCGGGTTAGGTCAGGCGCGTGGACGCCGACACGGTCAGCGCGGTATTCACCACGAGGACGCCGCCGGGGCTGGCCTCGGCCACCGAGAAGTGCACCAGGGGCTGCGTGGCGGGCCCCACCACATTGCCCCCGGCCAGGTTGTACTGGCTGCCGTGACAGGGGCAGAGGATCAGGCTGCCGTTGGGCAGGCCCACGGTGCAGCCCAGGTGGGTGCAGATGGCGGTCATGGCATAGATGCCTGTAGCGTCCTTCATGAGAAAGAAATTCCCCAGGTTCCGGTAGTCCCGGGTGGTGCCGTCCGGCGTGGCCAGCAGGCCCGCCTTCGTGTCCGTGGTGCTCAGGGGACCGCCCGCGAGGGCGGGGGCGGCGGGGGTCGAGGCGGCACCCCCGCCGCCCCCGCAGGCCAGGGCCACGCCAGCGGTCAGCGAGCTCAGGCAGAACAGTCGGCGGTCCATCGGGAGGATCTTTTTCGATTCCACGGGGACACCGGGCTGGGACATGGCACCTCCTTCGGCAGACAGCACCCGGGACACCGCTACCCGGGCATGGTCAACCATCCCGTCTCGAGGCCACCCCGGACAGATCCGGTTCCGCGAATGCCACCCCTCCGGGCCGCCGGGAGACGGCGGCCTCACAGTCGCGAGGAGTTCCCTCCCGCGGCCAGCAGCTTCAGGATCTCGGCGACCTCGGCCGCAGACTGCGGCCGGTCCTCCGGCCGCTTTGCCATCAAGCGCCGCACGAGGGCGCCGAGGTCTGGAGGCAGCTCCGGGGCGGTCTCCAGGAGGCTTGGTGGCGCCGCCTGAAGGTGCAGGTTGAGGAGGTCCTCGATCCGGGAATCATCGAAGGGGGGCAGGCCCGAGCAGAGTTCGAACAGCATGACCCCCAGGGCATAGAGGTCGGCGCGGGCGTCCACCCGGTCGCCGCGGATCTGCTCCGGGGCCATGTAGCGCGGGGAGCCGACCAGGTTTCCGGACCCCTTGCTGCTCATGCCGGCAACGGGCGCGGCCAGGCCGAAGTCCATGATCTTGGCGTCGCCCCGCACATCGAAGAGGACATTCGCGGGCTTGATGTCCCGGTGGACCACGCCGACCGCATGGGCCGCCTCCAGCCCCTCGGCCACCTGCCGCGTGATCCGGAGCACCAGCGCCAGGGGCAGGCGGCCCCGATCGTCCAAGAGGCTGCGCAGGGTGACGCCCTTCAGGAATTCCATGGTCACGAAAGGGATGCCATCGGCCTCCCCGAAGTCGTGGGTCCGGAGCACGTAGCGGTGGGTGATCCGGCGGGCCAGGCGGATCTCCTGCTTAAGCAGTTCCAGGAAGTCGGGATTGGAGGCGAACTCCGCGCGGACCACCTTCAGGGCCACGTCCTCGTCCAGGTGGAGGTCCCGGACCTTCAGCACCACGCCCATGCCACCGCTGCCGAGGATGGCCTCCACCCGGTAGCGGGCAGCGAAGGTCTGCCCGACCTGGAGGATCGACGGCAGCGCTTCCTGGCCCGCGGGACCAGAGATCATCTGGACCACGTGGGTGATCCCATCCAGATAGGGCTCCCTCCCGGCGGACGTGAGGGACGGGTGAAAGCTCAGCGGCAGGATCGCGGGATCCAGCTCGACCTGGCCCCGGCGGGCCAGATCCAGCAGGGCGAGCAGGTCATCCTTGGCCCGCAGCTCCGCCAGCATGGACTTAAAAGTCCGAGTCAGGATGCCGACCTCGTCACCCGTGCTGGCGATGTTCAGGACCACCGCCGACTCGCCCTCCGCCAGTGCCTCAGAGGCCCTGACCAGCGCCTTCAGCGGAGCGGTAACGGTCCGGGCGGAGCGGAGGCTGAGGCCCAGGGCCACCAGCAGGCCTACGATGCCCACGGCCAGGATGGCTCGCTGCAGGTTCCGGAAGGGCGCGAGCAGCGGTTCCACTGGCATCAGGAGCACCTCGGCCATCTCCAGGTCCAGGGCGTTCACCCCCCGGAGCGGAGAGACCATGCCCAGGTACTTCGTATCGCCCACCTGCACCGGCAGCACCGTCGAGCGCAGGCCGTCCAGCACCTGGGCCCGCACCGCGAGCACGGCGGGATCCCGCGCGAGCAGGCGATCCAGCGCCTCCGCAGTGGGCAGGGTCGCGCCCAGGGTCCGGAACTGGCTGAGGATCGCCAGGTGGGCCGAGGGATCCCCCTTCTGGGGTCCCGCGATGGCCACCCGGCGCAGGTCCGCCGTGGCGCGGTCATCGATCCGAGTGCCGACCAGCATCGCACCGAGGGGCTTGCCACCGGGGGATCTCAGGGTGCGCGCCACGGCGTGGTAGATCCCGGGCCGCTCACCCCAGTCCACCCGGAGGAAGCCCCGGTAGAGGGGACCGGGATAACCCTGGGCCTGGGCCTCTTCGGGAGCCAAGGCCATCTGGAGGATGCCCACCTGCGGCAGCGCCGGACGGGCCCCCTTGGCACTGCTGGCCAGCACCGCGCCCTCTCGCCCCACCACGACGGCGAGCTCGGCGCCCAGCCGGGGGAGGTTCTCCACCAGGGTGTCCGCGAGGCTGGACGAGGCCCCGGCCTCGGCGGCGTGCTCGATCAGGGCCACGTTGCCCGAATACTGCGTGAAGACCTCCAGGCCGGCATCCATGGACCGGCCCTGCTGCTCGAAGGCGCGGTCGAGGACATAGCCCCCGGCGGTGAGGCTGGCGCTGGCCGTGGCCCGCGCACCCCGCTCAGCCTCGCTGTAGGCGACCCAGAGGATGATCGACATGAGGGCCAGGATGGCGGCAGCCTGCCGGATGAAGAAGGTCCAGGCCAGCGTCTGGTACCACTTCACGGTCGGCTTCATGGGCATCCTCGGATAAATCGGTATACTTGCCTCGAATCTACCCTGGATGCGAAGCATGTTTCGACACTTTTTATCGGTCCTGCCGCTGCTGGCGCCCCTGGGTGCGGGCAGCCTCCAGGGTCCGGTGCGGATTCACGACCGGGATGGTCGGGTGCGCGCCTCCCTGCGGGACTGCGTGGCCATCCTGGAGCCCGTCGACGCGCCCGTGCCCATGGCAGGCCCCTCGAAGCCCGTGACCATCCGCACCCTGGGCAAGCAGTTCCTGCCCCGGGTCACCCTCGCCACACCAGGGACTGAGATCACCTTTCCCAACCTGGACCACATCCTCCACAACGTGTTCAGCGTGACCCCGGGCAACCGCTTCGACACCGGCCACTACCGCCCCGGGGAGGCCCCTCGTGTGAAGGTGGCGATGCCCGGCCTCGTCAAGCTCTACTGCAATGTCCACCACCAGATGAACGCCTTCGTGTGGGTGGTGACCACGCCCTTCGCCCAGGTGCTGGACGGCAAGGCGGGCCTCGCCTTCGAGCAGGTGCCCGCCGGCACCTACCGCCTGCACCTGTGGCATCCCGAATCCGGCGAGCGCACCTGGGTCGTCAAGGTCGGGGCTGGCGCCACCGAGGGCATCTGGGACCTGGAGGCGAGCCTGCCCGTGGTCGAGCCCCACAAGAACAAGTTCGGCCGGGACTATTCACCCCTCGCGGATGACCGGGAGTACTAGAACCGCCGGACCAGGGTCAGCAGCTTGCGGGTGACCTGATAGGGGTCGCCTTCCGACCGCTGGTCGAGGTACACGAGCGAGACGCTCCACTGCCCCTGGAGGGGCACGGTCAGCTCCACCCGGTGGCCCTGGGCCCGGCGGTAGAACCACCACTCGTCCCCGTTGACCGGATAGAGGGTGCCCGTGGAGGAGAGCCGCTGCCAGATGTAGGAGAGCTGGGGCCAGTAGCGCCGCTCCCGGCTGCCGAGCAGCACCTGCACTTCCTCGCTGGACTCCCCGCTCTCCCGGTTCTTGGACCCGAACCACTTCGCTTCGAGAGGCACCACCGTGTGCCAGCGGACCCCGGCCCCGACGGCATTCAACGACAGCTGCTGTCGTTCCGTCGGGCTATGCCGGGGCACCCGGCGCAGCCGCTCGATGCCAGGATCCCAGGCCAGCTGCCACCGCCCCGCGTGGGCGGTCCAGGACCAGGGTCCAGTATCCAGCTTCAGGACCGCCTGGCCCGCGGCCAGGTCCATGCGCCCCCCCAGCACATTGCGGACCCGGCCCGCGGCCACCCGGAGGCCCGCCTCCTGGACCAGCCCGTCCGCGCTGCGGAATCCCGCCATCCCTCCCACGCCCATAAAGCGCAGGTCTCGATCCCACAAAGCCTGGGACACCAGCAGGCCGCTCTCCTGCAGGCCCAGACTCAAGCTGTTGAATGCGCCCGCGCTGACCCAGGAGACCTCGCCGCGGAGCACATCCGCCTGGGTCCCGTTGGAGTCCTGTTGGTCCCAGCGGGCCGCGTTGAACTGGTTGCCATCCGTGCCCACCGCCGAGCGCGTGCCGCCCACGAACCGCACGGAATCCAGCTCCCAGGTCCAGCGGAGCCGCAGCTGGGCCGCCACGCGGCGGAAGCTGTCCCCCGTGTTGACAGGATCTGAAAACCGATCGGTGCGGAGGGTCAGCTCCCACGCGGGGGTCCAGGGCTCCAACCGCTCCGCGGGAAAGGGCACGGCCTCCTGACCGAGGGCTGACACGGCGAGCAGGGGGAAAATCCAGCGGCAGAACGGCATTCGACTCCGGGCGGGGAAGTGCTTGTGGAGGATAGCCCAGGGACGTGCCGAGGCGAAACCCGGGACCGGACCCCACCGGATGGTAAGCCTTCTGAAAACCGGATCTGGTGGAGGTTTCCCCGGAAGCGACTCTGGCTCTACCGGGAGCACTCCCGGGACCAAACCCAGGACTTTGCTCGCCCAGTCGAGCTGGAGGATTGCATGACCCATCCCACGAACCGCATGACCACCACCACAGCCTCCTGTGCCGGAGTCGCCGGCCTGTTGCTGTCCCTGCTTGCCTGCGGAGGAGGCAGCTCCTACAGCGGCGACACGACCCCCGCTCCGACTCCGGCGCCGCCCTCCTTCCAGCTCACCAGCCTCGTGTCCGATCAGGCTGCGGCTGGCGCCGCCACCACGGATGCCAACCTGGTGAACGCCTGGGGCCTTGCCTACGGGCCCACCACCGATTTCTGGGTGGCCAACCAGGGCACGGCCACCTCGACGGTCTATGACGGGCAGGGCACACGGCCAGCAGTCCCCATCGTCGTCACCGTTCCGCTGATGCCTGCCCAGGTCATGGCTGGCCCCACGGGCATGGTGTTCAACGGCTCCACCGCCTTCGCTGGGGACCAGTTCATCGTCGCCTCGCTGGAGGGCTGTATTTGCGCCTGGAGCGCCGGCACCACCATGACCCGCCGAGTGGACAACTCGCCCGCCGCCGCGGTCTATACCGGCTTGGCGCGGGGCGCCGTAGGGACCGCCACCTACCTGTACGCTGCGAACCTGGCCGCGGGCAAGGTGGATGTGTTCGATGCCACCTATGCGCCGATCAGCCTGGGCACCTCCGCCTTCGTGGACCCCACCCTGCCAGCCGGGTTCTCGCCCTACAACGTCCATGTGCTGGCGGGCAACCTCTACGTGACCTACGCCAAGCATGCGCCCACCTCCCTCCGGGAGACTCCGGGTGCCGGCCTCGGCTACGTCAGCGTCTTCAGCCTCGACGGGACCTTCGTCCGGCGCGTTGCCTCCGGCGGCGCCCTGAACGCACCCTGGGGCATGGCCATCGCGCCCGCCGGCTTCGGAGACTTCGGTGGGGCCCTGCTCGTGGGCAACTTCGGGGACGGCCGCATCACCGCCTTCGACGCCACCACGGGCGCTCAGCTGGGCCAGCTCTCCGATGCCAACAGCGCACCCCTGGCTGTTCCCGGACTCTGGGCACTGAGCTTCGGCAACGATCTCGCGGCCGGCAGCTCCCGCCAGCTCTACGTCACGGCCGGTCCGCAGGCTGAGACCCACGGCCTGTTCGCCACCATCAGCTACGGCCCTCCCACCACCGGTGGCGGCACGGGCGGCGGCACGGGCGGCGGCCTCGGTTACTGATAAGGTTGTCTTGACATGATTATCGCGGGGCTCAATTCTGATCCCCACCATGGAGTAGCCACTTGGCCAACTGGGATCTCGCCATCGCGCTCGACCGCACCCGGCCCGAGCCCCTGTATCTCCAGCTGGTGAAGGCCCTGGAGGAGGGCATCCGCAGCGGGCGTTTCAAGCCCGGCGATGCCCTCCCCGGGACCCGGGCGATGGCGGAGCTCCTGGGCGTCAACCGCAACACCGCCCTGGCGGCCTACAAGGAACTCGAAGCTGAAGGCTGGATCGAGGTTGCCCCGGACCGGGGCACCTTCGTTTCCAGGAATCGACCTTTCGGCCTCTCTGCCCCCGCCGGCATCTCCGCCCAGGACTCGGCCTCCTGGAAGCGGCCCACGCCTCCCAGTGAGCCCTTCTTCCAGCCGGGCGCCCCGGCCCTGTCGTCGTTCCAGCTCATCCCGGACACCACTGACCTGCGGCTCGCACCGACCGAGGCCATCCACCGGGCCTACGGCCGGATCCTGAAGCTCCACCCGGAGCGGTTGCTGCAACCTGGCTGGGATCCCCGGGGCCTCCTGGATCTCCGCAACTCCCTCAGCAAGATGCTCCGCGACATGCGCGGGCTGTCGGTCGAGGCGGGCAACCTGCTCCTCACCCGGGGGCTGATGAGCACGCTCAACCTGGTCTCTCGCGTGCTGTTCGCGCCGGGGGACGCCGTGGCCATCGAGGATCCTGGCTGGTTCCGGGTGGCCGAGGCCTTCCGGTCCGCCGGGGCCCGGCTCTTCCCGGTCCCCGTGGATGCCTCGGGCCTGGACGTGGAGGCCCTGGAGGCCCTGCTCATCCAGGAACCCATCCGCCTCCTCTACGTCACGGCCAGTCCCCAGCACCCCACCCAGGTGGTGCTGGATCCCGCCCGGCGCAAGCGCCTGCTGGAGCTGTCCCGGG
>SESG01009265.1_pt1 | contig 13987 bp, 10 predicted proteins | sample 3171421 | NCBI WGS metagenome assembly SESG01 (sample SAMN10866946, study PRJNA518727) | freshwater metagenome | biome: subpolar coniferous forest; feature: holomictic lake; material: water; isolation source: holomictic Lake 227, 6 m and 8 m depth | place: Canada: near Kenora, Ontario | collected... | reverse complement strand
GTAACATCGTTGTAAATTCCCCAGCCATAGTCAGGATGCCCTTTGGCATTGCGGGAGAATGCCCCGTTTTCCCAATCGGTTGGATCATTATACATTGGTTGCCAGCTGGATAGTCCTGCTGTATCCACCGAGGCCCATCCTGCAGTATCTGCTTTCGGATAGGTATAAAGCACCACCCCGGCTCCGTCGTTGGTTAAAATAGATGAACTCCTTTTACTTGTTCTGAATGCAATATCCCAGGTTGCGCGCGGGCTTGTCTGAACAATACCGTTTTCCATGCTGTAATAAACCTCATTGGCATAACCTGCCGACATCACAACTGAGTCTGATTTCATGGTCCCCTGTCCTTTTGCGGAAAAGCCGAAAACAAAGAGGATGAGCATGAACAAGCTGGCTGACAAAAATGGGAACATCTTTTTCATAACGATAATTTTACTGGATTATATACTAGAGAATTGATGACAGATGAACTGAAGAATAAAGGATTTATGGCTTTGGAAATTGGAAATCGCGAAGGACGTTCCAGGGATCCGGGTCAGGAGCCGGCTGGTGGAATGATAACCTGTTAATGATTTATCAATGAATTATTGAAAACAGCGCTTCAGAATCTAAAATTCATGCGCGTGCATTTCACAATTTCACCAGCTGATTTTCAGGAAAGTGGAGGACCACGAAGGCCACTGGGGGAAACCCGGACTGAAACCGGCTTTTCATTCAGGAGTTTAAAAGAAATTACACACTCAGGTCCGGTTGTTATATTCAGGATTTCTACCGGAAAATCTAAATCATCACCCTGATAATCATAGTGAGTGTGTTGGTTGTCGCGGGTAAGTTTAGAGAAGGATAGCGTTTTGGAATATTTTTCGATATCCCTTTTGTAACCAACAAAATTGGGGATCAAAGGTTTTCCCCATATCTTATATTGATGAAAATTGATCAGTGATCCAAGGCAGATGATGGCGACAGCCATTGCCTGAAAGCAGAGAAAAAAAATGATATTGTTTCTTTGGCGGCGGATCATGTGATGCTAAACTTTTAACAGTTGGCAAAATTACAAAAAAATCTGATGTGCAGAATTTATCTGATATTTTTTTGCCTTACTTATCAACAAACAATCTTGATCACCAAAAAAGTTAAACCTGACCAAAGTACAAATTCATCAGGCAAAGCCCATGGCATTTGACAACCTTTTAGCCCAGGTATGACTTTAGAAGCTTGCTTCGTGATGAGTGTTTCAGTCTCCGCAGTGCCTTTTCTTTTATCTGTCGTACGCGTTCACGGGTCAGATCAAAAACAGAACCGATCTCGTCGAGGGTATAACTGTGAGGGACTCCGATTCCATAGAAGAGGTTGATAATCTCCCGCTCCTTCTCGGCCAGCGTTGACAAGGAACGCTGTACCTCTTTGGCCAGGGATTCCCTGATCAGATTTTCATCTGTTCCCGGTGCATCTTCGCTGACAAACACATCAACCATTTTGGTCTCCTCATCCTGATCAATGGGAGCATCCATTGAAACGATCCGGCTCGATATCCGCATGGTTTCAGCTACCTTGGACTCAGGGATTTCCATTTCAATCGCCAGTTCCCCGGCAGAGGGAGGCCGCTCAAACCGTTGTTCCAGCTTAATGGTGGCTTTCGACAGTTTGCTCAGCGACCCGACCTGGTTCAGCGGAAGCCGAACGATGCGCGATTGCTCTGCAAGAGCCTGCAGTATTGATTGACGAATCCACCACACCGCATAAGAGATGAACTTGAAGCCCCTGGTCTCATCAAAACGTCGTGCGGCTTTTATCAGTCCCACATTTCCTTCATTGATGAGGTCAGAAAGACCAAGTCCCTGGTTCTGATACTGCTTTGCAACGGAAACCACGAAACGAAGGTTCGCCTTGCAAAGTTTTTCGAGTGCCGCCTGGTCACCCAGTTTGATTCGTTGGGCCAGAAGGACCTCCTCATCGGAGGTGATCAGCTCTTCCTTGCCGATATCGACAAGATATCGGTCGAGAGAAGCAGTTTCTCGATTTGTTATTGATTTTGATATTTTTAGTTGTCTCATAATCCGATTCCATAATATGCCCGCAAACCATTCGGGTAAACTCCTTCAATCAATACCCCTCCCTGGCGGTTTGCAAGCGATTCTCTTAAATCCTGTAAGGTCCGCAAGGGTTTGCGATCGACCGAAAGGATGATAAATCCGGGACTGATTCCGGCACTTTTCAACTTTCCATTCCCCAACGAAACGATTTTAAAGCCATGATCAAGGCTGTATTTTGAAAGTTCCCCAGGCGTTAGTAGCTGGAAAGTTGCACCCTGCAGAATGATCTTTTCTTCATTTTGGATACTGGCCGTCTGGGCCTCCTCATTCTGCATGGTCAAAGCCATCTCATATTCTTTTCCCGACCGGTTGATGATTAACCTCACCTTGTCCCCCGGGTTCTTCTGACCTATTAACTCCATCAGCTCAGCCTTTCCGTTCACAGGCATATCGTCAATCCTGATAATGACATCACCTGCCTTCACGCCTGCATTGGCTGCCGGACCTCCCGCTACAACATCATCAATATAGATTCCCCTGAGGTCGGTAAAGCCCTTTTCTTTGGCAAACTGATCATCAATTTCACGATAGTAGACCCCAAGATAGGCGCGCTGTATCTTCCCGTATTTCATCAGGTCACCGGTAACCTTCTTTACAATATTAACGGGAATCGCAAAAGAATAACCGGTATAATAGCCATTCCCGGAGGCAATGGCTGCATTGATCCCGATGAGCTCACCCCGTGTGTTCACAAGCGCACCGCCACTATTCCCCGAATTGACTGCGGCATCGGTCTGAATAAAGGATTCGATAGCCCCCTGGGATCCGAGGATATTGATGTTCCGTGCTTTGGCGCTAACGATCCCCGCAGTCACCGTAGAGGTCAGGTTGAATGGATTCCCTACCGCCAGAACCCATTCGCCGATTTTAACATCGTCTGAATTCCCGTAGCTGAGAAACGGAAGTGCCTGCTCATCGATTTTAATCAATGCAAGGTCAGAGCTGGGATCAGTTCCTACAATCTTTCCCTGGTAGACACGCTTATCATTCAGGGTAACCACAATATTGGTCGCCTCCTGAACAACATGATTGTTTGTAACAATATATCCGTCGGGCGAAACAATCACTCCTGATCCCATTGCAGTATAGGGTGATATGTACTCCCTGGGCTGCTGCGGACCTCCAAAATTGAATAAACCGAAAAAGTCATCATAAACCATGCTCTTTTTCTGGAATTCTGATTTTATATGAACCACCGCATGAACGGATGCCGCCGCGGCCGCTTCAAAATCAGGTTGATTAAAGGCGGCACTCGGATTATAATTTACCTGCCTGATCGGAATTCCTTCAGGGCGTGAATTACTGTATATCTGTCTCTTTTCAAAAGCCTTGTATAATCCAAGAGAAACAGCTCCTCCAATCATTGCGATCAAAAAAATTCCTGCTATTCTTTTCATATCCCTATTTGTTCAATCGTTTGACCAAAATTAACTGACACTTCTTTTTACTCATTCAATTTTAATGCGATTAAAACGATGCAGGATGCCTGATATTTTCTCCCTCCCTGTTAAAATCTGTTAATCTCCTGTTAAAAATTAGTTAAAAAACTGAAGGTTTAGGTTCACCTTTTGGCCTCTTTCATGATTAATAGACAAAAAAATCTCAGAAAGGTTGCATCTAAAAAGTAATATTATGAATATCCTGCTCAATTTCATTGTTTTAACGTTTGGTTTCCAGGGCTTCTTATCAGAAGAAATGGTCGCCATAAAAGGTGTAAAATGCAGCGAAAATCATGTCAGTTTAGATTCGTTAAAAATAAAAAGTCAAAATGTCAGTGTCGTTTTCTGGAATGTGGAGAACTTATATGACCCCTATGATGACACGACGAAGCTGGACGATGAATTCACATCCTCCGGTGCAAAACGCTGGACATGGTCAAAGTTCAATCTCAAGTTAAATCATGTGGCCAAAACACTGCTGGCCATCGGCCAATGGGATGCTCCGGCCCTGGTCGGGCTGTGTGAGGTCGAAAACAGGTATGTTCTCAACAAGCTCATTTATGAAACACCCCTGAAACCCTGGAGATATAAATTCATTCATCATGAATCACCCGATCTTCGCGGTGTGGATGTGGCCTTGATGTACCGGCCTGCATTGTTTCAGTTGCTGAACAGCCGGAGCATCAGCATCCGGTTTCCTTTCGACACCCTGGCGCAGACCAGGGAGATCCTGATGGTGGGAGGTGTTCTGTTTGGGCACGACACAATCACCCTCTTTGTGAACCACTGGCCATCACGGCGCGGCGGATACCTGGTGTCGCAGCCCCGAAGGAACTGGGTAGCGTCGGTACTGAAAGGGCTGGCCGATTCAGTGCTTCGTCTCCATCCTGGTTCAAACATCCTCATGATGGGTGATTTCAATGATGAACCGGAAAATGAGAGCCTGAAAAACATCCTGAAGGCCAGCACGCACATGACCTCCATTCATCCTGACACCCTCTACAATCTGATGGGTATCCGAAATAAAACCAGGATGGAGGGAACCCTGAAATACCGGGATCAGTGGAGCACCTTCGACCAGTTTGTAGTGACGGGAGCCCTTTTAAACGGTGCATCAGGACTTCATGCCGGGACCCGGAACGTCAGTATATTCAGATCAAACTACCTGCTTGAGGAGGACAATGCCTATTTTGGAGAAAAGTTAAACAGGACCTATTCGGGGCCCCGCTACCACGGCGGATTCAGCGATCATCTGCCAATACGCCTGAGAATAGATGAAAAAACAGGTCACCCTGCAGATTAAACAGGAAACCAGGGTCTACGCATGAGGCTGCCAAGGATTTCCTATTCCCAGACACCGGAAATTCTGGTATTGCAAAACTTGCAGGCCCCCAGTTTGAGGTTATTGGCCACGATTGTAAAACCACGCCGTTCAATCACGATCTTCTTACATTCAGGACAATAGGTGTTTTCGGCGGGGGTGCCCGGGACGTTCCCGATATAAACGTATAGGATCCCTGTTTTCAAGGCAATTTCACGTGCTTTTTCGAGCGTGGGCAAAGGAGTATAGGGCAGGCTGGTCAGTTTATACAATGGGTGAAACCTGCTGAAATGAAGGGGCGAATCGGAAAAACCATTTTTCACAAGCCATTCGCACATCTCCCTGATCATATTCAGGTCATCCGTCCAGCCAGGAACCACGAGGTTGGTAATCTCCAGCCAAACGCCGGCAGCTTTTAATATCTTCAGGGTATTCAAAATAGGTTGAAGACTGCCCCCATTGAGTTTCGCATATATTTCCTCACTGAATGATTTCAGGTTGATGTTGGCGGCATCCAGGTATTTACTCAGATCGAGCAATGGCTTTTCATTGATATACCCGTTGGAAATAAGCAGGTTCTTTATGCCCCGCGCTTTTGCCAGCCGGGCTGTATCGTAGGTATACTCGTAAAATGCGATGGGCTCCGAATAGGTGTAGGCAATTGATTTGCATCCCTTCGCAATGGCTTCTTCCACAACTTTAGCAGGAAAAAGTTCAATGTTGCTGGTATCCTTCGGGCTTTGCTGTGAAATTTCCCAGTTCTGGCAATTCAGGCAGGCCAGGTTACAGCCTGCTGTGGCGATGGAAAAGCTTGGTGTCGCGGGCAGAAAATGAAACAGCGGTTTTTTCTCTATGGGATCAATGTGAACAGAGCAGGGATTGCCGTAAGCAATCGTATAGAGCTTGTCATCCTTGACTATGTGTGTCCTGCAGATGCTGTCGAAACCCTCCTTGAGTATGCAGTTGTTCGGACATATCTGACATTTCACTCCTTTTGGGGTGACCACGGCATAGGGTGATTCTTTGCTGAATTTCCCGGGCCCGATCATCGGGGGGACATTGAGATGTTCCATGTTCGTGAATTTATTCGCCAGGATATCAATCGGATTCAACCCCGCCAAAGCTCCGCCGATCCCGGCAAGGCTGTACTTAAAAAATCGTCGTTTTGAATTCTCTTTCTCCATTTCGCGGAATGAACATTAACAACCTATTGACTTAGTCATCACAAAGATATGGATTTTCGGGGCAGAAGGAAAGGGATCATCGCACTGAATAGATTCAGAAACGCCAAAAAAACTCCGGTCCAAAGAATACCAAGATAAGGGAATAAAATCATCGTGACAACGAAGGCCCCGATTCCTGAACCAAACAGGTCGGCTGAATAGTTGCGGGAGGCTGTGATACAAGGGGAGGTTTTCACCAACGCTGCAACCAGCCTGTATTCCAGACCAACCATAAAAGCAGCAAAAAAGGCGAATGCAAAAAGTATCCCCTGAACGATGATTGCATTGATTTCACGCGCTCCCAACCATAACAAAAGGATGGACAGCACAATGGAACAGGCAGCCAGGCCAGCCTGGAGGAAGAATAATGAACCGGATGGCCTTGTTTGCAATATTTTTATTTTAACCCCGGCACCCAGTGCCAAACCACCCATAAAAACCATGATGATCAATCCGATCACCTGAAAAACAAATCCATACAGGACCTGCAGTCCGAAGATGAGGATAATTTCGGATGAGGCCAGTGTAAAACCACCGGTGAAAAGACTGAGACTCCTTGCATTCAGCGTTGCCAGCGCCAGTAGCAGGAGGAGACTTCCTATGCCGAGGATAACCATCGGATGGACAGAAAAATAGCCCAGCCACCATAAATTCTGGTACAAGGTGGCCACAGGATGAAAATCGCGGTTGATGAACCTTTTGGAAGTATGGTCCGGGGAAGCCAGAACCCTGCCAACACGGGGCGGTAAGGGGTGGGTGGATTCTGCCATGGTGTTAACAATCCTGGCCGTTACATAGGATGACCGTTCGCGAAGCTGGCTGGCATCCAGGTAATATTGATTGACGTACACGGTCGGAATTCCCCGTTCGCGGACCAATGCCGGAATATCGATGTTCAAAGGCGAACCGGATGCCAGAAAATAGTTCCGTTCAAGGGGAACCACCATCACATCATCAAAGATTTGATTTAAGGTATGATAAAGTACTGCGTTCAGTTGCGATGCCTCCTTCCCGACATAGTCACTGCCGGTTGGCAGGCTGTATGACACGACACCGCCGGGTTTTAATATCCTGTCAATATCGACCAGAAAATCCAGGGTATAATACCGGTTAAGCTGCAGTGTGGAAGGTGCGGGCAGATTTACAAGAACCACATCGTACATTTGTGTTGTTGAACGGATAAATTTCCGCGCATCCATTTCATGCACCCTGACTGAAGGATATCTTAGCTGTCCTGTAAATTTTGAGGCTATCCTGATCAGCGAGGGGTTCATTTCTACATAATCAACGCGTTCGGGTTTGTATTTCATAATTTCATCAAGCGTTCCCGAATATCCGCCCGATATCAGCAGCACATGACCGGGCTTTTCCCGCTGAACCATGGCCGGGTGAACATTTTCCTCATTGCCGATCTCATTTCCGGAGGAGAACAGAAGCAACCCGTTTTCATAAAAATTCAACTGGGTTTGATTTTTTGTCACCACAACCTGGCCATAGGGCGTTCCCATATTCGAGATGACCTGCTGTCCATTGAACAGGTTTCTTTCAGAAAAGGCAGGAAGATCAAGATAAAGCAACGCTCCAAGCAGGAATAATGAGGATACGGTCACAAGGTAAAAATGATTCCTTCGAATCATCATGTATGCAAAAAACAACAGTGCGATAAAATAGGCGGCTGATAACAGGAGGAGGCTCAGATACGAATCGAACACCCATAGAAAAACAAGATTTACCAGGGCACCTGATGCCATACTTCCTGCCGACTCCCACGCATAGGCTCCGGCCAGCGCATTTCCGGGCGATATTGCGCTCAGGAATGAAAAAAGAAATCCATTCAGCAGGCAGAAAGGCAGTTGTACTGCAGTCGCCATCAGGATGACCATCCACAGGCCTGCCATACTTCCTGTGGGAATCATCAGGACTTTGAGCCAGCCGAGGCCAATGATCAGCAAGGATGGAAGAATTCCGTTCAGCAGCAGGAGTACTGCGGCGAACACAACGTTCCTGCCGGGATCCCTGATGAAACGGGCCAGGTAAGCGCCGGCACCTGTAAGCATCAGCCACAATGAAAAGACAATGCCGAAAACCAGCTCATTGCCATTGAAAACGATGAGAAACTCCCTCAAAAGGTAAATCTGGGCCCCGATAGATAAAAAACCCAGGCCAAACAGCATTAACCTGATTGCATTTTTTGCCTGCATGTTGTACCTTTACCATGAAATCAGGTCAAAGTTAATGAAACAATGCGCATCATTCTCAAGAGTCTAATCCTTATGGGACTAATTATGAACTTCGGCCAGGGATGTTCAGGCCAGGACAACCCCGGTCATGCGGACCGTAAACCAGCAGCCGCAGGTCGCTTCTACCCGGGAACCGCCGCGGAACTCAGATCGACGCTTGCTGATCTTTTTTCCAGGGCAAAACCGCGGGTTGTGAACCATGTTATCGGAATCGTATGCCCGCATGCCGGGTATGTCTTTTCAGGCCAGGTGGCGGCCAGTGGTTACAACCAGGTGGATCCCAATGCCGGGTTTGACAATATTTTTGTCATCGCCTCAAGCCATCAGGTCTCCTTCAATGGTGCTTCCATTTACAATAAAGGTGATTATCTGACCCCTCTTGGAAAAGTGAAGGTCAACATTGACCTGGCAAATAAACTGATCAAAGAAAACCCGGTATTCTGTTTCAACCCCGAAGCCGACCATACCGAGCACAGCCTGGAGGTTCAAATCCCGTTTCTGCAATATCATTTGAAAAAAGAATTTACCATTGTCCCCATCGTACTGGGCACCCAATCTGCCGAAACCTGTAAAAAAATTGCCGGTGCACTGAAGCCCTGGTTCAATGAACGAAATCTTTTTGTGTTCAGTACCGATTTTTCACACTATCCCTCCTATGATGATGCCTACTCAACCGACAAAGCCACCTGCGATGCGATTGTCGCAGGATCGCCTGGCGGTCTGATGAAAGTATTGGATGAATACCAGGGAAAACCGATACCAAACCTTTCCACGAATCTCTGCGGGTGGACCTCCATCCTGACCATGCTTTACATGACTGCAGGGAATCACGACCTGAAAATCTCCCCAGTGCAATATATGAACTCCGGAGATTCGGGGTTTGGCGATAAAAACCAGGTTGTTGGATACTGGTCGCTTGTTGTTGCCAAAACGCAAACAGGAGCGGGAATTATGGCCGACTCCGCAAAACCTGCAGGTAAGATCAACCCGGCCGGTTTTGATTTTACCCGGGAGGACAAGATCACCCTGCTCCGTCTTGCCAGGAATACCATTCGGACCTTTCTCACCGAAGGACGCATCCCCGACGACAACGGGGCAGCATACGGCGAAAACCTGCAAATGAAAGCCGGCGCTTTCGTGACCCTGAAAAAGGATGGTGAACTGAGGGGATGCATTGGCAGGTTCACCTCCGACATGCCGCTGTATAAGCTGATCAGGCAGATGGCTGTTGCCTCGTCAACTGAAGATACCCGGTTCGATCCTGTAAATGCGCGGGAGTTCCCCCGGATCGATATTGAAATATCGGTCCTGTCACCGCTCAAAAAGGTTCAATCTCCTGATGAGATCATCCTGGGCAAACATGGCATTTATATCAGGAAGGGACATTACTCCGGCACTTTTTTACCCCAGGTGGCCACGGAAACCGGATGGAGCAAAGATGAATTCCTGGGTCATTGTGCCAGGGACAAGGCAGGAATCGGCTGGGATGGCTGGAAAGAGGCCGACCTTTTCACCTATGAAGCCTGTGTTTTTTCGGAAAAGGAATTTAATGTCCGCAGAGATTGATGTAGGGACAGCGTTCGCAGATCTTTATATCCCTGGTTTGATCAAAGGGCTTGGATGCGTCGTAAATATCCTGCAAAATATGCAGCACCACCTCTTCAAAGTGAATGATGGCGGGTTTATCCAGCACAGCCGACGTTTTCCCTGGCTCTTCGGATGGTACAGATACCGGGGTGAACCCTGAATTGATCGTTTTAAGTGAAATGATGCCGGCTGTTGAACTGACCTGGCTACGGAATCTGCTGCTTAAAAGCAACCCGTAAAAAAGAAGCTGAAACCCGATGTTAAGGTCGGGGTTATTCATCAAATCATCCCATTCCTTCACCTTCACCTGCTTTGGCTGGGTGATCCCGGTTTTATAGTCGATGATTTTCCAGCAGCCATCCACCTTATCAACGCGGTCGATCAGCCCTTTCAGTTTAATGGTTAAATCACCAGTGCCGTAACTGAAACTTACCTGGGTTTCGATGTATTGTTCGAGAAAGGCAACCGAAAATCCTGTTCCGGCCTGATTCCCTTTCCCAATGGAGGTTATCTCAAATTGCAGAAAACGTTTCACCATCAATTTTGCCACATTCACCAGCAGAAGGTTTTTGCCATAGGCGATATCAGAACCCTTGAATTTCTTCCCAAAGGCCTTGTCAACCGCAGTGTCAGAAAGCTCTTTCATTCCGGTGAGCGCGGCCTTGGTCACCGGCTGGTCAATGAATGGTTTATAAAGGCTGCAAAGGGCTTCATGCACGGCGCTGCCCAGTACAGCCGGGTCGATGGTATCATCAACATCCTCCGGTTCCCTGATCCCGGCAATTTCGCTCAAATAAAATTTCAAAGGACAGTTGCGGTAGGCGTTCAATGAGGTTGCAGAGAATCCCTTCACCGCTTTCGCTGCCAGCATGGCCATCACCTCTTCCGTTTTCTGAATTTCCATAACGGGAGGTGCAGCCCCCTTTGCAGGCGGTGAGTTCAGGATCAGCTCCCTTATGCTGATGCGCGGGTTATACAAAGGAAGCTCCTGTGCAATCTGCCTCAGGAAACGGCTTCGGTCCCCTCCGCCCAGCTGGTCCGGTTCAGTGCTGTAAAGGATATGAATATGTTTTGACCGCTGGATGAGACGGTAGAAATGATAGGCATAAACCGAATCCTTATGACGATAGGTAGGTAATTCAAAACTTCTCTTGATGTCAAATGGGATGAATGAAGTATTGATCTTGCCTTTTGGCAGAAGGTCCTCATTGCATGACAGGATAATGAGATTCTCGAAATCGAGCGTCCGCGTTTCGAGCATGCCCATCAATTGAACCCCCTTGAGCGGTTCCCCGTAAAAAGGAAGCGAGGTGGCTGCAATCACCTGTTCATAAAGCTGGTAAAAGGCCGGAATTTTTATTTCAGATGAAAACTCCGTTAACAGGTTGTTGAGCTGGTATATGATCTTGGTAAAGGCAAAGAGGTACTCCATGTCCATCCGGCCGAGTGAAGTGAATCCGGGCTCGTGACCGATGCGTAAATCGGTCGTATCAGGCTTTGCAGCGGAATCGCCTGCAGCCAGTTTTATCACGCTTTCCCTCAGATTCCCGATCATGGCTTTGAAACACGCCAGGGCATCTGCAGGGCCGTTCCAGGGTGCCAATATGGAATCCAGAAAGTTTATCAGTCCCCCGAACAAACCTGACCGCTCCGGTGCCAGGTCATTCAACCCAAGAAAAATTTTATTCCCAAGACGGATCTTATCAATGGTTTCATCAAATGCGAACAGGTTTCCCTCCATCAAACCTGCCGCCATCATATGAATATAGGGATGTTGCAGCAATTTCAGTACATCCTTGTAATAGTATTTTCCCTTGCCTTTGGATGCCAGGTAGGTAAAGCGGGCCGTATTCAGATGAAGATGAAACACGGTTTCAAAAAGGCCAGCCAGGGGTGTTTGTTTGAGCGGCAGACCTGCCGTAATATTCAGGGCATCCACCTCACCGGGGATTGAGTTAAGCAAAGGGATCAGCAATCCTTCGTCAAGCAGAACTACCGCTGTTCGTTCATTGGCCAGTCCCTTCATGGCAATCTCCCTCAGGAGGTTTCCACAATACTTTACCTGGCCCAGCGGGTCGGGGGAGCCGATGATATCAATGCTCTTTTCAGATGTGGCAAAATCGTCGGAAATCCATTCCGAGTCCCTGACCGGCCATTTACGGAGCCAGTCGCGCAGGAAATCACCGGCTTCCTGCTGCCTGTTATCAAGATAGTAATGATCAGCATCCCAAAGCAAGGTCGCCAGGCCATGCTTATGCAAGGTTCCGATGATGTGCTCTTCGGCCCTGGTCAGGGCATTGAATCCTGCAAACACGATGTGGCGCCAGGGCAGTTTATCCTTAACCTCTTCAATAATCGTTGCTGCGTGGCGGAAACTGAGTCCCTGGTAAGACTGGTTTTTAGCCAGCAACCGCCGGGTAAGCTGGTCGTAATAAAGGTACAATGACTGGTAAAAGTGAAGATACTTTGTTTCAAATTCCGTAAGCGGCTGATTGTCGAGGTTCCACAGGCTTATCGCCCGGGCTTCCGTCAGTGATGTAAAGAGTTCCCTGGCATCAGCCATGTAGCGGTCAATCTCATTGAAATCGCTCAGCAACTGAGGCGCCCATCGCAAGAACTCCTCGAAGGATTGTGCATTCTTCTGCTCAATTTCCCTGTGAATTTCAAAAAGTTCAAAAAGGAGATGCAATGTCTCAACCTCCTGCAATCCTCCTATCTCTGTGATGAAGTCCTCGATCGAAAAAATGGTTGGCGCCCAGGTGACCTTCCCTATCTCTTCGGCAAGGTATTTCCGCAGGAACAATCCTCCGCGGCGGTTCGGCAAAACGATACACAGGTCAAAAAGATTATCTTTGTACTCTTTTATCAGGTGTTGTGCTACCTGCTTAAGAAATGGAAGCATATCCAGGTTTAAATGCTTTGGTAAAAGTAGAAAATATTGCAATCCATCACGCGTCATTCATCATTCGTCATTTGTTATGTTAAATCTATTCAAGGAATATTCCCTAAAAGGAAAGATCGTAAAAAACCGGATTGTTTTCCCACCGGTGGCTTGTTTTCATTATGCCGGCGATGATGGCCTCGTAACCGACCGCAACCTGACACACTACCGGCAAATTGCAGAGGGCGGCCCCGGCATCGTCATCACTGAGGCAACCGCAGTTCGCAAAGATGGGCGGCTGGCCCCTTTCCAGCTTGGCATCTGGTCGGATGACCATATTCCCGGCATGCAGAAAATCACCTCCTTAGTCAAATCAACAGGTGCCCTGTCGCTGTTGCAGATTCATCATGCCGGACTTTTAACCCCGGAGACTGCTGCAGATAAGGCCAAGGGTCCTTCAACGGATGAAAACAATCCCAGGTCGCAGGCCCTGACGACGGATGAAATCGTTGAGATTGGCAAGGCATTCATCGATGGCGCCTTCAGGGCGCAGCAAGCCGGGTATGACGGGATTGAACTCCATGGCGCTCACGGCTATCTTTTGAGCCAGTTTGCCTCCTCCTACTTCAACAAACGGGAGGATGATTTTGGAGGCAGCCTTGAAAAAAACATGAAACTGGCCACAGATATCATCCGCGGGATCAGGAAAAAATGCGGAGATGACTTTATCATCGGCTACCGGCTTGGTGCAAATGCCCCGCTGCTCGAGGATGGAATCGCCATTGCCAGACTTCTTGAAAAGACAGGGATTGACCTGTTGCATGTATCACACGGGGGCAGCTTATTGAATTTGCCCCGAACACCAAAAGATTTCGACTACAACTGGATCGTTTACAGCGGGACGGTAATCAAGAGCCAGGTTGGGATCCCGGTGGTCGTGGTAAACGAGATCAAAACAGCGGAACGGGCCGACTGGCTTATCGGAAATGGAATGACCGATTTCGTTGCACTGGGCAGGCCGCAGCTTGCCGATCCGGCCTGGGTGAATCATGTGAAGAACCATGAAAAAATAAATATCTGCCTGAGTTGCAAGCCGAGGTGCAGATGGTTTGAAGAGAGCTCTCTTTGCCCGGCTAGAAAAAAATTGAACGCATAACCAAAACTCGAAACGCCAAAGCTCTATTCGTCATTCGTCATTCGTCA
>SESG01011683.1_pt1 | contig 13998 bp, 12 predicted proteins | sample 3171421 | NCBI WGS metagenome assembly SESG01 (sample SAMN10866946, study PRJNA518727) | freshwater metagenome | biome: subpolar coniferous forest; feature: holomictic lake; material: water; isolation source: holomictic Lake 227, 6 m and 8 m depth | place: Canada: near Kenora, Ontario | collected... | reverse complement strand
CCAGCGAAAATACCTTTGTGCTCGACAGAAAAAGTCATCTTGAGCCAACTCTTGTCCGGTTACTCGCCGAACTGCCGGTTAAAGGTGATCTTGTCGGAGCCTTGATTCGTGGGGATGTTGAGTTATGAGCATCAACAACTATAAAAAACATCTGTTGGTGCTTCCTGAAGATGATGCCGATCGCCAGATTTCCAACGGCTTTGTCATAGAGCAAGGGCTTGGTCTCGATAGCCGGGCAATTCAGATTTTACCGGAAGTTGGTGGCTGGAAAAAAGTGCTGGAAGAGTTCAGGGATGTTCATTCTTCCCTGATGCGCAAGTACCCTGAGCGGATGATTGTTTTGCTGGTTGATTTCGATAATCATCCGGTGGAGAGAATCTCTTTGTTCCAAAAAGAGATTCCATCTGATTTGCAGGAAAGGGTTTTTGTGCTTGGTGTATTATCTGAACATGAAAACTTGCGGTGTGCTTTGGGGTTCGTCGGGTTTGAAAAGATTGGAGGAGAGCTTGCCAAGGATTGTTATGATAACACGAAAAACCTTTGGGGGCATGAGCTTCTCAGGCACAACGAGAGGGAATTGCATCGGATGAATTCGCTGGTGAAACCATTTCTTTTTTGTTCCCTCTAAACTGCCCTTGAACTCTCAACAAGTTCTGCGGCCAGGCTCAGTGATGAGACCGAAATCTGCTGCCCGCTGATAAGGCTGGCAATGGCATGCAGGCGGCTCTGGTGGTCAAGAGGGGCTACTTCGGTGACGGTTCTTTGTTCATGCACAGATTTTTGAACCTGAAGGTGCAGATCGGCCATGGCGGCAATCTGGGGCAGGTGGGTGATGGCAATGATCTGGTGGAGCCGTGAGAGTTTTCTCAGGCTTTTGCCGACCGACTCGGCAACCCGACCGCTGATACCGGTATCGATCTCATCAAAAATGAGGATTGGCAGTTTTGCTGACTCAGCAAGGGCGCTTTTCAGGGCAAGCATCACTCTGGAAATCTCTCCACCCGATGCCACCTTGATGAGCGGTTTTGGCTTTTCGCCCGGATTGGTTGATATCAGAAACTCAATCTGGTCGTAACCGTGGGGGAGTGCGGTAAATCTTTTGCCCTCAATCGTAATTTCACCCTCCTCGTGCTCTTCGTGGGTGATGCTGACGATGAAGGTGGCGTGCGGTATGCCAAGCCCTGCCAACTGCTCTTGCAGCACCTTCTCAAGTCGCTCTGCACCCTCCTGCCGCATTTTGGAGAGCGTTACGGCCTGCAGGGAGAGCGTGCTTTTCAGCAGAGTGATCTCCTCCTCAATGCGGCTTACCTCCTCTTCAAGGTTCTCCTCAAGGGCAATTTTACTCTCAAGCTCACTTTGCCACTCGATCAGTTCGGAAAGGGTGCGTCCATACCGTTTGCTGATGCGCTGAAGTTGGAGTTGGCGTTCCCGCAAAGAGTCGAGCCTGTCGGGGTTGAAATCAATGTTTGCCGTATAACTCCGTGTGAAACGGGCGAGCTCATCAATAATGCTCCTTGCCGTGCGGCTCTCCTCAATATGGGTCTCAAAGCGCTTGTCGATGCTGACCAGCTTTTCGAGGGTATGCACTGCGCTGGTCACGGCTGAGTAAATGGAGTGCTCACCATCGTAGAGCAGATCGTTCAGGGTGGAGCTGAGGCTGAAGAGCGTTTCGGCATTTTCAAGCAGCGTTATTTCACCTTCAAGGCTCTCATTCTCGCCACTTTTCAGCTCCAGCCCTCTCAGCTCTTCCAACTGGAAGGTGATGGTATCTCTCTTTTCCCGGATTGCAGCGGCCTCTTTCTGGATGGCTCGCAGTTGCTGCTGCCTTTTTTGAAGGTCGGCGCGTGTTTCAGTGTAAGCTTTTACCTCCGGCGCTGAGCGGGCAAAATCATCAAGCATCGCCTCATGGGTATCGGCATGGAGCAGCAGTTGATGCTCATGCTGGCCATGCAGGTCAATCAACACTTCGCCCGCCTGCTTGAGGATGGCGACGGTGCATGGAGTGTCGTTGATGAAGCAGCGTGATTGGCCGCTTGCCGAAAGCTCCCTGCGGAGCGTCAGTTCCGGCGCAGAGTCAATCTCCGCCAGCTCCAGAATGGCCTCAATCTCCTTTGAGTGCACTTCGGTTAGCACGGCTTCAATGACCGCTTTTGCTGTCCCTGATCGCACCAGTTCACTGCTTGCCCTGTCACCAAGAACAAGGCCCAACGCACCGACAAGGATGGATTTGCCAGCGCCGGTTTCACCGGTGATGATGGTCAATCCGGGCTTGAACTCGACGGTCAGCTCCTGGATCAGTGCAAAATTTTTGATATAGAGGCTGAAAAGCATGTCCGGGTATCTTGGTTTAAAAGAGGGAGACCGGGTGCCTGGGTTCTGGCCTGAATCGGCAACAAGCCCTGCGGGAGGGCTTGTTTATTGGGTGGTCTATCCTTTCTTTGATGATGATGACGGCTCTTTTTTTGGAGTCTCATCGCCTGCCTTGCTGAACTCCTCCTCAATTTCATTCTGGGCTTTTCTGAACTCCCTCATCCCTTTGCCCATACCTCTTGCAAGTTCAGGAATTTTATTTGCACCGAACAACAGCAGAACAATCAGTAGAATTAAACCGAGTTCCTGTCCTCCTAATCCAAACATCGGTATACCTCCAAAAATTTTAAATGATGTAACATCCCTATGCTTTCATTTATATAAGCAATATGGCACCCTAAACCAATTTTTTTCAGATGAAACCGGCCTCAGGATTTGTGCTGTTTAATAGCGAGCAAGGATGGTTTCGCCAGCGTGGGTTATCTGCCCTGGCACAACGATTACTGTGGCTGAAGAGGGCAGTATGACGTCCACCCGTGAGCCGAACTTGATCATGCCGAACCTTTTGCCGGTACGGACTTTTTCGCCGTTTTTAAGCGTACAGACAATTCTTCTGGCCAAAAAACCGGAAATCTGGCTGAACTGCACCCGAATGTCGCCATTCTCAATCCCGATCTCCATCTTTTCGTTGCTCTCCATGCTCCGGTTATCAAAAGCCATCAGGAATTGACCTGGAATGTAGCGAAGGTGAGCCACTTTTCCGCTGACCGGTATGCGGTTGACATGGACGTTGAAAGGCGACATGAAGATGCTGACCAGCGTTGAGGATTGGCCGGTAAAGTGATGATCAACTGGCTGCACAAGGATGATTTTGCCATCGGCAGGTGCCACCACAACCCGTTTCTCGGCGGATATTTTTCGTTGAGGATCACGAAAAAAGTAGAGGGTAAAGAGCATTGCCGAGCCGGAGGCAAAAAGAGTGGCTGTCTGGGCCAGAGCCGGTAACACCATTGAGGCCGCGCCGAGGAGCAGGCAGAGAAGAAAAACCTTGATTATGCTGCTGTAGCCGTAGGAAGTAACCATACGCATTACCTGTAACTGGAGATTTATTGCAATATGCGGGACGGACTGTGCAAAATAGACCCTCTTTTTCTGTGCCGCCCGATTTTTTGTGCTTGTTTACAAGTAACAGCTTCTTTTAGCTATCTCCACCATTAAAAAGTTCATCCCGGTATTTTTTTTTGGTGTCGACCTTCACCATACCGAATCCCATCGAGTTTTTTTCGCCAAATCCACACGCATAACCAACCTCAATCAGCTCTTGCGGAGCCCTCACTCTGAAGGGTGCAAGTGTCCCTTTGATTTTTGTCTCATCGCTGTGCCCCTCTTTCAGCGTTATCAGCTTCTGTACCTTGCCGTTCATCCGTTCCACATAAGTATGGTCAAGCGCAAGGTTAAAGAGGGAGGTATCGCCGCTGAAGGCACGGCCGTGGAGCGCCTGATATTTGCGGCAAAGATTTTCGAGCACTACCCGCTCAAACTCCTCGTCCCCTGGAAAGAGAAACTGTGGGTAGTGCTCAGCCTCCTGCTTTGTGGTGCAGACCAGAGGTGAAAGCATGATAAACGGCATGTCGCTGCCGAGTTCAGGCTGGTCAAGCTTGCGCACCGTCTCTACCCTGAACTGCTCCTTTCCGATCCAGACAAAAGGCTCTTGCAGCAGGCCAATCACCAGATGTTCAATAAACTCCTTTTTGGGTGATGAAATGGTTACATGCAGCAAGCTTTCGGCACTGCTCATGGTTCCGTTTTCATGCATCTCCCACTTGCGGTGGTTTCCCGGATAGAGGGGCGAAAAGGTAAAGAGTTTGAACGCCCTGCTTTGTAGCCGGTACCCCTGCTCGTGCAGCCGTTCAGCATACTCGCTGGAGCTTTTATCGACGATGTTATAAATGAGGGAGGAGATGAGGTAGCAGTTATTGACCGGCAGCGTCACCGTCCGCTTCCGGTGGCTCAGTTCGAGGGTGATGCGCATAAATTTAGAATGCCGTTAAAATGTGTTAAACCCTTTGAAATTGACGTTGGCTGAAGCGGTATCTTTTGTCCGCATCCAACGACACACTTCCTCCGATTTCAGTAAATGACTGCGACAAACGGTTCCCAATTGGTCCACAAACATTCATTCAGGTTGATTTGAATAGTTCTATCGGTAGTGAACAGGATTTAGCGAAACATTAGGCATCATGACTTTAGATAAGCTTCTCGAAACGTGACTTTATTCCATCCTTTTTGTTTTGTTGAGTTATGAAAAACTCAGCCTTACTTTGCTCAACAACATTGCCAGGAATCTTTCCTGCGTTGATTATAACAGCCTCTCGAACATCACCCTCAAACAAGGCCATCCAACGTTCACCACTACGGATGAGTGTCCCATTTCGGGTTTGACCCTTTTCAACGCTCTTTTCAGCCGGAGAAAGTTTCGTGACTCGAATTTGAGCACCGGTTGACTTGACGGGCTCTGCTCTCGCTGAGGCAGTCTCCTGTCGGGCTGGCCTTGGGGGATCTGACTTCCATCGGGGTTCCTGTTCTCCTTTTACCTTGTGCGGTGTAGGGAGAACCGGTCTATATTTGAACCGAGTCAAAGGCAGATAAGCCGTGCCTGAAAGCTGAGGTCTTGTCTGCCACATCAACAGGTGATACAATACCTGAAGTCTTCCAATTGCATTCAAGCCAAACTTACTTTCATCTATGGTTTCCTCTGAGCCGCGAGCATGTGCGAGTATCTCCGTTTCAAAGGTGTTGAAAAAGTCATCGCCGTCACATCCTTGGACACCAGCATTTTCCCAACAAGCATAACGATCGCTCCGGTCTACAAGATAAAGTTTTGGTTCGATTTGAATACTGCCAAGTCCTAAAGGTTTTCCCATACCCAACTTATGGGCACAACCTTCCGGGAGACTCAACGCGGCTAACAAAGCCCCAAGTTCAATATCCGTGAGGTTGTTAAAGCGGACTTGTCCACTAAAAACAACATTCTCTTTGACGGGACGAATGATAGTATGCTGGGTATCGTTGATTTTTTTAACCTCTTTTTTCTGCAAATCTTTCAACAGATCATTGTACTTATCAGCTTCTTTGATTGCATCAAGTCTTTGACCATCGTCCCAACGATGCCAATACATTTTAGTACCTCGAATCGTTGTATGATCACCGTTCAAGTATGTAGTGAGTGCCTCCTCGTTTTTGGTTCCATCCTGAGTAAGGTAGTGCTGAAAACATGTAATCTTGGGAGAAGCAAGAATTTGGGGCACCATTATTTCTTCGAACCAGTCCGACTTCTCACCTTCAGCTACAGCATCTCCAAAAAAAACACGACCTTTTATTGTTTCTCGCTCAAGTGTTCCAAACAAAACCTCAGCGATATCCAAGCCTGTATTTTTCAATTTTTCTGGAATCAAATCCAGTGGGCTGAGATCATAGGGAAAACGAAACATCTGTGCACGGCCAAAGAATACAAGCTCTCCGGGATTTTCTGTTTTTTTTTCAGCATCTTTGGTAAGAAAAAAGACCGGCTCACCGTCCCGCAGGTTCCCTTTGGCTTTGCGGCAATTTGTTGAAGGTTTGTCTTTTGGAAAAGCCTTTTCCTGCCATTGTGAGAGTTGATCCTCATCGTGGAATCGCCGCAATATAGTTTCTGAGATAACAATGCTTTTCGTAGGCTCTTCCCCGACGAAAATAAAGTCAAATTTTTTATTTGGTGCACTTCCTGTAAGTACCAAGGTTCCTTTTTCCCAACTGTTTCTCTGCTCAAGTGATATTTTTGAAACTTTCCAGAGTTTAAGTTTATCACGCTCAAACCAGCAAGCTTTTTGTTGACCTGACCAAGTAGGAAAGTATTTGGGATTTTGGTGTTCGACAACACCCAAACCAAGCGTGTTCAGGTCGTCACGATGAACCCTTAAAACCTCTTTGGCGGGTTCGATGACCCATTGGGTTCCTCTCTTTCTTACATAACCGCCATTTGGTTTTTGGGCACCATGAATCATTCTGTTTCGGTACGCAATTCCAATGCGGTCTCGTGCAACTGTTCGGAAAAACGGCTTCTCATCCGTTACTGGCGAGATTTTGCTGAACGAAAAAACTTCAACCAAGCTACGAATCATACCTCGAAGGCTTGATCCGGGAATCACCGGAACTCCATCCTTGTTGACAAACGGGTGTGGACGAAACCGACTGTCCCTCCCGTCCCATACTCCACCGCTTTGCGTTACAGGCCCCCTTATGAAAAGAGGGGTTAACGTTTTTATTTCAAGGTCAATCCAGCCGTTTCGAGTGCCCTGAACAAATTGGTCATGCATCTTCCATAAATGAACTTGCTTACCATTAATCTCGAAGCCCTCTTCCAAAAAAATCTTGTTTGGTAATGGAACGAAATTGTAAGGGGCTGTCGCCGTTCTTTCGTGATCATTAGGACTGATATGACGTGCCATCATCAATTCTCCTTGAAAATATTTACCAAGCGGCTTGCGGCAACACGGACCGCACCAGTTTCATCATCTTGTTCGAAATAATGCCTCATTTTGAGCCGAAGCGGCCAACGACCATCGGCAAAATCCTTGTCTATACATTCTATTGGTACAGCCTGCTGAAGACCTCTCGCAGTGCCTACACGGGTAAAGCCCTCTTTTGAAGGCTCCAGAACCCGATCACCCAGCAAAATTCGGGTTTCATTATCAGGACGGCAGGGATCGTTGTTGTCCTGTTCCTGTTTATCAATCAGACATCTGCCTGAAAATCCATTCTCAGTTCGCCAGATCATGATTTCCCGTTCCGAACCGAACAGTCGGATTTCGAGAAGATTAGATTCTGTCACTCGCGGACAAAGAGTTGAAAAGGGTTTTGAAGAGAGAAGCCAATCCTTAGTTACGATATTGAATCGCCCCCAAGTCACGCCATCGTAGCAATGAGTCAACAGCCAAGAAAAAACGCCTTCCTGAAATGATTCAGCCCCTTTCGTTACCCAATTCAGAACAGCTTGGCAACCATCATTATCGAGCCGTTCGATTGTGCATCCTTTAAGCTCTTTCATGAGATCACCTCCCCGGCTTTTAACAGCGCTGCATCACGAAATTTTGTGATAAAAGCATTGAAGTCATCCATAACCTCTTTTTGTACGTGCAAATCAGGGCCGATATTGTATTGTTTTCCGTTGTCCAAAAACAATTTAGCCGTTCCCTTGAGAACTCCTCTACCGACCGAAGCTGATCCTCCGACAGGAATCTCTCCAGAAAGAAGATCTTTGAGTAATAATAGAATCAGGCCGATTTCAGCTTCGGTCGGTTTGCGCAGCTCAATACGCACATTGATTTTACCTCCTGCCTGGACCTCCTCATCGAAAAGTGCACCCGATACAACGCCTCCAGTAAAACGGTCAATGGCAATCCGAGTCTGTCGGTGAGGTGTGCCATTACTGACAACGTTTTCCGAAACACGCAGTTTGGATACACTTGGCTGTGTTGAGCTGGGATCCTGACTATGCTCAATACGCGGACCGAAAAGCTGGTTAATCCATTCGTCACCGTCTTTCTGAGAACTACGGACACAACGTGCAATCCTAAGTGCTTGGGCTCTCATGGCTCCAGCCAAACTCGTTCCAGGCAGGACGGGCTTTCCAGCACTATGCAGATGAACTGAATCCGGTGCCGTAGATTCGCATCCTGGGCTTCTAACCAGCAAATCGCCGTCAAGTAAAAAATCAACATCAATAACCATTCGAGCCCTCTTGTCCTCAATAACCTCTTCTAAACGCAATGCTGGACATTCTGATTCAATGGCTTCAAGGGGTAAATTGAAAGGATCCCCATCGGCTAAGGGATTAATATGATCGGATGTCAGCCAGTTTACCCAGCCATCACTGGTGGTCAAATCAAACCTCCGGGCTTTCCAGTTTCGGGCGTTAACAGCTCCGAGCCCTCGGGAACGCCTCATGCCGAGCGAAATCTGCCCTCTGGCCAGTCCATCAAGAGCTTTAACCAGAAGGGCAACAAGTTTAGCCTCCTCCTCACTTTTTTCAACGATAACGATAAGTTCTACTCTGATACGAAAAATCGTCCCTGCCGGAAGTACCTCAATATCAAACTTTTTGTGAGGCTCTGCCGTCCCGGTAGCCGAATATATAGAAACACCATCGCGGATTTCAACTTTCAGACCATCTGGCAACTCACCTAAAGAATCAAATACTATCAATGGGCTTTGTGCACCATCATCATCATTTTTCCGGGATGCCCCGAATAACGTGGTCACATCTTTATCCTCGTTAGAAAAATATCCGCCCAGCACATCGGCTAAATGACTGCGTAGAGCCCCTGTCAGCGAAGTACCGGGAAAAAGTGGTGTGACTCCATCCCAAGGATCACGTAAAAGCTTCATATCAGCCAAGCTTTCACCTTCGCCACCAAAGTGAGTTGCCGTTTCCAGCCTCATCTCTCCGGTAACAATCCAGCGGGCAACCATGGTGCGAATTTTACCATTATTGACAGCTATTGACATGTTAGACATGTTATTGACCATCACTGACCTCCTGCGTTTTATTCCGAACGGCAAGAACTGCCAGCACGGCATCGATCAATCTGACAGAAAGCTCTTCCATTTTTGCTTCAACCCCACTCCTCGCTGATTGTTCTGAAACCACATGATGTTGAACGACTACGTCCACCTTTAGCCACTTGAGAATACTCTCTCTATTCATCGCATCAAGTATCCATGTACGCAGATCTCTCCCGTCACCAATTTTGCAGCGCGTCAACTGATCCATGGCTGGCCGTTTCAATTGCTCAGCCTCGTTATCAGACAGCCACAACTTCAAAATCCGAATTGCGTTGTCAGGCACATCACGTAACGGTGTTCTTAAACGTCCGATCAGGCTGTTCGTTGGCAACAGGTTATGTCTGACAGATTTGGCTAATTCAGCAGCCTTCTCCTCGATTATTCTTGCAAGTTGAGCTTGTACTATTCGCGATTCAATTTTGGTGACAATCTCGGGCGGCTGACCGGTGCACGTCTTACAGGATATAGACTCAGCATATTTTGGCAGGGAAATCGTTTCCGTTGGCTTATCAAGAAACAGCAAACGCCCATACCCTTCATCTTTTCTCTCTCCCAAACCTTCATGCTCAATCTCGTACAGTTCGTTGAGAGAAATCGCTTGACTCGCTTTAAGCACAAACACAGACCCTGCAGAAACGGCCAAAGTTTGTGGCAGTTCCAATCGCCATTTTCGGTTAAAACCACCGACAGTTTCGAATGTCCATACTCTTCGTATCACTTCCACCCTGTTATCGAACCGGCTCACAATCCTGTTCATCAATGCCCCAGGGTCTTGCTGACCCGTTACTGGATTCCTCACGATACATGGTGAAGAAAGGAGAAGGCGAAATGGCTCATCACCTGGTACAATATTCTTTTTCAAAGGCTGTAAACCTTCTCTCCCTCCGCCAACTGTCTCATGGTTTTGTCTGCCCTCCCACGTGATAGTTGCCATGCCACCATAGCCCGAACGCCGGGATCTGCCAACAAGTAACGTTCCTCCCAGTAATGTTTTGATGCGACTTTCGATTTGCTCCATCTCATCTTCTTGCCCAGAGCGCAACTGAATCAATCCTCCGAACATTTGATTGGCATCAAGGGATTCAAATGTGAAAATCGCACCATGGGTATTTCCATTCTTGTCTTTCCATGCTCGCCCTTTCTCTCGGTCGCGCTGATGGTGGATACGAGAGCTGATTTTCGAATTGTACAATGCAGGCTGAGCAGCTCCTATGTCAAGAAACTCCTCTGGAAGCGATATCAATTCCTCCTCTGGAAAACCTTCTTTTGCGGCGAGATCTATTTTATCTGGAGTATTTTCCGCATCACCTTTCTTCAACCTCAGACTGACAGGTGTCGCCAATGCTCGCCGTTCATTGACCATTGGATAGGCGTTCAGATAGCGAACCTTTCCACCAAGGACAAGATCATGAAACTCCTGTTTTTTGGAATTGTCACCGTCAGGATCTCCCAGTACTTTTGCCATAGCACCTCGCAAAGCTATTCCTGGAACGTATGAGAGAGTCGAAGAGCTATTCGGGTCCCCCCCCGGAATAGTAATGATTGCTGGGGAATTCAGCCGGAGAGTATAGATCAAGTATCGGTATTGAGTCACACTGAACCTCCTTTCGCCATCTGTATTGTTTTAGTAACATCCCCATCAAGAGTCAACCGAATGTGGCCTCGACCCCGATTTCGACCAAGCCCTGCATGCCGGGTAGCCAGAAGGGCCAAAGACAAGCAACGAAGATCAGGAGCAGTCGGATTGACCAACCAATAGAGGGGTGACAGCAACTTCAAATCTCGAAGTACAACCCGAACCGACCTTAAAGTGGTCTCTGCCGGTGCTCCAGTACTCCGCTCTTCTGATGTTTGCCGCCGGATATCAGTCAGTGCTTCGAGTACTTCAATTGAAGAAACAGGCTTGTTTGTCCGAAATTCTGCCATTTCTATCCACTTGCGAGTTTCGCTATCCATTACAGCATCACCAATTCGCAGGGTAGAGCGATCCTGGCAATCAGCATCTGAACCTAATATCAGCTTTGCCGAAGAAGACAATTCAGGAAACCAGTGTTGCATGGAAAGCCAGGAATCATGAAGCAATCCACGAAGCGTTTTACCTCCAAGAAATGGCAAGCCCAATTCATCGTGCTCTACCTCAATATCAACAACCCCGGCATTACCATCCCCCCTGCTGAAGGTTGTATCTGAAAGAAGCTCAATCTGAATAAACTGACTCTGATTCATAACATCTCCTCCTTATTGTCTGCTTGCTCACAACAAGCACCTTCCAGCACAAGGTGCATATCGACAATCTCGACAGCATCCAATAATGGCGTTCGATTAGCAATAAAACCAGCATTATCAATAGACTGCGGCAATTGAAGCTTTTTTTCTACCACACGCCATGCCTCAAGAGCTGACCGCACACCATCCGGCCCTTCACGCACGAGTTCAGCAAACGCCTTGACCTTGTTGCGGCGCTCAGACCATACATCACCCCTTAAGCCACAGATTTTGCCATCAAGAAGCATCCTTGAGAGCCAACGCCATGACTCTTCACCATCTTTTCCCAAACCAAGTCGATAAGGTCTGCAGGTCAATTGATAATCGTTTGTCTGATATTGATTCTTCCGAATAGTTGTCACCGCCTCTCCCGGTCGAGCCATGCCGATATGCCAATCCAGAGCACAACCGGAATCATTGTCTTCTTTCAGTTTACGCTTTGCGGATCTGCACAGTTTGTCAGCCAGTTCATAACCCCTTGCAAAAGGCGCATGAACGCGAACAATCGCTATACCAGCACTTGCTGATATGTTTCCGAGATGAAGAATATCACTGTGTTCAAATACACCAAGAGCTGTTTCTGCCAAATCAAGAGCAATACGCCCATCACAAACGAACGTCAGATCATCTCCACCGAGCAAGACAGGTCGTATCGGCAACATCCATCTACCGTTATCTTTTTCCAATGTAAAACCCAATCTTTCAGGTATTCCATTTATCTTCGCTATTTTCTTATCACTGCTTTTCTCCAATCTTTGAAAAATACGATCGACAACAGCTTGTAAGGCTTTCTTCCCAAGTAAATCAATGTCCTGCGACCACTCTTTGTATTCCTTACGAACCGTATAATCAGCAACTTGGCTATCAACCTTATTTCGCAGCCATGACTTTATTTTTTGGCCAACCCTGTTTCCATCAATATGAACAACTCCAATCTGACTGGTATCGCCTTTATCTCGACCAAGGAAGTCCAGTTCAAGTGGGAAGTCTACGTCAACCCTATCCTGTAAAAATTTTTGCCAATATCCACTTGCTTTATCTCTGACTGATTTTTCCCTGCGCTTCATGATAACCCGAGACAATGGCGCAATTGAATCAGCTACATTTGTCGAGTCGTTTTTATCAAAATCTGTTGCAGGCAAACCCGTTGCCACACATGATGCGGTAATAGAAATTCCTGATAGCGGTACGGATGGAATGCGCTCTGTCTTCATAAGTGCCAGATCGGTCTGAAGATCCAGGATCGCTTGCGCCAAACAGCCATCGTTGAATGGCTTGTGTGTCATTACAATTTCCAGTCCCGGTACATGGTCATAAAGCAGACGAGTATAGCGGGCTGCAAAGGATTTTGCTTCATCAATTGTATGGAATTCGACAATGGCATTCCCTCCACCTGCAAACAGTGTGTTTCCCGTAGAGCCTGAACATGTCAGTGGACCATCAGGTGCGGTGCACCAATGCACAAGAAACGAACCAGTCACGACATCTTTCAATCGGTTCGAAGCAAAGACGAACCGCTGCACTCCCAATACGTCAATGCCGGTCAAAACAGGCATAAGATGTTCCTCCTATGATTCAAGCCATTTTTGAAGTGTACCTACATTCGGCTTACTATCTATTCCCGCCCACTCCTTTAGGTCGTCAAGACAAAAGACCTGCGGAGTATTCGATGCTGCCCAGATATCTTCTACGTCATTTCGTAGTTGATCGACATAAGAACCTTTGTCATTGCTGCCATGAAGCAGACAAACCAGAGCTGAACGCGCCAAATCACCGCCCAACTGGCGAGCTCGCAATGAAACCTCGAACAGCTTGGATTTACAAAGCCTGATTTTGGTATCGGTAGTGCAGGAAATAACATAAAGCCGGTGACCACGGACAAGCGCCAAATCTATCTCGAACTGTCTGCCGTTCGCCCGCTTGCTGTCGACGCTGACCTGAACTTCCGATTCCTTCGCTACAGCCCGCACCAAATCGCCACACCATCTCTCAAGCCATCCACCTCCCAGAAAATCACACCATTTTTCGTAGGTGTTCTCGCTCCAACCAATTTCGGGAAGCTGCTGGATACTCAAATCGTTAACAAAGTCCTCAAGCTTTACTGGTTCTCGTTTTGCTTTATTGAAAGATCGGGGTTTTCCTTCGTCATGATAGATATTATAAAGTTTGCCAGCAAGCTCAGGCTCTTTCATGGACCCCTCAACGATATGTTTCACATCCTGCTCTGTGGGCTCAGGTTTTGGTGGCTCACCTTTCGGAAGTCTTTTGATCCCATGTAGCCCAAGAATTTCGTCTATAGTTAGCTTGAGTTCCTCCTTAGATACATCGATCTCATATCCATCGTCAAAACGCAAAACCGCATTTCGCTCATCAAGGTAAGATGCATGATCATCTGTTCCTCCTGTATCCCGAAAAGCCAGTCGGGCATGAGCAGCCATGATCTTGGTGCCGCCAGTGTAATGAAGGTGAGCATCCTTTGAAATCAATTTAAAGGCTTGTCTAACTGCTGCCGAGTCGGTCGCATTTGCAATACACTTTTCACTCAGATTCATCTCCCCAACCTTAGCCGTCAGGGTTTCAATAAGATAGTCCTTCACCTTTTCGGTTTCAGGACTATAGAAAAGGCAAATTGACTCGGGTTTAAGAATCAGAACGGCAAGAAAGTTGGGAAGAGGGTTGGAACCGACGAGTAGGAGTAGTTGCTTACAGATTCTTTGTTGGTCACTCATATCAGCACACTCCTTTCGGTATTACGTTCAACAAGAAATCATATTCAAAGCCTCCTGAAACAGTGCTTTCTTTCAAACCAAACTGAATTAT
>SESG01007303.1_pt1 | contig 14010 bp, 13 predicted proteins | sample 3171421 | NCBI WGS metagenome assembly SESG01 (sample SAMN10866946, study PRJNA518727) | freshwater metagenome | biome: subpolar coniferous forest; feature: holomictic lake; material: water; isolation source: holomictic Lake 227, 6 m and 8 m depth | place: Canada: near Kenora, Ontario | collected... | reverse complement strand
TTTAACAAAATGGCGGTGGGTGCCTACAAGGTCTCGATAACCCGCGCCCCATGAGTTGGACCCGTTGCCCTTATTACCCCGGCAACTACGCCACTGGCGCTCAAAGCAACCGTTAAATCCAAGGCTTTCTCTTCATCTTCTACTAAGAAGGCGACTGTAGGACCAGAGCCCGAAACAATCCCTCCCAGTGCACCATATTCCAGACCAACATCGAGAACTAATCGAAGTGCTGGTCGAAGCGAGCAAGCTGCGGGTTGAAGATCATTTGCCAATGATTTTCCAACTGCCTTTGAATCGCCAGCTCGGAGAGATTGCATCATCAAATCGCTGATTTGTGGACGTGAAATCGATAGCCCTTCGCGAAGTCGGTCGCATTCGTTGTAGACCGCCGGCGTTGAAAGACCATGACCAGAAAGAGCCAGAACCCAGTGGTAAGTGCCTCGACTTAAAACTGGCGTGATCTGATCGCCACGACCGCGACCGATTGCGATTCCGCCCGATATCGAGAACGGCACATCGCTACCAAGTTCGGCGGCGATTCGTTCCATAACATCTCGGGAAAGACCCAAATCAAAGAGCGAATCAATTCCGACTAAAACCCCGGCCGCATCGGCGCTACCACCGGCCATGCCACCGGCAACTGGGATCTCTTTCTTTAAATGAATTTCAATATCAGAGCCAATGTCATAACGCTCAATCATGATTTGAGCGGCTCGATGAGCCAAATTCGAATCGTCAACCGGCACTCCGGGAGCTGTTGAACCAGAGAGGCTAATAACAATGCCGCTATCGGGTTCACCAACTTTTACCGTGACGTCGTCGAAGAGCGAGATAGCTTGAAAGACGGTCGTGACTTCGTGGAAACCATCCGGATCCAATGGACCAACGCCCAATTGAAGATTGATCTTGCCAGGAACCCTGACAACGACGCCATTAATCTTCATTCCGAAAGCCTAACGGGTTAGGCAGATTGTGCTGCGTTAGCGATTGCGATGAACTGGGTCAGCTCTAGCGCCTCGCCGCGAAGAGTGGGATCGACACCGGCTCGAACCATGATTTCCGAGGCAGCCGCTGATGATCCAAATAGCTCAGAGAGCGCGCCCCGTAGCATCTTGCGACGCTGAGCGAAGGCCGCTTCAATAATGGCGAAGGTGGCTTTACGAAGCGCTTCATCACCAGGAGTTGGGTGGCGGACAAATTTCACAAGGGCGGAATCCACATTTGGAATCGGCCAAAAAATTGTTCGCCCGACCGTGCCCGCCAGCGACATCTCGGCCCACCAATTGGCCTTCACCGATGGACTGCCATAGCTTTTGGTATTTGGTTTTGCCGCCAGCCGATCGGCGACTTCACTTTGGACCATAACTACGCCAGCTCGAAGGGTTGGAAATTTTTCCAAGAAATTTAGCAAGACTGGAACCGAGATGTTGTAAGGCAAATTCGCAACCAGAACTGTTGGGTTCATAGGCAACTCATTCACGGTTAGGGCATCTTGGGTAATTACGGATAACAACTCTGTATTGAAGCCGTGGCGTTCGGCAGTTACCGGAAGTTCGGCAGCCAACCGAGAATCAATTTCAATCACAACAACGCTGGCTGCGGTTTCCATTAACGCCAAGGTCAATGAACCCAAGCCGGGACCAATTTCAAGAGCAATATCGGTTTCGGTTACATCAGCGCTTTTAACAATGCGACGACAGGTATTGGCATCAACCACAAAGTTCTGACCTAATTTTTTAGTCGGAACAACGCCCAAACGTGCCGCTATCTCTCGAATTTCCGTGGCACCTAATAACCCGCTCATTTAATCGAACGACCCAAAGATTCTTAAACAATTAGCCGTGATCGCATTGGCAAGTTCGGAAAGATCATCACCGCGCTCTTCGGCGATGGCACGCAAGATTGTCGGAATTTGAGCTGGGGTATTTAAAGCACCACGATTTGGCATTGGTGAAAGAAAGGGAGAATCAGTTTCAACCAAAAGTTGTCCGATTGGAACTAACCTAACAGCACCACGAAGCGCTGGAGCATTTTTGAAAGTGACCGTGCCGGCAAACGAGAGGATGTAGCCCTTATCGATGCACTCTCGTGCCATCTCTTCATCACCGGAATAACAGTGAAAAATAGTGATTTCAGGGGCGCCTACTTCATCCAAAGTATCTAGAACTGCTCGGTGTGCATCGCGGTCGTGAATTACGAGCGCCTTATTCACCGACTTTGCTAATTCGATGTGACGCCTGAAAGAATCGCGTTGACGATCTTGAAGCTCCGGTGGGGTACGAAAGAAATCTAAGCCAGTCTCTCCGATGGCACGTACGCGCGGATGGCGAGCAAGTTCGGCAATGATGGCGAAATCGCGATCCAGGTCATCAACTACTGGCGCCTCGTTAGGATGCAATGCAACTGCTGCCAGAACTTGCCCCGGCCAACTCTCCGCGCACATAACCGACCACTTCGATTGCTCCGCGGAATATCCAACCTGAACTACACGATCGATTCCAACGCTCTTTGCTTGTGCCAAAATTTCACCAATGATTGGGGAGTCAGGTTCTGAATTTCCTACTATTTCTAAATGGGCATGAGCATCAATACAAGTAACCGGAAGCGGTTCGGGCAACGGGGCAGGAAGTCGATCGATATCGCGGTTGTGACGATCAGCCATCCCTTTGAACTACTTCTCTTCTAAACGAGGAAACAGTATTGCGCCCTTGGATACCGCACTGCCTGCAGGCAGTTGACCCCATTGCGCGACATTTTCAATCTTCTGAGAATTGATATCGCCAATCGAAATATCAGCGCCCAAACTGAGCCACAATTTTCCGGCAGTTTCTGGCATGATCGAATTGAAAAGCACGGCTAAGGCACGCAGTGATTCAGCGGTGTTATACAAAATTGCGTTTAGTTCGGTGGTTCGAGCCTCATCTTTAGCCACAATCCACGGCTCTTTTTCAGTCACATAACCATTGACCCGCTTGCAGAATTCCATAATCGCATTAATTCCACCCTGGAAGTCCAGCGCACAAATTGCGGCATCGCTAACTCGAACGGTCTCGGCAAGCGCAGTAGTCAAACCTTCGTCGGTGGCAACTGCTGGAATTAAACCATCGCAATATTTTTCGACCATTGCCGTCAGGCGCGAAGCCAGGTTTCCAAAATCGTTTGCTAGCTCCGAGGTGTAACGAGCGCCCATATCCTCCCATGAGAACGAACCGTCAGTACCAAATGGAATGGCGCGCAAAAAGTAATAGCGGAAAGCATCTACGCCGAAGTGATCGGTGATATCTCGTGGCGCGATTCCGGTCAGCTTGGTCTTGCTCATCTTTTCGCCGCCGACTAACAACCAACCATGGGCAAATACTTTTTTAGGTAGCGGCAGTCCAGCAGCCATTAACATCGCCGGCCAAATAACCGCATGAAAGCGCAAAATATCTTTTCCAACCAAGTGAACGTCGGCTGGCCAGGTACTGGCGAATTTCCTGCCGCCTTCAGAAGCTGGGTCATCGCCCAATCCAACAGCGGTGGCGTAATTCAGAAGCGCATCAAACCATACATAGAAAACTTGATCGGTATCCCAGGGAACCGGAATCCCCCAATCAAAGGTGGAACGAGAGATCGAAAGATCTGAAACGCCACCTTCGAGAAATGAGAGAACTTCATTTCGCGCGCTGGCAGGTTCACAAGCCGCAGGATCGGCTTTGTAACGTTCAATTAACTGCGGCACAAACTCTGACAACTTAAAGAACCAGTTAACTTCACTGACCATTTCCACGGTCGTGGAGTGGACTGGGCATTTGTTATCAATCAAATCGCCTGGAAGTTTAAATTCCTCACAAGCAATGCAATACGGTCCTTCGTACTTCCCGGAGTAAATAAAACCGTTATCTTTTAGCCCCTGCAGAAAGCGCTGCACCCGCTCCATGTGGCGTGGCTCGGTAGTTCTTATGAAATCATCATTGGCGATGTTCAAATGCTTCCAATTGGGAATCCACTCTTCATTAACCAACCGGTCGCACCAGTCCTGTGGCGAAGCCCCATTTTTCAGCGCGGTATTCATTACTTTCTGACCGTGCTCATCGGTGCCAGTTAGAAACCAGACGCCCTCACCCTTTTGACGATGCCAGCGGGTTAGGACATCGCCCGCGACCGTTGTATAGGCATGACCGATATGCGGTGCGTCATTTACATAGTAAATGGGCGTACTCAGATAAAAGTTCTTCGCAGTTTCAGTTGCCATAGTTCAATCCTATCGAAATCTATTTGTTCCCCGATTTGTGGTCGACCATTGCATCAAAAACCAAACGCTTGGCCAATCCTGAATTCTTCGCTACCGCAACAATCGCCTCTTTTCGCGAAATTCCGGCTGCTTCCTGAGCCAGAACCAGAGCGACTAAATCGGCGGGTGAAAAGTTACGGGTGCTGGGATCAAAACCAGCAAGCACCATCGTTATCTCGCCCCGGACCTCCCCACTATTCGCCCAAGCGAGGAGTTCTGAAAGCGAGCCACGAATCGTCTCTTCATAAGTCTTTGTCATCTCGCGGCAGATCGCGCCTTGACGCTCGCCACCCATGATTGCTACCGCATCAGACAACGTTTCGATAATTCGATGTGGCGCTTCAAAGAAAATAATGGTTCGAACCTCTTCGGCCATCTCCATCAACCAGGTTTGCCGAGCACCCTGGGTCCGGGGCGGAAACCCTTCGAAGCAGAAACGGTCAGTTGGCAGCCCTGATAACAAAAGTGCAGTAGTCACCGCACTGGGGCCGGGCAGTACTTTGATCGCAATCTGATTTTCAACTGCCGCCCGGATTAATCGGTACCCCGGATCGCTAACGCCCGGTAGCCCAGCATCGGTTATCACCAAGAGATCGCTGCCGCCGTGCATAATCGCGACTAGTTCGTCGATTCGCTCCAGCTCATTGCCCTCAAAGAAGGAGATGACTCGGGCTTGGTATTTGATCCCTAAATCCGAACACAAACGCATGAATTTTCGGGAGTCTTCCGCGGCGATATGGCTGGCTTCCACTATTGCCTGCCGCAAGTGAGCGCTGGCATCCCGAGGGTCTCCCAGAGGTGCCGCTGCCAAGATCAACATATGGCAATTGTCGCAGGCTTTAGGCTAACCCCATGACTGCCCTCACTGCCCGGAGCCGGGATACCCTGACCGCAATCGGATTTGGCCTCTTGGCCTTCGGATTTCGAATCTGGCACCTAGCCACCCCAAAGGGTTTTGTCTTTGATGAGGTCTACTACGCCAAGAATGCATACTCGCTGTTGAAGCATGGCGTTGAGATCAGCACCAGTACTAAGATCGCCGAATTTATCGTCCACCCGCCAGTTGGTAAATGGATGATCGCGATTGGCATCAAAGTCTTTGGTTATAACGAGTTCGGTTGGCGAATCAGTTCGGCGGTCTTCGGATCCGTGGCAATTGTTTTGATCTATTTCACTGCAAGAAAGTTATTTAATAACTATTTCCTAAGTTGTTCCGCTGCTTTCTTAATGACGATCGATGGCTTGGAACTAGTTCACTCTCGGGTCGCACTGCTAGACCTTTATTTAATGTTCTTCCTTCTTGTAGCGCTATTAGCCATTCTGTATAGCAAACATTGGATTGCCGGCATAGCACTGGGGTTAGCGGCAGGAACTAAATGGAGTGGCCTTTACTCGATCGTGGCTTACTTCGCCTTTGTTTTATATGTTGATTACCGAAACAATCGAGCACTAGAACGAGAGAAAGCGCTGCTTGTCACGATCCGTGAGAAAGCACCGCTTCGCATTTTGCAATATGGCCTTCTCCCCGTTGTTACCTACATTGCCAGTTGGACTGGTTGGTTCGTTACAAAAACTGGTTGGGATCGGAATTGGTCCGACGGTAAATCAAGTTGGAGTTTCATACCTTCCGTTATCAGAAATTTCTGGCACTATCACGCCGAAATTCTTAACTTTCATGCCGGACTAACAACAAAACATTCTTACTCCGCCAATCCCTGGAGCTGGTTAATCCAGGGGCGACCAACCTCCTTCTTTTACGCCACCCCTAAGACCTGTGGTGCAGCGAGTTGCTCGCAAGAGGTGATCGCCCTTGGCACACCATTCCTTTGGTGGACCGCAGTCTTCGCAATTGCGATCACTTTTGGATATTGGATTTCCCGCCGCGAATGGCAGAGCGGACTTATTTTGCTCAGCATTGGTGCGGCCTATTTACCTTGGTTCCTATTTCAAAAACGCACGATGTTCTCCTTCTACAGCATCGCATTTGAACCATTCATTATTTTGGTCATTATTTATTCCATGGCCAAATTCCTCGAACGCGATAATGATCCCAGGATTTTGAGAATTCGAAAATTTGCCTTAATGGTTGGCATGGCTGTTATCGCAATCAACTTCCTATATTTCTTGCCGCTCTATACCGGTGGCGTCCTTACATACAGTTCTTGGTTCGGTCGAATGTGGTTTCCATCCTGGATTTAAAACCAGATTGGCAAATCGAGTCACAATACTCGAGAGACACCACTTCTAATTCAACATCACACCCCAAATGTGATGCTTTCTCTTTACTTTGATAAGCCAGGAGCGAAGCATTAATAAGCAAAGTCGTTTTGCGAAGTTTCTGAAGGGCAAGTACCCAAAATGAAAGCACTCGTATATGGCGGACCTGGTATCAAGTCTTGGATTGATGTGCCAGATCCGGTGATTCAAAATCCAACGGATGTAATTGTTCGATTGGACACAACAACTATTTGTGGAACTGATTTACATATTCTCAAAGGAGATGTACCTGCAGTCACCCCTGGTCGAATCTTGGGCCATGAAGGCGTCGGAAAGATCACTGAAGTTGGCTCCTCCGTTACCAATCTCAAGGTCGGAGATCGAGTAATTATTTCTTGCATTAAGTCCTGCGGCTCTTGCCCTAATTGCAAGATGGGTCTCTACTCACACTGCCTTGGTGACGAAGGCGCGTCTGGAATTGGCTGGGTCTTTGGACACCTGATCGATGGAACCCAAGCTGAATATGTCCGTGTTCCATATGCAGAGAATTCTCTTTACAAGCTACCTGCGAGTGTCACCGACGAAGAAGGTCTCATGCTCTCCGACATCTTTCCAACGGGATTTGAAATTGGAGTTCAGTATGGTGGCGTAAAGCCAGGCGATGTTGTTGCCGTCATTGGCGCTGGTCCTGTGGGATTGGCTGCTATTGCAACTGCCGGTCTCTATGGCGCAGCAAAAATTATTGCTATTGATCTTGACTCAAACCGTCTGGAGAAATCTCGAGAGTTTGGCGCAACCGATACCGTTCTTTCTGGCACGGCAACATGGAAAGCGGAAGTAATGGCCATGACAGATGGCGCGGGCGTTGACGTTTCAATTGAGGCTGTGGGAGTTCCTACAACCTTCACTATGGCGACTGAAATAGTTCGGCCAGGTGGGCACGTCGCAAACGTTGGTGTGCACGGCAAAGAAGTTCCACTACATCTAGAGAGCCTCTGGATTCAAAACGTCTTCATCAGTATGGGATTGGTTAATACAAACACAACCCCAATGCTTCTGAAGTTAATTGAAAGCAAGAAATTACCAGCTCACAAGATGGTTACTCATCGCTTTACCTTCGATCAATTCATGGAGGCATATGACACCTTTGGCAGAGCGGCTGAAACCAAGGCGCTGAAAGTGGCTATCGCGCGTTAATAAATGACGAAAGCAAAGCGTGGAGCTGAGGGGAATCGAACCCCTGGCCTCCTCGTTGCGAACGAGGCGCGCTACCAACTGCGCTACAGCCCCTAAATACCTGGGGCTTCAGGCTAGCACTAGTCGTTTACGGCTTTAGATTCCCGAACTTCAAGGTGCTCAACAGCCGCTTGTTCGGCCAGCTCTTGATCAAAGATATCTTCTCTTGATGGCAACAAGAAGGTCTCAAGCAGAATCTCTTCTTCCTGCCAAGTACCCGGAACGGTTAGATCAATAATTCGCTTTGGCGTAATGGCCTTTGGCGCGCTGGCATAGGTAGGTTTTGGCACCGATATTGGCTGCCAGCTTTGGCGTTCCCGTGGAATAACCACAACGCCAGCGGTATCCAAACGCTCAGTGAGCGGTACCCAATTTTCTGCGCTCTCACTTCGTTCTCGTGCAAATGTAATTCGTTCCGTTGGTTCAAGTTTAATTTCAGCAGCAGTAATTTGCTTGAGCGCGTTCAAGCGACGAGTGCGAAGTTGGGTTGCGATTATCTGACGACGAACCGAAACGCTATAAATCGCGAGCGCTGAAAGGGGAATGAAAAGCAGTGACCAAGCAACGGCACCAACTGTTACAACAACTAGCGTCCCTAAAAAGGAGGTGGCTAAAATTGAAAATATAATTCGACGACGAGCGATAATTTTTCGCTTGAGATCCGGCTCGACTATTTCTGGTCGAAAGTTTGGCCGATCATTTTCGGTAACTGATTTCATTGCGCTCTTCGCGCGTTCGGCAGAACGACCTGAAACTTCTTCATGGCTGGTGATCCAACGCGGAAGAAAATATGCGACCCACATCCCGATGATGATTAGGTAGATCAAACTGGAAGCCATAATGACAAACCTTAGACTTCCAAGCCTAAAAATGTCGGGATTTGCCTTGTATGTCCACTTTGAAATTAAATATTTTTCTCGTAAAAAGTTAACGAATTATTACTGAATTGCGGGATTTTCTTTATAAAAGGAGAGGTGATCGCGCCATTGCCCATCGATGTGGAGGAAGCGAGGACGTAGCCCTTCGAAGGTATAGCCGCATTTTTCGGCCACTTTCTTCGAAGCCGAATTCTCTGGGCGAAGGTTGATTTCAATCCTATGGAGGGCCAGCTCATCGAAGGCATATCGGGTCAGTAGGTTTACCGATTGCGTTGTGATCCCCCTATTGGAGTAACGCGAGTCAATCCAATACCCGATGTGAGCCCCCCGAAGGGCGCCAAGAACAATACCGCCCAGCGTTATTTGGCCGACAAAATTCGATTTCCCGCCCTCGCTAAACCAAATCCCGAGCGAAATCGAGCGAAGCTGTCGTCCCTCGCGGCGGTGCTGATTAACCATTTCATAGTAAGTGGGCAGTGACCCGCTGCTCGACTCACCCGGTATTAGTGGCCTGGTTGCCTCCCACGGTGAAAGCCATTCTCGATTGGCTCGACGAACTTCATCCCAGCGCTTGCGGTCTCGATACCGCAGTGGTTTTAACGTAATTGCACCATCGTGAAGAATCATGGGCCAGTAGGTGCTCAATTAATTATTGCTTCGTTCGAGAATTATTACATTTACCATTTCGCCCGCTTTATAACCTTCACTCTTTTCGGGAACAGCGATTAACCCAGCCGCATCGGAGAGTGAGAGCAAATCATTCTGATCTGGCAGCGCAATAACGGTGCCATTGGTTTCGATCGCGGCTCGGATATAACTGGTCTTTCCTAGCGGGGACGTTATTGATTCCGCCAGGGTGAGTGAGAGCACATTTCTAAATACATTCGAAGCGCCAAGCATCGTTCGAATCATGGGGCGAATAAATATTTCCATTGACAAAAATGCACCAATTGGATCGCCTGGCAAAGTCACAACGGGGGTCTTATCGGGACCGATCAGACCAAAGTTATGTTGTCCGCTTTCGGCCAGATTAGGTGTGACGGTGGTGATGTCGCCCATCTCGGCCAATACTCCAGTAATTAAGGCAAAGGATTCGTCTTGGCTTTCGCCGCTGATAACAATTAAATCGGCGCGCACCAACTGATCTTCAACAATTTGACGAAGTTGGGCATGATTTTCTGGGATGGTATGGACTCGATAGCCGGTGGCTCCAGCTTCTCGAACTGCGGTAGTTAGAAGCCAAGAGTTAGTTTCGTATTCGTCCTCTTCGTCACCCAACGGTTGGCCAGGTTCAACTAAATCATCGCCGGCCGAAATCACTACGACCCGAGGATGTGGCCTGGTAGGCAAGCGATCCAACCCGATCGAGGCGGCCAAGCCAATCTGAGTAGATCTAATCCGGGAGCCGGCACGAAGGACCAACCGCTCTCCCGCGAAGATGTCCTGAGCCAGGCTGGCGCCATGGGCATCCAAAAGCGGCATATCAAAAGGCTCTAAGGGGTGAGAGATCGCCAGCAATTGGTCGAGAAAATCGCTGACTCTGCTATCCATGACTAAACCCTACTTCTTCCTTAGAGTAAAGCCATGCATTTTTCAGCGTTAGCGAACTCTCAACTATGACTCAAAACGAAAAAGCGGAACTTAGAAAATATTATCGCCATGAACGCGAACTTCGCTTTGCCCAGGATTCTTGGCTTCATATTCTGGCTTCCGATGAATTTAAAGCAGCATCTCAGATCGCCTCGTATCTCTCCTATGGCAGTGAACCAGCGACGCAGGATCTCCATCAAGAACTACTAAGAATGGGCAAGGTGATCTACCTCCCAAAACTACTTCCAGATAACGACCTGGCGTGGATTAAATGGGATGGCGAGATTTCCACTCTGAAGCAATCGGGAAAAATTATGGAGCCAACGGGAGCCCCGATCTCTCTATCTGCTGAAGCTGAGATTGAAATCGTTATTGTGCCAGCGCTCCATGTTGATCGCGAAGGCAATCGATTGGGTCAGGGTGGCGGCTCTTACGACCGAGCGCTGGCTCGGGTTTCAGCTTGGAAAATTGCCTTGCTCCACAGTGGCGAAATCACCAGTGAGGCGATTCCCAACGAAAGCCATGATCAACGAGTCGATGCCGCCGCAACCCCCGATCTGATCGTGCGCTTTCGAAAGTAAGTTATTTATAGCTCGTTTAAATGGCGCGCCATAACAACCCGTTGAATCTGATTGGTACCTTCATAAATTTGAGTTAATTTGGCATCGCGCATCATTCGCTCAACTGGATAGTCGCTGACATAGCCATAGCCACCTAAAATCTGAACGGCATCAGTCGTTACCTTCATCGCCACATCAGAGGCAAAACATTTGCACGCTGCTGAGTAGAAAGTTAAATCAGAATCGCCCCGCTCGCTTTTCACGGCAGCGGTGTAAACCAAAGAGCGCGCGGCTGCGATCTGCATTGCCATATCGGCCAACATAAATTGGATCCCTTGAAAATCAAAGATCGGTTTCCCGAATTGAATTCGCTCATGCGAATATTTCAACGCGGCATCGAAAGCGCCTTGAGCAATACCCAACGCTTGGGCAGCGATGGTGATTCGAGTGTGATCCAAAGTCTTCATAGCTATTCCGAAACCATCTCCGACTTCGCCCAACCGTCGATCATCGGAAATTCGAACGTTATCTAAATAGACCTCTCTCGTTGGTGAACCACGAAAGCCCATTTTCTTTTCATGAGCGCCGAAGGAAACTCCGGCATCGCTCTTTTCGATAATAAAAGCAGTAATTCCCTTTGCTCCGAGCTCTGGATTTGTGGAGGCCAGAACGGTGTAGAACTCGGAAAAGCCAGCGTTTGAAATCCATTTCTTGCTGCCAGAAATCACCCAACCTTCGCCATCTCGCACCGCCTTAGTCTTCATAGCGGCGGCATCGGAGCCCGCTTCGGATTCTGAAAGACAATATGAGAAGCCGTTTCCAGCCACTAACTGTGGCAAATATTTCTGCTTCTGCGCCGAACTTCCCGCTATCAGCAATGGGACCGAACCCAATTTATTGACGGCGGGAATTAGCGAACTGGCGGCGCAACCTCTGGCAACCTCTTCAATAATGATTACTGTAGCTAAGGCATCGGCGCCCTGGCCGCCAAACTCTGCCGGGACATGGGCCGCCGCCAAGTCAGCCGCATGCAGGGCTTCGTAAGCTTCCTGCGGAAAGCGCGCCGCTTCATCAACATCATGGGCGAAAGGTGCGACCTTCTTTGATACCAGCGACTTCACACTTTCGCGCAACTCTTCATATTCCGGTGCTATTAATGCGTCCATGATCCAATTAACCCAGTTTCTAAGTTGGTCGTCTAGTTAATTCTCGGGATTTTCCTGATCGCGGCGAGCCAGGTTCAGTAAATGCTTGTTATACGTTGCTAATTCATCATCATCGCCCATGGCCACCGCGCGATCAGAAGCTCGATCCAAACGCTTTGCTTCGCGAGAATCATCGCGCACCCACTGAATAAATGTGGCCACCAGTGCAATCAGAATTGGAATCTCCCCCATAGCCCAACCAATAGCGCCACCTGCCTTTTGATCAGCCAGTAGATCCAGTGACCAAGGTCGATGAAGGGCGGCAAAATAGCCATTATCTAAGAGCGAGCTGGAAGACATCAACGCCACCGAGAAGAAGGCATGAATGCTCATTGCGGCAAAGAGAATGATGATCCGAACCAGATGAGGTACTCGCTGGGGATTTGGATCGATTCCTACAATTACATGGAAGAAGAGAAAACCGGCCGCCAGAAAATGGATATCCATCAACAGGTGGCCGCTGTGGCTCTTCATCAAACCACCGAAGATCGGGGTCATGTAAAGCAAAAAGAGCGAACCATCGAAGATCGCCAACGCCGTAATGGGATTGGTGATCGTTCGCGCATAGCGCGAATTCAAGAATGACAAGAATGTCGCCCTTACGCCACGCTCCGATGGAGTGCGCCCGATCGGCAAGGTACGAAGAGCCAAGGTGATTGGGGCACTTAGTACAAATCCAATTGGCGCAATCATTCCTAAAATCATATGAGCGACCATATGAAGGGAGAAAGAAAAATGCGAATAGACACCTATGCCGCCGCTAGTTGCAAAGTCAGTGGCTACAACGCCGAGAATGAATGCGACAGTGCGACCCTTAGGCCAACTATCGCCTCTACGAGCGAGCAAAACGACACCACGGATATAGAGCGCCGTGGCCAGCACCAGCAAGCCGATGAAGGTTCCATCAGGTGCATATTCGGTCATGATCTTCATAAAAGTTGGAGCTGGAGGCATCGCCACACCCGTCAAATTTATCGCCGGGTCGAATGGGGCGCTGGCGGTTGCGTTTGAAACCGGTGGCGCAGTAACTGATAACCATCCGCCTATTACGACGGTGATAGTCATGACAAAAAGTTCCGCCGTTAAGAGTTGAAATACCGCTCTGGTGCCGGAAAGTTCGCGCGCAATATATCGGCGGTGACGAACACCAAAGCCGATAAGGATCGCCATTAACGCCACCTTCAGCGCTACTAAGACGCCATACATAGAATTCCAACCAGCTAAGAAGTTTAGCCGGGTCCAAGCATTTGCCACGCCACTGATTGCAACAATGACTGCGCACCATAACGCCAACGAACTAAAGCGTGCCAAACTCTTTTCTCGATTGACTGGTGAAATAACCAACAGACCAATAATTCCGCCTACCCAGAGCGAGATCGCCAGAACGTGAAAGAGGAGCGATCCAATTGCCAAGCCATGATTACCGGCGCTGCTGGAGTGGCTCTGAAAAACCGGTAAGACGAAACCCATTAACGTAAAAGCCAAAGCAAGATTGAAGCTGCCAATCTTTTTCATTCGGCCCAGTGAGGCCAAGATGGATGCGGCAATTACAAGCTGAACGAAGTAGCTGTGACCCAATGAAGTTTGCGTGAAGAATGATTTCATCGTGGTTGGATCTAGCGAGGAACCAATTGGTTGCGCCAGTAAATTTGAAATTTCAAGAACTACATTGCCAAAGATACAAATAAACCAAACCAGAAAAGCAAACCGGATTAAATCTCGAACCCTAAAGCCCTCCTTGGTGATTCGGCCGTGCTCTTCTTCGATCAAAAACGAAACTGCTAAGAGCAAACCAATTGCGGTGATCCCAGCCACCAAACTTAAATCTTTAACAATTGGAATCAAAGCGCTGACCAAGGGGCCAGCATCTGGGAAGTGAGTAACTGCTTCAAAAAACATGGCGGTTTAAATCTACTTTCGCTTTGGCTTTTTTGTTCCCGATCGGAAAATAATGATCGCGTACCAAACTAAAAAGAGAAAGACGAAGAGCGCTGCAATCAAAAGCGCATAAATCAAAGTGCTGGTGGAGGCATTAGGCGCCGGCGTTGCGG
>SESG01009372.1_pt1 | contig 14012 bp, 12 predicted proteins | sample 3171421 | NCBI WGS metagenome assembly SESG01 (sample SAMN10866946, study PRJNA518727) | freshwater metagenome | biome: subpolar coniferous forest; feature: holomictic lake; material: water; isolation source: holomictic Lake 227, 6 m and 8 m depth | place: Canada: near Kenora, Ontario | collected... | reverse complement strand
CATTGAGGCGTATCTCGACTTTGTTATCACGATGTTCATTGCCTTTGGTGTTGCGTTTGAAGTGCCGATCGTGGTGGTCATTCTGGCGCGTATGGGCATTGTGACCATTGCCCAACTCAAGTCGTTTCGCACCTACTTTGTGGTGGGCGCCGCCGCCGTGTCGGGGTTGGTGACACCGCCTGATCCGGTGTCAATGGTGGCTCTGTTGGTGCCCATGTACCTGCTGTACGAAGTCGGCATTTTGGCTGCGCAATTATTCATCAAGCACACGCAGGCACCAGATGATGCTGCCGAAGCCAAGGTTTAGGCTCAATCGGGCGGTAGCCCAAGTGCTACCTGCGTGAGCCGCTATTAAATACTGAGTAACTACTGCGCAGGTCTTTGGGGTTTCGGGCGTACGCCGGGCGTAACGTTCAATTCCACCTTTTCTTCGCGACGCAAAACGCTGAATTTGGAGGCGGTGCCAGGCTTCAGAGCGGCCACGCTGGAGAGCAATTCAGTCACATTGGTGACTGGCTTGTCGGCTACGCGGATGATGACATCGCCAGGGCGAATGCCCGATTTGGCAGCCGGCCCGTTTTGCAGCACGCCGGTAATGATCACACCTTCTTTAGCCTTGACGCCGAACGTTTCAGCCAGTTCAGGCGACAACTCGTTGGGCTCCACCCCAATCCAACCGCGCGTGACTTGACCGTCTTTCACAATGCCTTCCATCACCAGTTTGGCCGTAGCCACCGGAATGGCGAAGCCAATGCCCATGCTACCCCCGGAGCGTGAGTAAATGGCGGTGTTGATGCCCATCAGGTTGCCGTTGGTGTCGACCAGAGCGCCGCCCGAATTACCGGGGTTGATGGCGGCATCGGTTTGAATGAAGTTCTCAAAAGTGTTGATACCCAACTGGTTGCGGCCCAGCGCACTCACAATGCCACCGGTCACGGTTTGTCCGACGCCAAACGGGTTGCCAATAGCCAGTACCTGATCACCCACTTGCAGCGATTCCGAATTGCCCAAAACAATGACGGGCAAGCGGTCGAGCTCGATTTTGAGAACAGCCAGGTCAGAATCGGGGTCGGTGCCAATGACTTTGGCGCGGGCTTTCCGGCTGTCATTCAAAACCACCTCAATTTCATCGGCGCTATCAACCACATGGTTGTTGGTGAGGATGTACCCGCTGGCACTCACAATCACACCGCTCCCCAAACCGACCTGGGGTTCGTTGCCCTGTTCGCCGAAGAAAAACTTGAACCAGGGGTCGTTGCCGTGCTGCTTGTTGCTGGCCGCCTTGCTGGTGTTGATGCTGACTACCGCCGCAGAAGATTTTTGCGCAGCCAGCCTGAAACTACCTGCTGGGGCGACGCCTGTGGCACTGGCTGGGGCTTCCATCAGTGAGAGGGCGGCGTTGTGTACTACCTGATGTCCTAGCCACTCGGGCTTGAGTGTGCCGACCACAAAATACGCCGCCAGCAGCACCGTAACCGTTTGAGAAAACAACAACCAGAAACGTTTCATGAGTAACTTGGGCGCAAAGCCCTCCAAAAAAGGGGACATGACTGTAACTTGTTGATAAATTGTAGGCGTCACCCAGAGTCCTCACTTGGTGGGGGATTTGCTGATTACCAGACTGAACCCTGTAAAGTTCGTCAGTTCTATGTCTGCCCACCATCAAATCATCGAGATTCATCCCGAAGCGCCGACTAAACCGGTGCCAGGCGCACCGTGCAACGGATGTGGCGTTTGCTGTCTGATGGAGCCGTGTCCGTTGGGTATGGTCTTGTCGAGGCGCCGACATGGTGCATGTGTTGCCGTGCATTGGGTGGATTCAGCGAAACAGTACCGGTGCGGTGCTCTTTCGGAGCCTGCAGCGGTACTAAAAAAGTTGCTGCCACGTCCCTTACACAGCATGGCACTGGTCTTGGCGCCGGTCCTGGCGCGAATTGCCAGGCGGTGGATTGCTGTTGGCGCTGGCTGCGACAGTACGGTGGAGCCGACAATGCAGGATCAACCAGAGTCTCCCTGAATTAAATGGCTTGCCACACCTGGAAATGAAGAAATGACTGATCGCACACTGCTGTTGCAGACCTTTGACGCCTTGCTCCAACCCGAACGTTTCCGTGATTACGGCCCCAATGGCTTGCAAGTGGAGGGCGTAGCCACGGTGCGCAAAATCGTTTCGGGCGTGACCGCCAGCCGGGCCCTGATCGAAGCCGCCATTGCGGCCCGGGCAGACACCATTTTTGTGCACCACGGGCTGTTCTGGCGAGGCCAGGACGGGCGCGTGACGGGTTGGTTGAAGCAGCGCCTGGCCTTGTTGTTGGCGCATGACATCAATCTGTTTGCTTACCATCTGCCGCTGGATGCGCACCCGGAATGGGGTAATAACGCGCAACTTGGCCTAATGTTGGGTCTGTCGGCCCAGTCCCATTTTGGTGAGCAAAATCTCGGGTTTCTGGGGGGGCGGGTCGATGAGGCTTGTTTTGAATCGGCCGAAGCCCTGGCGCAGCATCTGGAATTTAAGGTAAAACGACCTGTAGCCCTCGTCAATGTTGCGAAAAGAGCTATAAAAAAAATAGCATGGTGTAGCGGCGGTGCGCAAAGTTACTTCGAGGCAGCGATTGCCGCTGGCGCCGACGCCTTCATCACGGGCGAAATTTCTGAACCGCAAGCCCATCTGGCGCGTGAGTGCGGTGTGGCGTACCTGGCCTGTGGTCACCACGCCAGTGAGCGCTATGGCGCGCCCGCAGTCGCCGCCCATGTCGCGGCCCAATTGGGCTTGCAACATGAATTCATTGATATTGATAACCCGGCTTGAAAATCATGAATAAACCTATTGCTATCACGCTCGGTGACTGCGCCGGCATTGGCCCCGAGATCATCGTTAAAGCCTTTCGTGATGCCTCTGATGTGACTCAGAATTGCTTTGTGGTGGGTGATGTGGCAACGATGCGCCGCGCGGTTCAGGTGGTTTGTGCGGGTCAGGTGCCGTTGCCGGTGGCGTTGATTCAATCGCCCGCTGACGTGTTGAACATGCCGCCGCGTTGCCTGCCCGTTTTGCAGGTGGGGTCATTGGCTGTGTTGCCGCCCTTTGGATTGTTAAATGCCAGCGCGGGCAGACTTGCCGCCGAATGTGTCGTCTGGGCCGCACGCGCAGCCTTGCGGGGCGACATTGCGGCCTTGGTGACCGCGCCGCTGAACAAGGAAGCACTGGCACTGGCAGGCCAGCCACATTCAAACTATCCCGGACATACCGAAATGCTGCAGGCCCTGGCGGCCGAATTCGCGGGAAAGCCACTCTCAGAGATGCCTGTACGCATGATGCTGGCCAATGACGAACTAAGAGTCGTGCTGGTGAGCATTCACATGACATTGCGAAATGCGATAGATGCAGTGACATTTGACAATGTGCTTCAAACCCTGCGAATCACACATGAGTCTCTCAGCGCGATGTTGGGTCGCGCGCCTCGTATCGGTGTGGCGGGCTTGAACCCGCATGCCGGGGAGGGTGGTTTGTTTGGGCGCGAAGAAATTGACATCATTGCGCCGGCCATAGCGCAAGCCAACGCCATGGGCATGCTCGTCAGTGGCCCATTTGCGCCTGATACGGTGTTCATGCGGGCAAGGGCCAAACAAGATCAACCGGGAGAGTTTGATGTCGTGGTGGCGATGTACCACGACCAGGGACTCATTCCGGTGAAATACTTAGGGGTAGAAAAAGGTGTCAACGTGACGCTGGGACTGCCGCTGGTGAGAACCAGCCCCGACCACGGGACCGCCTTTGACATTGCCGGCACAGGCTGCGCCGATGCGGCAAGTCTGATAGAGGCTATTCGGGTGGCTAAGCAGTTGACCTCATTGAATGGTTAGCGATGCCTGATTGGCTTCTGGCCCTTTATCAACTTGCTTAATATGCTATTTTATTAATAGCAGTTTATTTTTTGAGGCTATCGCGAATTTCACGCAAGAGCAACACATCCTCAGCCGTAACAACTGGTGCGGCGGGAGGTGGCGGCGTGGCTTTCTTCATGCGGTTGATTTGTTTGACCATCATAAAAATGATGAACGCCAAAATTGCGAAATTAACCGCCACCGTGATGAAGTTGCCATAGGCAAAAACCGGAACCCCTGCTTTTTTCAGGGCATCCAGAGTCATGGCGTTGCCAGCGGGCGCTTGACCCAGCACGACAAACATATTGGAAAAATCCAGTTTCCCGATAACTGCGCCCACCATAGGCATCACCAAGTCGCCCACCACGGAGTCAACAATTTTGCCAAAAGCGCCTCCAATGATCACACCGACGGCGAGATCCATCACATTGCCTTTGACCGCAAACTCTTTGAACTCTTGCATCATGCCCATTGTTGAGACTCCTTAATTAATTAAAGGGCCGAAGTATCAACTAAAAACCGACGGATGGGCAAGTGTTCTGCAGAGAGTTTGTTGCGAACGGTCAGCTACAATCACGCGTTAACCCCGAGTAGCGATGATTTTCATTGAGGAATCCAATGAGTGAAACCCTTGTCGACAGTAGTCAAATCGACTCAAGCAAACGAACGTGGCTGATTGCATCCAGTTGCGCAGGTGCAGTAGGTGGCGTAGCCGCCGTCGTGCCATTCGTTAGTAGTTTTCAGCCATCTGAAAAAGCCAAAGCCGCCGGCGCTGCAGTAGAGGCAGATATTTCTGCACTCAAGCCAGGCGAAAAAATGACCGTGGAGTGGCGCGGCAAACCCGTTTGGATCTTGCGCCGCACGCCGGAACAGTTGGCAGCTTTGCCCAAGCTTGATTCGCAATTGGTTGATCCAAAATCCGAACGTAAGCCAGCCGATCAGGCGCCAGCTTACGCACGCAATGCAACCCGCTCCATCAAGCCGGAATACATGATTGCTGTCGGCATTTGCACGCATTTGGGTTGTTCGCCTTCTGATAAATTTCAGACCGGTGCCCAGCCTTCATTGCCGGATGACTGGCAAGGCGGCTTCTTCTGCCCATGCCACGGTTCTACCTTTGATTTGGCGGGTCGTGTTTACAAAAACAAGCCAGCACCCGACAACCTCGAAGTCCCTCCTCATATGTACCTGTCAGACACCAAGTTGCTGATCGGTGATGACAAGAAAGCCTAAGGATTAACAACATGGCTGATTTCCACGAAATTTCCCCGAATGCGCCAGCAGGTGAGAAGTTGCTGAATTGGGTAGACAACCGTTTCCCAGCGTCCAAGCTCTTCAAAGAGCACATGAGCGAATATTACGCGCCCAAGAATTTTAATTTCTGGTACGTTTTCGGTTCGCTTTCGCTGTTGGTGCTGGTGATTCAAATCGTCACCGGCATTTTTCTGGTCATGCACTACAAGCCTGATGCCGGTCTGGCATTCGGCTCTGTCGAGTACATCATGCGCGATGTGCCCTGGGGCTGGCTGATTCGCTACATGCACTCCACGGGTGCTTCGGCTTTCTTTGTGGTGGTCTATCTCCACATGTTCCGCGGTTTGATGTATGGCAGTTACCGCAAGCCTCGCGAATTGATTTGGATCTTTGGTTGTGGCATTTTCCTGGCATTGATGGCTGAAGCCTTTATGGGCTACCTGTTGCCTTGGGGCCAGATGAGCTATTGGGGCGCACAGGTGATTGTTAACTTGTTTTCAGCCATTCCTTTTGTGGGTCCTGATCTGGCCTTGCTGATTCGTGGCGACTTCGTGGTGGGCGATGCCACGCTGAATCGCTTCTTCAGCTTCCACGTGATCGCTGTACCGCTTGTGTTGCTGGGCCTCGTTGTTGCTCACATCATTGCGCTGCACGAAGTGGGTTCGAACAACCCTGATGGCGTTGAGATCAAAGCCAACAAGGACGCCAATGGCAAGCCTTTGGACGGAATTCCATTCCATCCGTACTACTCGGTGCACGATATCTTTGCCGTCAGCGTGTTCTTGATGGTGTTCACGGCGATCGTGTTCTTTGCCCCGGAGATGGGTGGGTACTTCCTCGAATACAACAACTTCATCCCGGCTAACCCGTTCCAAACGCCTTTGCACATTGCACCGGTCTGGTACTTCACTCCGTTCTACTCCATGTTGCGTGCTGTGACGGGTGAGATGATGTACGCCTTGATTGCCTGTGTGTTGGCTGGTGCCGCTTTAGGCGTTACTAAGGTCAAAATGCCGAACCTGTTCAAGGGAATTATCTTGGGCGGAGCCGTCGTGGTGGTGGCAATGATGCTGGCGATTGATGCCAAATTCTGGGGTGTGGTTGCCATGGGTGGCGGTGTTGTCATTCTGTTCTTCCTGCCTTGGCTGGATAACAGTGAGGTTAAGTCCATTCGTTACCGTCCTGATTGGCATAAATATATCTACGCTGTATTTGTTGTTGACTTCCTGGTACTCGGTTATTTGGGTATGCAGCCACCGTCAGCCATTGGTGGTTATGTTTCTCAAATCGGAACCCTGTTCTACTTTGGCTTCTTCCTGCTGATGCCTTGGTGGAGTCGTATTGGAAAATCGAAACCGGTGCCGGATCGTGTCACCTTCACGGCGCATTGAATTGGAAAAAATTATGAAAACCATGGGTTTCACAAAAAAAATTATTCTCGGTTTGATGATGACATTAGGTTTGGCACTAAGTGCTCAGGCTAATGTCGGTGGTCCGGCTTGGGACAAAGCGCCTAACAAGATAAACGACATGGCGGCACTTCAAAATGGTGCCAAGTTGTTTGTCAACTACTGTTTGAATTGCCACTCTGCAGCGTTCATGCGTTACAACCGATTGCAAGACATAGGCTTAACTGAAGCGCAGATCAAGGACAACCTGCTGGTCACCAATGCCAAAATTGGCGACACCATGAAGGCGGCTATTGATCCTCAGCAAGCCAAGGCCTGGTTTGGTGTTAATCCGCCTGACCTGACAGTGATTGCACGTTCTCGTGCGGGTGCTGGTGGTACAGGTGCTGATTATTTGTACACTTATCTTCGTACTTTTTACAAAGACGAAACAAAACCAACCGGTTGGAATAACTTGGTTTTCCCAAATGCAGCCATGCCGCATGTGCTTTGGGAGCTGCAAGGTGTGCGTCGTCCAGTTTATGAGGAAACTACGGAACATGGCGCAGTGGTTCACGTCCTGAAGGGCTGGGAACAAATCAAACCCGGTAGCATGACTCCTCTGCAATTTGATCAATCAATGGGTGATTTGGTTGGTTTCTTGCAATGGATGGGTGAGCCAGTTCAAAATACGCGCGTTCGTATTGGTGTTTGGGTTTTGCTATTTCTCGCTATGTTTACTTTCTTTGCGTGGCGTCTTAACGCCGCCTACTGGAAAGACATCAAGTAGCACAGGTATTTGCTTTGGCTTCGCACTAGGTGCCTGGCCTTGGCTTTTCAGAGTGGGTTGCGTTAGGCACCCCACTCTTTTTATTTTTTAGGAGCTCCCGCCATGATGGTGTTGTATTCAGGTACTACCTGCCCGTTTTCCCACCGTTGCCGTTTCGTCCTGTTTGAAAAAGGCATGGACTTTGAGATACGTGACGTGGATCTGTATAACAAGCCTGAAGACATTAATGTCATGAATCCCTATGGCCAGGTGCCAATCCTGGTTGAGCGCGATCTCATTTTGTACGAATCAAACATCATCAATGAGTACATCGATGAGCGCTTTCCACATCCTCAGTTGATGCCCGGAGACCCCGTTGACCGTGCCCGTGTGCGTTTGTTCCTTCTCAACTTTGAAAAAGAGTTGTTTGTGCATGTGCTGACCCTTGAGTCCAGAGCTGCCAAGAGCAATGAAAAAGTGTTGGAAAAAGCCCGGGCACACATTCGTGATCGCCTTACGCAACTGGCACCCGTCTTCCTGAAAAATAAATACATGTTGGGCGATGGTTTTTCCATGCTTGATGTTGCTATCGCCCCATTGCTTTGGCGTCTTGATTACTACGGCATTGATCTCAGCAAGAATGCTGCACCTTTGCTTAAGTATGCTGAGAGAATTTTCTCTCGTCCAGCCTATATTGAAGCACTGACGCCCTCTGAAAAAGTGATGCGCAAGTAAGCAAAACAAGACCGCAATGATTGACGCTTCAGAAGCTACCTCCACTCGTCCCTATCTCATCCGAGCTTTGTACGAGTGGTGTACTGATAACGGGTTCACACCTTATGTGGCAGTGTCTGTTAACGACAGTGTTCAAGTACCGCGGGAGTACGTCAAAGACGGTGAGATTGTTCTCAACATTAGTTTTGATGCCACCAGTTCGCTAGTCTTGGGAAATGACTTCATTGAATTTAAAGGTCGTTTTGCAGGGACCGCTCGCGATATTTTGATTCCGTTGTCTCAGGTTATTGCAATTTACGCTAAAGAAAATGGTCAGGGTATGGCGTTTCCTTTAGGAACCACCAAAGCAGAAGCATCATCCAATCCTTCCATTAAAAGCTCAGTAACTACGAGAGAAGTTGTTTCTGGAACCCCGGAAGCTAAATTGGTAAAACTAACCAGTGTGGATTCTGAATCTCGAGCCAACGAGCCCAATGGTGATCCAGATTCGCCTAGAGGTCCTAGACCAACTCTAAAACGAGTGAAATAATTAATGACCTAGGCTATTGAGGCTCTAATAGTCCAGTAAAATTGTGTTGTGCCGCTTTAGCTCAGTTGGTAGAGCAACCGCCTTGTAAGCGGTAGGTCGTCAGTTCGAATCCGACAAGCGGCACCATTTCATTGTCTCAGTGAAAGTCAAAATATTTTAAACCCGCCTTCTTAGTTGATGAGCGGGTTTTTATTTGCATGCAAATTGTTAATAAAAAAGTAGCTAACTAGCATCGACCTGGTGTGTTAAAGGTGCTTTAACAAGAAATCATTGATTTGGCTTATGCCCAAACTTAAAAACTAAACCTACACTGATCTGGTTCTCACAGTGTTTATGTTCAATGTTTTTGAGGAATTTGAACTTTTATTCTGATTGACTTTACACACCAACCCTTGGTACGCAAATGAGCTTCAAGCGCAGGAGATAGTTGGCGAATTTTTGCAGCGGCTGCATTGTTATTGACGATCAGACACCAACCTGCCTCTTCAATCGGGCCCGCTTTTAATGTTGTTCGTAATGCACTAGGAATGAGCAATTCAATTGCTTTGAGCATAGACACTGAATCTGCATTGAGTTCAATCAGCCGCGCAAGAGTAGGCGAGTTTTGACTAGCCTGCAAAAGCGAAACAGGATAGTGGCGTCGGTTCATTTTGTATGTTGTAGGACTTTTTGAATGCAATTGATTATCACGGATGCATGGCTTGCCAAGAGTCGTGCCATTCATCTCAGTGGAACAAAACTGATTCTGTCGACGGTATTGGTTTCATTTGTATTAATGTTGATAGCGGCGATGCTTTACCACTGGGTATTCTTGAAAGGTGCCAGAGAAGGCTGGCCGATCGTAGGGTCGCTGGTGAAGTTCGTCGTCAAAGATGAGTTTGAACAGCGTGACCGTTTTTTACGAGAAAACCTTGACGTCCTAGCCCGTAAAACAGGTGAAATGCAAGCCAAGTTGACACAACTTGAGTCTTTAGGTGAGCGTGTTTCTGGATTGGCCGGCATCAATCCTGCAATCATCAAGAAGGTGCCGGGGCAAGGTGGGGTATTCATTTCTGGGAGGTCTCTAAGCATGGAAGAACTCCGAGTGACATTGGCAGAACTTGATCAACTGACGGACCAAAGATCAGATCTATTAACTGTTTTGGAGTCGCGACTATTTGACAAGAAAATTCTCTCCATGATGATTCCTTCTCAGCTACCGGTTGCTGTGGGGAATTTAGGCTCATCATTTGGCTGGAGGATCGATCCTTTCACAGGTAGTTCTGCCCTTCATACAGGTCTGGATTTTCAGGCTGAAACGGGCGCAAGCATATTGGCTGCGGCAGCGGGTGTCGTTGTGACACAGGAGCTTCATCCTGCCTATGGCAATATGATTGAAATTGACCACGGCAATGATTTGGTGACACGTTATGCGCATTCTTCAAAAACACTCGTAAAAAAGGGTGACATGATCAAGCGAGGCCAGAAAATAGCAGAGGTAGGCAGCACAGGTCGCTCGACTGGCGCTCATTTGCATTTTGAAGTTTTGGTGCAAGGAATTCCGCAGGATCCTCAAAAGTTTCTCGCAGCAGGTAAACACCTTCCTCTTGGCCAATTGACCAAGGTTTCTGGTGTCAATCCATCGCTTCAATCTGCTGTTGCTGATACCACTTCAAGGTGGGCACCTTCTCAAAGGTAAAATCAGAACGTAAGCGATCACAGAAAGGCAAATTCCGTACAAACGGTTGTTTTTTGTGATGGCGTCTCCATTTCAAACAGATTAGAAAAAGGTAGAGCTGCTTTGTTGGCCCATGTGGGCTGCTGGGTAAGTCTTGCGTTCATGGCTACAAATATTCTTACTAAAATTTTCGGCAGTCGGAATGACCGCCTGATCAAGCAATATCGCTCCACGGTGGTACGGATCAATGCGATGGAGGTCGAGCTTGAAAAGTTGACTGATGAAGCTTTACGCGGAAAAACGCAGGAGTTCAAAGACCGCGTCGCAGCGGGCGAAACGGTTGACACCTTACTGCCGGAGGCCTTTGCGGTGGTGCGCGAGGGCTCCAAACGCATTATGAAAATGCGTCATTTCGATGTGCAGATGCTGGGCGGTATGTCGCTGCACAACGGCAAAATTTCCGAAATGGGCACGGGTGAAGGTAAAACGCTCACTGCGACTTTGCCGGTGTACCTGAATGCATTGACGGGTAAGGGTGTTCATGTGGTCACTGTGAATGACTACTTGGCAAACCGTGATGCGCAGTGGATGGGCAAACTCTACAACTTCCTGGGTCTGACGGTTGGTATCAACTTGCCTAACATGCAGCGTGAAGAAAAGCAGGCAGCTTACCAAGCGGACATTACCTACGGCACCAACAACGAATTTGGTTTTGATTACTTGCGTGACAACATGGTCTATGAGGCTGCTGACCGTGTTCAGCGTGGCCTGAATTACGCCATTGTTGATGAGGTTGACTCGATTCTGATTGACGAAGCTCGCACGCCGCTCATCATCAGCGGTCAGGCAGAAGACCACACCGACCTTTATCTGGCCATCAATAAAGTAGTGCCTTTGCTCACGCGCCAAGAAGGTGAAGAAGACCCGCGTACCGGCGAGGGCATCACCAAGGTTGGCGACTTTACGCTCGACGAAAAAAGTCACCAAGTATTTCTGACGGAACAGGGCCATGAAAGTGCCGAACGTGTTCTGTCTGATTTGAATCTAATTCCTGAAGGTGCCACGCTGTACGACCCAGCCAACATCACGCTGATGCACCACTTGTACGCCGCTTTGCGTGCCAACCATCTTTACCACCGTGACCAGCATTACGTGGTGCAAGAGGGCGAGATCGTTATTGTTGATGAATTTACAGGACGTTTGATGTCGGGTCGCCGTTGGAGCGAAGGTTTGCATCAGGCAGTTGAAGCCAAAGAGGGCGTTCAGATTCAGCCTGAAAACCAGACGATGGCGTCCATTACGTTCCAGAATTACTTCCGACTTTACGGCAAGCTGGCAGGCATGACGGGCACGGCAGATACCGAAGCCTACGAATTCCAGGAAATCTACGGACTCGAAACGGTGGTGATGCCGCCCAATCGCCCAAGTCGGCGCGAAGACCAGCTAGATCGTGTGTACAAAACGACGCGTGAGAAGTACGAAGCGGCCATCAAGGATATTCGTGAGTGCTACGAGCGCGGTCAACCGGTTCTGGTCGGCACGACCTCCATCGAAAATTCGGAAATCATTGCGCAACTGCTTGAGAAAGAAAAGTTGCCACACCAGGTGCTCAATGCCAAACAGCATGCCCGCGAAGCCGATATCGTGGCCCAGGCCGGACGCGCCAAGATGATCACTATTGCCACCAACATGGCCGGTCGCGGGACCGACATTGTGTTGGGCGGCAACATGAGTCTGGCTCTGGAAGCCGTTGAGTTGGATGAGTCGCTGGACGCGGGTCAAAAGCAACAAAAAATGGATGCTATCCGTGCTCAATGGTCACAAGACCATGAACAGGTCAAGGCCCTAGGTGGCCTGCGCATCATTGCCACCGAACGGCATGAGTCGCGCCGGATTGACAACCAGTTGCGGGGCCGCTCGGGCCGTCAGGGCGACCCGGGTTCGTCGCGTTTTTACCTGAGTCTGGACGATTCGCTGATGCGAATTTTTGCCGGCGACCGTGTCAAGGCGATCATGGACCGGCTCAAAATGCCGGATGGCGAGGCCATCGAAGCCGGCATCGTGACGCGCAGTATTGAGAGTGCGCAGCGCAAGGTAGAAGCGCGTAATTTCGACATGCGTAAGCAACTGCTTGAATATGACGATGTCTCAAATGACCAGCGCAAGGTCATTTACCAGCAGCGCAACGAAATTTTGGATGCAACAGATCTGTCAGCGCAAATTGAGTCTTTGCGTGAAGGTTGCTTCAACGATTTAGTGCGCCAATACGTGCCGGTCGAATCGGTTGAGGAGCAGTGGGCGATAGCAGCACTTGAAAAAGTGTTGTCTGAGGAGTGGCAAGTGAACTTGCCACTTCAGGCGCAGGTGACTGCCGCCAGTGCGATTACCGATGAGGACCTGCTGGAGAGCGTTCGCACTGAAGCAAACAGTATTTTTAATGCCAAAGTAGAGCAAGTTGGTGGCGAAAACTTCACCCAGTTCGAGCGCATGGTCTTGCTTCAAAGTATTGACACCCATTGGCGCGAACACCTGAGTTCTCTTGATTACCTGCGCCAAGGTATTCATTTACGTGGTTATGCCCAGAAGCAGCCAAAGCAGGAATACAAGCGTGAAGCATTTGAGCTGTTTGGCCAGTTGCTTGATGCGGTTAAAAATGACGTGACCAAAGTGCTGATGACGGTCAAAGTTCAATCCAGTGAGCAGTTGGAACAAGCTGCTGTAGACATGGAGAGCCGCGGAGAAAGCATTTCCAATGTGACCTACAGTGCGCCAACAGTCACTGGTGATGTCGAAACGACGGTTGATGAAACAATGTTCAGTAAAAAGACATTTAACCTTAGCGACGAAGTCCCACGTGTGGGTCGCAATGAACAGTGTCCCTGTGGCAGTGGAAAAAAATATAAACAATGCCACGGTAAGTTGGTTTAAGGTCATCATTCTCTGAACAGTCGGGCCTTAGGCCCGTTTGTTTTTTGAGGGACTAATTTTTTGATAATCGTGTCATTTCTGAAGGAAAAAAATGTCTGTCAATTTACTTGCCCCCAACCCTGCAACACTTTATCCCGTGCCCGGTGTGCGCATTGGCGTTACTGAAGCTGGTGTTCGCAAAGCCAATCGCAAAGACTTGACGGTGGTATTGATTGATGAGGGCGCCTGCGTATCAGGCGTGTTCACGCAAAACCGTTTTTGCGCAGCTCCGGTACAAATTTGCCGCGAGCATCTTGCCAGCGGCAAGGGTGTACGAGCCATGTTGATCAACACCGGGAACGCGAACGCTGGCACGGGTGAAGATGGGCGTGTTCGCGCGCTCAGCACCTGCAAGGCGCTCGCTGCCAAATTGGGTATTGAAGCGAACCAGATTTTGCCGTTTTCCACCGGCGTGATCATGGAGTCTTTGCCCATCGATCGCATTGAAGCCGGGCTAGACGGCGCCTTGGCCGATATGGGCGACAACCATTGGTTGCGCGCCGCCGAAGGCATCATGACCACCGACACCGTGGCCAAGGCTTTTGGCACGCAGGTGATGATAGGCGGCGCCTTGGTGAGCATCACCGGCATCAGCAAGGGCGCTGGCATGATTCGGCCCAATATGGCAACCATGCTGGGCTTTATGGCCACCGATGCCTGCGTCAGCCCGTCCCTGATGCACCAATTGGCCACCGAACTGGCAGAAGGCTCCTTCAACCGGGTGACGGTCGATGGCGATACTTCGACCAACGATTCTTTTGTCGTGATTGCCACCCATAAAGTGAAGCATGCCGTAATCGATTCGCTGGCCAGCGCAGACGGTCAGGCCCT
>SESG01000826.1_pt1 | contig 14021 bp, 7 predicted proteins | sample 3171421 | NCBI WGS metagenome assembly SESG01 (sample SAMN10866946, study PRJNA518727) | freshwater metagenome | biome: subpolar coniferous forest; feature: holomictic lake; material: water; isolation source: holomictic Lake 227, 6 m and 8 m depth | place: Canada: near Kenora, Ontario | collected... | reverse complement strand
GGGGGATGTCGATACCCACCTGTCGGCAGGCATCCAGCACCAGCGTGCCGGGGTTCACGCTGAGTTCAACGTCGTTGATCTTGATCGTCGGCATGGGCCCACTCCAGGGCTTCCAGGATGGGGCTTGATGCCTCGCAGGTAAAGATCGGTTCGTCAGCCTCTTCCGACGGCACCCACCATGCACTGCCGGCAGAAGTCCAGGAAATCCTCCAGATCCGGGATATCCAGGTTCACTGTGGCGGGAGTCACATTCGGGATGACCACCCGCTTGCGCAGCTCTCCGGTGGCCTCCAGGGAGAAGATGAACCAGGCCGAGCGGTCCTTTTCGGACGACAGCGTGAGGCTCACCAGCCTGGTCTCGAAGAACAGGTCTGGTGCCCCGCCATCCTCCGGGGTCTTCCAATCCGGGATGTGGCCCCGCTTGATGAATTCAGCCTTCAGTTGCTCCAGCGTGTGCTGAACCGTGAACTGAACCTCAACCTGGACATCCATCGGCCCCTCCCGTTCCTTCTCTATTCGGTCAATTCCCACCGAACCCAAGCCTGGACAACCTGCCCTATCCAGGAAGCCCGAAATCATGGAAAAATAAAGGGTTCAGGGAGCAGCCATGCCAACGGCATTGATCTCGGTATTCGACAAGACGGGGCTGCTTCCCCTGGCCGAGGGCCTGCTGGCCCAGGGCTGGCGGATCCTGGCCACGGGTGGCACCCTGCGCACCCTCCAGGAAGCTCGCCTGGAAGCCATCGAGGTGGCCAGCTACACCGGCGCGCCTGAGTGCTTCGACGGCCGCGTGAAGACGCTGCATCCCCGTATCCACGGCGGCCTGCTGTTCCGCCGCGACCTGGCCGACCATGTCGCCGACGCCAAGGCCCAGGGCATCGAGCCCATCGACCTGGTGATCATCAACCTCTATCCCTTCGAAGCCACCATCGCCCGCGAGGGCGTCACCGCCGCCGAGGCCATCGAGCAGATCGACATCGGCGGCCCCAGCATGATCCGCAGCGCCTCCAAGAACCACGCCTCCGTGACGGTGCTCACGGACCCCGATCAATACGCCGCCTTCCTGGACAAGCTCCAATCCGGGGCCTGGGGCCTGGAGGATCGCCGTCGCTGCGCCCTCGAGGCCTTCCGCCGCACCGCCGCCTACGATGCCGCCATCTCCGGGTGGATGGAGCGGGAGCTGAAGGCCGGGAAGGCCGCAGAGCTGCCCCATCACCTGGCCCTGAACCTGGTCCAGAAGCAGGGCCTCCGCTACGGCGAGAACCCCCACCAGCCTGCGGCCTTCTATGTGGAGCCCGGCTGCAAGGTCGAGGGCATGGCCGCCTGCCTCCAGCACCAGGGCAAGGAGCTCAGCTTCAACAACCTGCTCGACGCCGACGCCTGCGCCCGCCTGGTCTGGCAGTTCCAGGCCCCGGCCTGCGTCATCGTCAAGCACAACAACCCCTGCGGCGTGGGCCAGGGTCCCCACGCGCTGGAGGCCTTCATGCGCGCCCAGGCCGGCGACCCCATCAGCGCCTTTGGTGGCATCGTGGCCTTCAACCGCCCCGTGGGCGCCGAGGTAGCCCACATCATGGCCCAGAACTTCTGGGAAGTGATCCTGGCCCCCGCCTTCACGGGCGAGGCGCTGGAGGTGTTCGCTGCCAAGAAGCAGCTCCGCATCCTCCAGACCCCTGACCAGTGGCCCCAGAGCGCCAAGGGCCTGGACATCCGGTCCATCGGTGGCGGCTTCCTGGCCCAGCGCGCGGACGACGCCTTCGTGCCCTTCGAGGACTGGGAGATGAAAGCCAGCGGCCCCGGCGTGAAGCCTCGGACCGAGGACCTGGTGCTGGCCCAGCGGGTGGCCAAGGCCGTGAAGTCCAATGCCATCGTTCTGGTGAAGGACGGTGCCACCGTGGGCATCGGCGCGGGCCAGATGAGCCGCGTGGACTCGGTCGAGATCGCCTGCCGCAAGGCCGGCGACCGGGCCCGGGGCGCGGTGCTGGGCAGCGACGCCTTCTTCCCCTTCCCCGACGGCGTGGAGCTGGCCGCCAGCCATGGCGTCACCGCCGTGGTGGAGCCCGGTGGCAGCCTGCGCGACGGTGAGGTCATCGCCGCAGCCCAGAAGCTCGGGGTGTGGCTGTTCTTCACGGGCATGCGCCACTTCCGTCACTGATATTCTCCGGGGGTTCCGTGCTGCGCACATACCCCCGGACCCCCGCGCTTGGAACGGGCTGAGCCCGCCCCTCGCCTACTGTCCTCCGGTGGATTCGCGCAGTTCGCACACGCCCCGGACCCCCGCGCTCGGAACGGGCAAAGCCCGCTCTGCGCTTCTTCACCACAAGTGATCGTTCGTCTTCCTGGAAACACCATGAAAACCTCTGAGATCCGACAGCGTTTTCTCCAGTATTTTGAGCGCCAGGGCCACCGGCGCGTGGCCTCCAGTGCGGTGATCGGCCCCGCAGACGATCCCACAGTGATGTGGACAAACTCCGGCATGATCCAGTTCAAGGACGTGTTCCTGGGCAAGGAGAACCGCGACTACAGCCGGGCCACCAGCAGCCAGAAGTGCCTGCGGGCCGGGGGCAAGCACAACGACCTGGACATGGTGGGCTTCACGGCCAGACACCACACCTTCTTCGAGATGCTCGGCAACTTCAGCTTCGGCGACTACTTCAAGGCTGAGGCCATCCGCTTCGCCTGGGAGTTCGTGACGGGTCCGGTCAGCGAAGGCAACCTGGGCATGGATCCCAGCAAGCTCTGGATCACCGTCTTCGAGGGCGCGGAAGGCGTCCCCGCAGACACCGAGGCGGAGGAACTCTGGAAGGCCGCCGGCGTGCCTGCAGAGCGCATCATGCGCTGCGGAAAAAAGGACAACTTCTGGCAGATGGGTGACACCGGCCCCTGCGGCCCCTGCTCAGAGATGCACTACGACCGGGGCGCCCACGTCCCGGGCGACGCCACCCCCAATGGGGAGGGCGACCGGGTCATGGAGATCTGGAACCTGGTCTTCATGCAGTATGAGCGCGACCCTAAGGGCGTCCTGACCCCCCTGCCCAAGCCCAGCATCGATACGGGCATGGGCTTGGAGCGCACCGCCAGCATCCTCCAGGGCGTGGACTCGAACTACGAGATCGACCTCTTCGTCCCCATCTTCGAGGCCATCTGGAAGGCCGCCAAGGTGCGGCCGGAAGAGCGGCAGGAACTGGCCAACCGGACAGCCTCCCAGGTCATCGCGGACCACATCCGCGCCGCCACCTTCATGTGCTACGACGGCGTGGTGCCCGGCAACGAGGGGCGCGGCTACGTGCTGCGCAAGATCGTGCGCCGCGCCCTGCGCTTCGGCCGGAAGCTCGGCATTGAGGGCCTCTTCTTCTCCGAGCTGGCCCCCGCCGTCTTCCAGGCCATGGGGGATCAGTATCCGGAGCTGCTCCCGGAGCTGGGCCGCGTCCAGAAGGCTCTCCACCGCGAGGAACGGCAGTTCAGCCAGACCCTCTCCACGGGCCTGAAGATCCTCGAGGCCAGCGAGGTCGCTTCCCGCACCCTCGCGGGCTCGGACATCTTTAAGCTCTACGACACCTACGGCTTCCCCGTGGATCTGGTGGAGGACTGGTGCCGGGAGCGGCAGATCACGGCCGATCTGGCCGGCTTCCAGCTGGAGCTCAATGCCCAGCGCACCCGCGCCCGGGCGGCCATGAAGGCCCATGACCTGCGGCTGGCAGGCGATCTGGCCATCCTGGCCGACCTGCCCCAGACCCGCTTCACGGGCTACGACCATCTCGAGAGCCAGGCCCATGTGGTGGCCCTCTTCGACGCTGAGCACCGCCGCGTGAAACAGCTCACAGGCGACGGCTACGCCCTGCTGGATCGCACCCCCTTCTACGCCCTGTCTGGCGGCCAGGTGGGCGACACCGGGCAGCTGCGCTTCGAAGGCGGCCACGCGGAGGTCCTGGATACCACAGCCCCGGCCCACAAGCGCCACCTGCACAAAGTTCAGGTCACCGGGATCCTGGTCGAGAACACCACCGTCAACGCCCATGTGCATCCCATCCGCCGGCGCCGGATCCGCGCGCACCACACGGCGACCCACCTCCTCCACGCCGCCCTGCGGGAGGTGCTCGGCACCCACGTGAAGCAGGCCGGCAGTGTGGTGGACGCGAACCGGCTGCGCTTCGACTTCACCCACTTTGCCCCGCTGGAGCCCGCGCAGATCGTCGAGATCGAGCGGCTCGCCTCCCGGCAGGCCCTGAAGTCCATCGACACCGCTACGCGGGAGATGGACATCGAGGAGGCCCTCACGTCCGGGGCCATGGCCCTCTTCGGTGAGAAGTACGGCGACGTGGTGCGGGTGGTGCAGGTCCCCGGCTTCTCCACCGAGCTGTGCGGCGGAACCCATGTGACCAACACCGGCGAGATCGGGGTGGTGAAGATCATCTCCGAGGGCGCCGTGAGCGCCGGCGTGCGACGCCTCGAGGCTGTCGCCGGGGAAATGGCGCTGGAGCTTCTGCAGGCCGACGAGGCCATGATCCACCAGTTGTCCCGCCAGGCGAACACCGGCCGGGAGGCCCTGCCCGAGTTGCTCACAGCCCGGGACCACCGCATCGCCCAGCTCGAACGGGACCTGAAGGAAGCCAAGCTGAAGGCTGCCAGCGGCGGCAGCGGCGCGGAACAGGTCGAGCAGGTCAACGGAATCACCCTGGTGATCGCCCAGGTGGAGGGTCTAGAGGGCAACGCGCTGCGCGAGCTCATGGACCAGGTGCGCACCCGGCACCACAGCGCTGTCATCGTGCTCGCTTCGACGGTGGCCGCAGACAAGGTGGCGGCCCTGGTGTCCGTCTCGTCGGACCTTTCCTACGACGCGGGAGCGCTCTTCCGCGCCATGCTGCCCGCCCTGAACGGGCGCGGGGGCGGCAAGAAGGATCTGGCCCAGGGCGGCGGCAGCAACCCTGCCGGCCTCCCGGAGGCCCTCGCCGCCGTGAGGGCAGCGCTTTAGGTTTTCAGTATTTCCTAGGCCTTTGCACCTGCTCGGTATCGGCTGCGCCGATACCGAGATAAGAAAGAAATGGATGCGGGCGCGGCCGTCTAGGATTTACTTGTTTCCACCTTTTTCGTGGCAGCCTAGGCAGGTGATCAGCTTGGGATCGGGACTGCGCCAGTAGACGCTGTCCTGACCACCAGTCTCCTTCCGGAGATTCTCCGGCACTCGGGCCCAGTAAAAGATGAAAGCCGTGCTGCCGTCCGCCTTGGTCTCCTTCATGTAGAGGGGCCCAGGCTCCGTGCCGGGCTTGCCCTTCTCGTCCGTGAAGGTGGCCATGACGGCGTAGGCGCCGGACTTCAGGGGCTTGCCCGCCTGGTAGTCATCGATGCCCGAGGCCGTGACCCAGATGCGGCGCCAGCGGTCCCCGTGGGCCTTGCTTCGGGAAGGCGCCGGCTCTGCCGGCTCAAGGCTGGCGTAGTCCAGGGCCCGGATGGGCAGGTCGGCTTCCAGGTCATTCCGCTTCGCACGATCGGCCTCCGCAGCGGCCTTGTTGGTCTCCTCGTTGCCAAACACCATGATGCCCCCCAGCTTGCCGCTGAAACCCCAGGTACCCAGCCAGAGCAGGCTCATCAGGAGGGCCGGCACGCCAGTGCCGTGCTCGAAGAACCGACGTCCCCCGTGGCGACGGTCCGCGGGCCCGGCCTCAACGTTACGCCACGCGCGCCAGAGAAGGAATACGCAGAGGCCCCCAATGACAAAGCCCGCAGCAGCCGCGAAGATGTGCAACTGCAGCATCTTCTGGAGGACCTGCTTCTCAGAGGCAACCACTGGGAGGAACCCCGAAGGTGGGATCAGGTTGATCTGACGCCCCCACACCAGCCCGCTGAAGAGGGCAACGGTGCTGCCGACCCAGGCCACCAGGGCCAAGAAGAAGGCAGTACCTGTCGTCACCTTGCTGTGTTTCGGGAAGAAGGAGGCAAGCGCCGCCAGAGGCAGGGCTGCCACCAAGCCCAGGGGCAGATGCACGAAGGCCGGATGCTCCCGTGCAATGAACTCAAGGAGAGAGGAAGCTGTCATGGGACTCCTGGCTCAGAACACGCGTGCAACGTTGAAGCCCAGGGCCCACTGCGAGGAAGGTCGAGGCCCGCCGCCGTAGTCCCCGCTGAGCACCTGGTTGGCGGTGGTGCCGCTCGCGTTGGTGCCGAACACGGTGAACCGATGTTTGAAGGTCTTGTATGAGAATCCCGCAGCAAACCCGTTCTGGTAGGTGGTGCCATCCGTGATACCGCCCGGTGCCGCCTTGGCGAACTTCGACGGACGGGGGTAGTACTCCGTCGCGAAAGAGAACTTGTCCGTGAAGCCGATACGCAGGCCCACGCCCAGGTTGAAGACCCCGCCCTTGTTGGGAGTGGTGTTTGGCGTCTTACCCGGAGGCACGGGCAGAATGGTGTCGGTGGTGGTGGTCTTGGTGATGTAGGTCGGCACCAGGGAGAAGATGATGTCGTCCGTGATGAAGATCTCCGTCGGCAGTTGCACCGTCGTACCGGAGATGCCCACCTTTCCTAGCGGCGTGATGGTTTCCTTCACGACCTCATCGAACCGCTCCGCCCGGAGGGCCATGCGGACCCGGTCCCCGTTCAGCACTTGCTGCTGGAGGCCCACGTTGAAGGTCTTGTTGTCCGCTGTGCGGTAGATGAAGGCGTTCAGGCCTTTGATGGGCTTGATGCCAAAGGTGAATCCCAAGCCAGCATAGGCATAGCCGTCCAAGCCATAGACGTCCTTGCCATGGTCCTTGATGGGCTGGATGAACCGGTGTGTGAACACCACCCCCAGATCCCAGTACTGCATCCGTTCCGCCGAGGGCAGGTTGATCACCAGTGGGTAGTCGGATGATTCGGCACGAAGGGCCCCTCCGACCAGGAGGGAACAGAGCAGCAGGGCAGCGGGCTTCCGTGTCATCGGATCTCCAGGCTCATCTACTTGGCTGCGAACTTGCGCATGATGGGGATCATCCCGCGCACGTCAGCTTCGGACATCTTGTCCTTGAAGGCAGGCATCTTCTCCTTGCCATCCAGGGTGACCTTGATCCAGTCCGAGTCCTTCTTCTTGTTCGCCTTCCGGCTATCGGTGAAGTCGAAGCCGTTATCCGGCAGCGGCTTGCCGCTGTTGTCCCGGCCGGACCCGTTGGCGCCGTGGCAGCGGGCGCAGGCGTCGGTCCAGTATTTCTGGAGATCCCCGCCCTGGAACTTGGGCAGATCCTTGGCGGCATCGCCCGCCATCAGGGACGTGCCGGCGAGGAGCAGAGCAGAGAGAAGGGTGAGCCGCATGAAGGGCCTCCTGAAAGGTGGGGGGGGGGAGTGGGTCGGAAACTAGTTCCAGACATTGCCGGTGGTGGTGTGGTTCTGACTGTGGCAGGTCAAGGCACAGCCGCCCTTGCCTGGGGTGGTCGGGGTGTAGAGCTTGCTGCCGGTGACAGCGGATCCGAACAGGATGGTGTCACTGGGGAGCTGGTCTGTGGGCGTGCCGCTGATGCCGCTGACCGCGGTGGTATCCAGGTACTTGAAGTGGTTCTGGGCGCCGGGCTTCGCGACGGTCATGCTGTGGCAAGTGTCGCAGGTGGTCTTGTGCTCACCCGGGCTGGTGTGGCGGCCGATGGCGTCGTTGTATTGCGTGGCTGTATTAGTCGAGACAGCCTTGTGGCAGGCGGTGCAGTAGGTCGTGGTGTTGACCGTGAGGACACCGGTCTGCCAGCCGGGGGTCACCTGGCCGCCGTGGCAGCTGATGTTCGAGCAGGTGAAGGCGGAGGCGCTGGGGGCGGTTCCCGCAGTACCCGACTTGGCGTTGAAGTGAGTGTCAACCGCGACCGAGGCTGGCCCAGTCCTGACGGTGGTGGGAATTCGCAGGTTGGCGTGGGTGTAGTGGGTGAAGGTGGCATCCCCTGGCAGCGCGTTGGTGTGGCAGGCGGCGCACTTGGGGTAAGCGGAGGTCACCGTCGGCGCGAAGGGGGTGGTGGTCCGGGTGAAGGTCGCCAGCGCCATGTGCTTGGGGTGAGAGCCCTGCAGATTGGGCCAGGCCGCTCCCGTGGGCCCCTGAGTGGTGAAGTTGGTGCCCACATGGCAGGAGAGGCAGGTGCCCGCGGTCTTGCCCGCCGCCATGGGAGAGCCGAGGGTGTGGCAGACCGTGCAGACAGGGCCAGACTTGGTCGAAGAGGCGCCGGTCTCGTCATGGCAGGTGAGGCATTCTGCGCTGAACTGAGCTGCGGTCAGGGTCTGGTGGTGGTTTCCGGCGGTGCTGATGTCGGTGTTGTGGAACGGCACCGGGTGGGCGACGCCGGAGCCCTTGGGCGCAGCCCAGTGATTGGTGAGGGCATCGTGGTTCTGGTTGTGGCAGGTGAGGGCGCAGCCGCCATCCCCCTCGGGCGTCGTGGTGTTGACGGTGTAGGTGCCCGCCCCGGTAATCGGATAGGTGGCGTTGTTGAGCTTGAACTTGACCGTGCCACTGGGCAGCTTGTTGACACTGCTGACCCCAGGGGTGTCGAGCTCCGCGAAGTGCCTCACGGACCCCGCATTCGTATTTGCCGTCGTCATGTCGTGGCAGAGAGTGCAGTCCAGCGTCCCAGCGGTGGCATGGGTGCCCCAGGCGTGGCGTCCGGTGGCGTCGTTGTATTGGGCCGTCACCGCCCCGCCGTTGATGGCGTGGCAGAGTGAGCACTGGGTGGTCGAGGTGATGGTCCCCGTGCGCCAGTTCGGCGAAACCTGGCCGCCGTGGCAGCTGACGCTGGAACAGGTCAGGGACGCGGGGCTGAAGCCCGCGGCACCGCCGCTCTGAGCGTTGAACTTGGCGTCCATGTTGACGGAGGCGGGGCCTGTGGGGGCCGCGATCCTGGCATTGGCACTCGTGTAGTGGACCGTGGTCCCGGCACCGCTGCCCGCGTGGCAGGAATCGCAGTTGAGTGTGGTGGGTAGGCCCATGTGCTTGACGTGGGATCCAGCGATGCTCGGATAGGCCGAACCCGTGGGCCCCTGCGGCAGGCCCGACGGACCCACGTGGCAGGAGAGGCAGGTGCCGATACCAGTGCTGGCACTGGTGGGATTCGCCAGCGTGTGGCAGATGGCACAGTCCGGTGTCCCCGACACAGGAGAGGCCCCGGAGTAGGCATGGCAGCTCGCGCAGTCGGCCGCGAAAGTGGCGGCGGTGGCGTTCAAGTGCCCGTTCGACTGGGTGTCGGTCTGTCCCCCCAGGAAGGGGACCGGGTGGGGTGCGCCGCTGGCGGTCCAGGTGTCGACCGCGGCGGTGTGGATGTGGGTATGGCAGGTGAGGGCGCAGCTACCATCACCCTGGGTGGCACTGGTCACCGTGTAGGTTCCAGGAGTTGTCACCACGGCGGGGTCGAAGACGATGGTGCCGCTGGATAGCTGGTCCGCAGGCAGCCCCGTGGAGACACTGTCGACAGACTGGGTGTTGAGGTACTTGAAGTGGGCAAGAGCCCCGGGTGAGCCATTGGCCATGTTGTGGCAGGTGGTGCAGGTGATGCTGTTGGCAGCCACCCTGACGTCATGGGAGCCCTGGCTGTGCCGGCCGAAGGCGTCGTTGAACTGGGTGGCCACGCCCGCGGTGGAGGCGACTCCGTGGCAGGTCAAGCACTGGGTGCTGGAATTGAGTGTGCCGTTCTGCCAGCCAGGAGTGACCTGGCCGCCATGGCAGCTGACATTGGAGCAGGTGAGCGAGGCGGTGGCGTAGGCGATGTTGCCGCCGGCCTTGGCCCTGAAGACAGCGTCAATCGAGACGGGCACCGGCCCCGTGGGGACTGAGACCCGAGCATTGGCGTTGGCATAGTGGAAGGCGGTCCCCGTGCCACTTCCCGCATGGCAGGTGTCACAGGTCAGGGCCGTGGCGAGCGCCATGTGTTTTGCGTGCGCACCGGAAACACTGGGGAAGCTGGAACCACCGGGGCCATTCGTCGCCACTCCGGTTCCGCTGTGGCAGGAGAGGCAGGTGCCAGGGCCCTTGCCGGTGGTGAGGGGATCCGCCAGTCGGTGGCAGGTGCTGCAGAGCGGCGCAGCAGCCATGGGCGAGGTGCCGGACTGGGCGTGGCAAGTGGAACAGTCGGAATTGAACTCCGCTGCGGTCACGGTTAGGTGGCCGTGGAGCAGGGTATCCATCTGGCCCGTTAGGAAGGGGACGGGGTGTGGCGCGGTATTGGCCCCGTGGCAGAGGGTGGCGTTGTAGCAGCCCGGCTGGGTGGTCGCCGGGGCGGGGGACGAGGGGTGCCCAACCGGATTGTTGGGAGAGCCGCCGAAGTGGCACTGCGCGCAGACGGCGGCGTTGGAGGGATCGGTAGTGGCATGGGTGAGGACCGATCCACCCGAGAGCCGCCAGGGCTTCATGGGATGGGGGGCTTTCACGCCATGGCAGGTCACGCACGCATTGGCCGAGGGACCGCCAGAGAAATCCGCTCCGTGGCAGATCTGGCAGGAGACAAGACTGCCGCCGACGGAGCTGGTGACGCCCTTGGCACGCACGCCGTGCAGCACACTCCCTGCCCAGCCGGGCACGGACTGGTGGTGACAGCCTGTGGTCATGCAGGTCGGGATGCCGCTGCCCACCTTGATTACGGAGATCTCATGGCACCGCGTGCAGGTATTGATGCTGGCGATCGCGCTACCGGGGTGCGTGTCGATCCACCCGGCCGCATGGTAGTTGCCGTAATACGTGGCAACCCCAGAACCAGCCTTGGAGCCGCCGCAGCCGACCAAGGCCACCAGGCAGACAAGCAGACATCCGAGGAGTCCCCGAAGGCCTGCAAGTTGGTTCCAGTTCCGATTCCTGTTCATGTGGACACCCAAGAATGGCTGGCGGCGCATAACCGAAGGCGCTGGCGGCGGGAGAAGAAGGCCTGGCTTGTGGAGGGTTCTAGCATCCATCGTCATGACGCTGCAAAGTCATGAGAGTTCCGGGTGGAATTCTCTCAGTGCAGTACCCGTAGTTGTATCGAAAGAAGTCTAGTGGGCATGACGAAAAGACCGGTCCTAATAATCACGTAGGTCGACTGAACAGCCGCTCGAGGCATGTTGATCCCTGCATCCAAAGCGTTATGGAAAAGGAGCCAAAACCAGCCCTGGCTTAAAATGAACTGTCCGGTAGAACCCACAATGCGTATTTTTACGTATAAGATCGTTAAAATAGATTCTAAGTTATGTTATTTATTGCTTTTCCATGTGCAGGTTCTCGAGAGGTTGCGGGGTTTTCCGCTCTGAAACGAGGGAATTCCCCCAGCGAACCAGCAACCGATCAAGGTCAAGCGGAAGGCAACTCGGGTCCTGATGGCTTGGGTTGCCATCCTAATTCATCGATTTGGTGTCGTAGGATCATTCGGCCACACCCCCTTAGACAAAAATGGTTGTTGCAAGACCTGTCCACTATCGCGCGAGATGCGAACTGTACCAATATTCCGATTGGTCGTCCATTGCTAGACCGTACGATCTACGCCTTCATCGTTGATCCCACGGGGGTTATGGCATAATCTTCAGCTTCCATGGCCACCCGGTTTGCAGGAAACCGATTTCCCCGCCCAGGCGCTCTTCGGTGCCTCGTGTTCCTGTTGCCCTGGCTCTGGGCCACGGTCCTGGCCTTTGCACTCGATCCGGATCGGTCCCTGGCCACCCACGCGCATCGCTCCTGGCGCAGCGAGGATGGCCTGCTCCAGGACACCGCCGTGGCCCTCCTGGAGAGCCGGGACGGCTTTCTCTGGGTGGGCACTGAGGCGGGCTTGGTCCGCTTCGATGGCGCCAGCTTCGAGCACCACTCTCGGGTAGAGGAACCCGCCTTTGTGCACAATCGGATCCAGGCGCTGGCCGAAGGTGAGCGCGGCGCCATCTGGATTGCCACCTCGGAGCCGGGACTCTACCTGTTCAAGCAGGGGAGCGTGCACTCCCTGGGTTCGGAAGCAGGCCTGCCCGATCACCCCATCCGGCGCCTCCTGAGAGACCGTGCGGGCACGCTCTGGGCTGCACCGACCGAAGGCCCCCTGCTCCGCTACGACGGGAAGCGGTTCCAGACGGTGCCCTCGGATGCCGCCCACCTGCGCATCCGAGCTCTGGCGGAGGATCCAGAGGGTGGCCTCTGGGTGGGGACCTCTGGCTCCGGCCTCTGGCGTCTGCGGGAGGGCCGCCTGGTACTGGCCGCCCTGACCGCCGCGGAGATCACCGCCCTGGAGATTGGCACTGACGGGGACATATGGGTCGGAACCCGAACCCAGGGCTTGTTCACCCTGGCCGATGGTCGGCTGTGGGCACCGCCCTGGGTGCGCGGGCTGCCGGCGCAGGGCATCAGCGCCCTCCGGGTTGATCGCGAGGGTAGCCTCTGGATCGGCCTGGAGCAGGCCGGACTCTTTCGCCGAACGCCGGCCGGACGCCTGGAGGCGGCACCGGGTTCAGCCGGCGTGCGCAGCACGCCCCTCGCCCTGCTGGAGGATCGCTCCGGTGCCCTCTGGGCGGGCACCGAGCACCATGGTCTGCAGGTCCTCTATCCCGTCCCCTTCCGGGGCCTCCCCCTGCTCGGCGCCCCCCCCGAGGAACCCCTCGGGATGGTCTGTCAGGACACCGCGGGCACGGTCTGGTGCCTCACGGCAGACCACGCCCTGGGCTTGGTCCGCCCAGGCCAGGTGGAGCGGGCGCCTCGGAGCAGCCAGCCGAATGTCCCACTCACCGCTATCTGGCCGCGCCAGGCCGGGGGCCTCTGGCTGGGCACGCGGCAAGGCGAGCTCTACACGCTGGAGCAGGGACGCCTCCAGCGGATCGCGTGGCCCCAGGGCCCCCGGGCGGACGCCATCCTCACGATCTTCGAGGATCCCCAGCGGGTCCTGTGGGTCGCGACGGCCCGGCAGGGGCTGTTCCGGATTCCACCTAGCGGTTCCCCTCTGCTCTTCCCGACTGTCCAGGGGGTCCTGGCCATGGCTGGCGGCGGCCCGCAACCCCTATACCTCGCCAGCCCCACCCAAGGCCTGGGCATCGTGGAGGCCGGTCAGGTGCGCTGGCTGGGCCGGGCTGACGGCCTGGGCTCGGCGGGCGCCCAGTCGCTCCACCTGAGCGAGGACGGCAACCTCTGGGTCGGCACCGGGGAGGGTCTCCGCCGGCTCCGGAACGGCCAGTTCCAGCCCCTCCCCGACCACGCCGTCCCCCTCCTGCTTGCGATCCACGCCATCCTCGAGGACCACACCGGGCGCCTGTGGTTGAGCACGGGCCAGGGTGTGTTCCGAATCCCCCGGGAAGCCCTCCTGCGGAGCCACCGCGAACCGGGCACGCTGCCGATGATGGTCTTCGACCAGCACGACGGCATGCCCTCCCGCGAGACCCTGAGCGGCCCTCAGCCCGCCGCCTGGCTCACCCGCGAGGGAGCCCTCTACTTCCCCACCAGCCGTGGTCTGTCCCGGCTGGACGGGGTTGCCCCCACGCCGAAGGGTCCCCGGCTCCGCCTGCTCCTGATAAAAGCCGAAGCCGACGAAACGATCCTCTCGGAGTCCCACCCCATTCAGGTCCCCCCGGGGACCCACCGCTTTGAGATCTACTACACCGCAACCTCTTTGACCCGGGCCGACAAGGTCCGCTTCCGCTACCGGCTCGAGGGGTGGGAGCAGGCCTGGAATGAAGTGGGAGAGCGCCGCTTCGCCGCCTACTCAAACCTGTCTCCGGGTTCCTACCGGTTCGTGCTCCAGGCCTGGCGGCTGGACGACGAGAGCCGGCCCGAGGAATGCTCGGTGGACGTCCGCGTGCAGCCTTTCCTGTACCAGCGGCCGACCTTCTGGGTGCTCTGTGGGCTCGCCGCCGCAGCCTTCGGCTGGTGGCTGCTGCGCCTCCGGCTCCAGCAGATGGAGTCCCGGTCGGCCGTCCTCGCCGAGCGCAACCGCATTGCCCGGGAGATCCACGACCATCTCGCCCAGGGCTTCACGGGCGTCCTCCTGCAGCTGGAAGCCGCGGAGGCCAAGCTCACCCGCATGGAGGGCGACCCGGCCCCGGTCCTCACGCGCATCGAGCATGCCCGGAACTTGGCCGCAGACAGCCTCCAGGAG
>SESG01033482.1_pt1 | contig 14025 bp, 20 predicted proteins | sample 3171421 | NCBI WGS metagenome assembly SESG01 (sample SAMN10866946, study PRJNA518727) | freshwater metagenome | biome: subpolar coniferous forest; feature: holomictic lake; material: water; isolation source: holomictic Lake 227, 6 m and 8 m depth | place: Canada: near Kenora, Ontario | collected... | reverse complement strand
ACAACCACCGCCACGTGGCAATTTAAAAAGAAGGAAAAAAAGAAAGATGCGAAAGTCCTCACCCGCCATCCCGCCGCAGCTGCGATGCATCCTGCAGACGGAGGGGAAAGCCGCCGACCCGGAAATATGCATGCGCAACATTCAGACCGCGAAGGAGAACGAGCTGCAGTCCTACCTGAGCCTCTGCCAGCTGCGCGTCGGCCTGCTGCCGTCGGATTTGACATCGAAACCACCGGTGTAGGCCCCGACGACATCGTCACAGTCGCGTGCGTGTGGAGCCCGACCGAGCAGCGCGAGGCGTTTTACGGAGATGACTTTTCCGAGGTGCTCCGGATGCTGGACGCCGCCGAGCTCATCTACACGTTCAACGGCGTCGAGTTCGACCTCCCGCGCCTCGCCAAGCACTGCCACCGCGACATGGGGCCGTGGATGCGCAAGACCGTCGACCCGCTGTTCATGATGAAGCGCACCATGGGGTTCGGTGGGTGCAGAAAGCTCAACGACCTGCTGACGCTCAACGGCTTCGACCCCAAGAGCGGTAGTGGCCTGCAGGCGGTTGAGTTCTGGCACAACGGCGAGCGCGAGAAGCTGTCGGCATACTGCATGGACGACGCGCGTCTCACGTATCTCTTCTGCGAGGGCGACTCGGTCATGTGGACCCCGCGCTGGCGCGTGCACATGCGGGAGGCGAGGGTGCTGCAGTTTGTGTAGTGTATTAAAAGCCCAGTTGTATCGGGTGCGATGCTGTCCAGAAGGATGGCGCTGATCTGCGGCCTGCCGTGGCTCGTTGTCAACATCGTGTGCCTGTGCGACTACTCCCGGCCGAGCATCCGCGCCGCGTGTCCGCTGCTCGTGGAGTTCATGGAGGCCGACCTCGCGCTCACGCTCGGCGTCAACGTGATGGAGTCCGCGCCCTGGCGAACCACCCGCCTCCTGCCCCCGGTGCTCGCGAGCATGTTCGTCGCGCGGGTGTACATCGTGCAGGCCAGCTGGTACAGCGACACGTGCAGCAACGCGACGTCCACATACATGCCAGGACAGTCCCCGCTCGGCGGCCACAGGGTCCTGGAGATTCTGGGGTGGATCCACATCGCGGGGACGTCGTGCGTGCTGGTGGTGAGCGCGCTGCTGGTGGGGTTGTTCTACATGCTGGATGAGTACAACGTGCTGTAGATCAGGGGTGTGTTGAATTCGTGGCGTACGTTGTTTAGTTGGTTTGTACAGGTTCAAGATTAGATATCCAATAACCAAAAATCCCGTAGAAGATCGCTGCGATAATGACCCAGAGACATAAAGCCAAAATGAAAAGAATAAATGGAATGAACATAATGGCACGGAGAACTTTGGGCACCATATGGCTGTGCATTTCCATTGACACATCACAACTTTAATATCTCTGAGCGCCATCTGAAGAGTGCCATCTGAAAAAATCTTGCAGATCAGGGGTGTGTTGAATTCGTGGAGTCTATCGCTGCCTGAAGAACCGTCGAAAACGCAATCCACTCACACCCGCACACGTACAAGAGCAGCGCGGGCATGGCGGGCTCGAGCAGCCGTCCAAGCGTCGCAGGGGCCCAACACACCCATCGCCTTATCCCCGGCCCCCAGCAGCAGCACGCTCGCTGACCCATGGAACTCGTGGCCAGACGGTGCACGGCTGCGTCACCGTTGGACAAGCAGCTACCAGCGAGAAGGAACCCGCGAGCCACCCACAGCCCGTAAAAGTACGCCATGCGCTCTTGCTCGGCCAGCGGCGCCGGGCATCCCAATCGCATCAACATCGGCTCCGTCATGCTGTGATTATAATAATATCGTTAATTAATAGGCCTACGCCATCTTGGACATGGGCAGCTGCCCCGCGTAATACCCCGACGAGGAGTGGTCACTGACGAGCATCCTTGCCACCCGCATCAGTAACATGGGCGCGAACAGGCACGACAGCGCGACGGTGACGAGCACCGGCCAGCCGCCCCGCGACAGGTAGATGACCGTGTCCGCGCAGCTGTAGCGCCCGCAGAGGTGGGCCGTGTCGGCGACGGCGTTGAGCCCCACCAGGAACGGGATGCGCTCGAAGTTGCGCTGCACGTTCGCGCACAAGTCGGTGTGCTGGCGCATGTTGGTGTAGAAGTTGGGGTCGGCGCACTGGACGCGGAGCCAGGACTCCTCCTTGTGGACGCGCAGGACGGAAGTGTAGGCCTCGTAGAAGATGAACACGCGGCCCACCGTGAACGAGATGATCCAGAAGATGCTGAGGGAGATCACCATGAGCTTGATCATGGACGCGGCCACCATCGCTGGAGTGGCCATGTGGGCGCTGGGGTGGAATCGGCATATATACGCCCCACCACCATAGCGCACATGTTGCCGTGGGCCCTTTGGCTAATCGCACCCACAGTGACGCGCGCACTCTCCATGCCCCTCGCGGAATGCTTCTCCGGCCCCGCGCTGTTCATGCTCTCCGCGAGCCGCGGCGTCCGGATCTCACAGCACGGCATGTTCTTCTACGACACCCCCATCGTCCACGACAACAGCCACCCCTGCCCCCGCATCGCCGACGGCCTGTGCGCGCACGGCAACTACTCGTTCCTGCGCTGCACCGCGGAGCCGTTCACGTTTGTGGACGCCGCGCCCGCGCCGTTTCACGAGGCCTGGCTCCTCGAGACCCCGTGCAACAAGGTGCTGTCCATGGACCAGTTCGACCTCACGGCGTGCGACCTCTCCCTGAGCGACACCACGGTGCTCTGGGGCGACGGCCGCGTGTCGGTCCGGCACCACACCGCGATCCCGTACGGCCCGAAGGTCATCGCGGCGCTGATCATGGTGTGGCTCGTGGTCAACCTCGGCGAGAGCGTCGCGCTGCTGCTGGACGTCGAGGGCTCCAAGCCCCGCAACCGCATCACCGCGGGACTGTGCGTGGTGCTGGTGCTCCTCATCGGGTGGTACTCCCCCTGGGACACCTGGGCCACCACCACCGAGCGGTGGACGTTCGCGTTCGTCGTCTTCTACATCCTCGCCTACAGCGCGTACCACATGCAGAACCAGAACACCGTCAACGTGATCGTGGGGTGCCTGCTGCTGGTGACCGCGCGGTACTACGGCACATGCGAGACGCAGTACGTGGCGCCGTTTATTTTCCTCATCGCCACGCGTTTCTTCCAGAAGTGCCTCGTGCGCCGGGCCAGCGTCGCGCGGTGGGGGTTCATGGGCCTCGACGTGGCCATGTTCGTCACCCAGTACGTCGTCGGCTTCGCGCCTTCGTTCGAGGACCGCCTGCAGGGCCCGCTGTGCGTTGTTGCAATGCTCTTCTGCGCGTGGAGCCTCGGCCGGTTCGTCGCTCACTCCTCCTCCTTCAAGTGATCGATCCACGGCGCCATCCGCTTCCACATGAGGATGGTGTTCACCACCGACCCCACGTCACCGGCCGACAGGATGCTCACGTGCTCGCACTTGGGGCACATCGCCGTCGCGCACGGGATGATGTGTTCCTCGAGGGTCGTCACCACGTCCACGAGCGTCTTGCCGTCAGTCATCAGCCGGCTCGCGTACGTCTCGGCCATCGCAAACGGGTGGCAGTGGCGGCATTTCGGGGGCATTTGCGGACACGTCACTGCTGTTTTTCCAGCACTGCTCTGCAAAATGCCTCCGAGCGTTCTTCTGGACGGTTACATTCACAAGTGTCGCCGCAAGGTTCACGGCAGTCAGCGCAACGTTCGCCACCAGCACAGCCTTCAGCATTGATTTTTTTAATTTTTTTGGACACGTCATCAGGTTCCGAGCAGTATTGCACCAGCAGGACGTTGTTCACCGCCAACGCAAGCACACCAAGCGCCCATACAATCTCACACGTGAGCATTGTCGGCTTACCAGAAGCAAAGGTTTAAATAGGTGCACACAGGCGACGCACATGGATCTCCTCACCCCCTCCAGCGCCCACGCGTGCATCCTCGCGGCGTGCACCGACCCGTGCTTCCACCCCGGCGAGCACCAGCGCGAGCGGCTCCACGTGCAGGTCACCACCGAGACCAAGCCCCCGCAGAAGGCCGCCTTCGGCACGTGGCTCGCGGCCGGCGCGGAGTTCGTCACCGTCAGCCGCTTCCAGGCCCACACCCTCGTGTACCTCCCGTCGCAGGACACGTTCTACTTCGCGTCGCCGGCCACCCTGCTCGCGGGGGACTGCCCGGACAAGACCGTGCTCGTGGGCCAGTTCGTCATCGACGACAGCAAGACCCCGAGGATTCTGCTGTTCGATGTCGCCAAGCTCCACGGCGTGGGCATGAAGGACGTCGCCCCGAGGGAGCGGTACGAGTGCCTGCAGAAGCTCCAGGCCAATTTCGGCCCGCTCTGCGCGCTCCAGTGGGCCGGCGACTGCGACGCCCTCGCGGGGGAGCTCAAGGCGGGGCGGTTCGTCGTGCCCCATCCGGTCAAGGGCGTCCTCGCGCTCACGGGGCAGCCGGGGAGGATGGTGTGTCATGCGAGCTAGTGTCCGATGGGACAATTTAAATGGTGTCAAGGGCTTCATGCACCCGGCGGAGGGTTTCCTCCAAGCGTCGGCTGGTGTGATTGAGGTCGACGTACTTGGCTACCCGCACGCCGCTCGAGCTGTTACTGTGCACAAACCAGCCGGTGGCAAGCATGGAGAATAGCTGTTTGCAGAACAACTCACATTCAGACTTCGTTCTTGTAGCAGGAAATTCCACAGTAACAGTATTCATTATTTGATCATAACCATCTATAACACGTACTTTGCTGTATATCCACACCTTTTGCTGTGGTATTTCCAGGATTTTCTCTGTATATTCCATGCGAGGGTCGCCAGATACCACGATTCCCGGCTCTACCCACCAACCAAGCTCGTCTTCATTATCATCTATGTAGCCACATTTAATTGCATACTTGGGAATCTGATCCACACACCCCCCTGCTATAATGCTGTTGATGACAGCGTCCAGCTTTTGCAGCAGCTCCCGCGTCTGTGGGGAACGATCCACTGCAGCAGACCCACCATCATCCATTCGCTGGCGGCGTGGTGCGCTACCTGAGGCAGACCCACCATCACTATCTCGCTGACGGCGAGCAGAATGTGCACTGCTGACGTTGTCAACACTGATTGCAGGTGCATCCGTTAGCGATGCGCTTCTGCCATGCTGCAATCCAGCTAGAGCCTCCGCAGCAGCTCTTTCGTCAGCTGCTTGAGAAGCGCTTGCTGATGGTAATTTCCGTGGACCACGTGATTGACCTCCAGCTCGATTAGATGGTTCACGCCTATGCAGAACTGCAGGACTCACCATATCTGCAAAAGATGGTCGCCCATCTTCTGATGCAGATTCACCAGCACCTAACGGTTTTGCAAGTTTGATTGCTCGTGTGCCAGATGCCATTATCACAAAGAAGTAACCGTCTCTCAATGCATCTAATAATTCGTTGCACAACCTTTCCCATTTTTCTATTCTTGCATTAGCATGGTTATTCACCCATTCAGCGTCTGTAAACATTCTTATTGTTTTTACATGTGCATTAGGAAGAATATCTACACCTCTCTGCACTGCTTCAGTGGCATACAACCTCAATCCAGTTTTTCCTTGTTTTGGTCTCCCAGACTCACCTCTGTATACTTCAACTGGATACTCACGACGGTTGGGATCGGTTTCTTGTCGAATACCCCTATGCTCTTGTTCCATCTTCTGCCACTTGTCATTGAAATAAAACATAACCATGTAATACACCATCACATCAACAGCACCCCGACTCTTAAATAGCAGCCACTCCACTCACCACCCACAAAACGCCTGATGCACCGGCCAGTGCGCCTCCTGGCACTCCTTGGAGCAGTAGCGCGTGACGGTGCGGACCTGCTTGCACTCCCCGCACTTGAACATGCGCTCGGCGCTGTGGCCGCACCGGAAGCACGCGTTGCGGTCGACTGTGCAGATGTTGAGGTACATCCTTCCCTGGAAGTGGGCGAGCTTGACGTCGATGGCGACGAGGCCCTCCGCTGTGGCGACGAGGTCGATCGGGCACGCGACGGGGAAGGACTGGACCGCGAGGTAGCGAGGGCCGTCCTCGAGGTCGAAGCGCATCACGGCGACGCTGTCCCGCTGCACGAACAGGCCGACCTTCTCGAGCGTGAGGTTCTTCAGGCACTTGTGCATGGTCTCGAGCACGACCGTCAGCGAGCCCATGTTCGGCGGCACCGTCATCTCCAACGCGTAGGGGCGTAGCGTCACCTTGCAGACGCCGTCGCCGATCTCGTGCGGGAAATGCGCCTGCAGGAACGCCATCGTCCGGTTCGCGAGCGCAGACTGCACCTCAGAGGGGGCGTTGGCGTGTCCGGTGTACGAGAAGACGTTCGGGGCGAGCTGCTGGGCGCCGGGGATTTGCATTTCTTTGTGGTTAAAAAAAATGAAAAAAAAGGAGCTCGTCAGACATTCAGTGTGATGCCGCGCTCGTCCTCGTCCTTTTTGTACACCCTGAGGACAAACACGCGCTGCATCAGATAGTACACAAAGAAAAGAAACGCATACACTGCGGCGATGAGAAGGAAATCGTGCATTGGCGCGTTCGCTCTGCGGCGGGTTAAATACGGCGGCTACTGCTGCAGCTCGTAGGTGAGCTCCATGCGGGCCTGGAACGAGCACGGCTTGCTGGTGGCCTCGGCGTCGACGGTCTCGGTGTACTCGCGGAGGATGTCGGAGTCGTCTGTCCAGTCGTGGGCGTCGAGGCGCTTGAGCTGGACCTGGAAATCCATGAGGTTGTTGAAGCTGATCTTGTGGAGCACCTTCTGCTTGAGGGTGTTGCAGCACGTGGAGAGCACGGTCTTGGACACCTTGTACCACTCACCGTCGATGCGCTGGTTCTCGTGGAGCTCCGTGCCTAGCAGGTCCGCGTTGGCCTTGAGCAGCGAGATGACCGGGTGGTTCTCGTGGACGAAGACGTAGTTCTGGCCGGTGACCTCCAGCACGTTGTGGCTCTCGAGGTTGCGCTCGTTGTACTCGCCGTACATCCGGCGCCACTCGCTGCTGGTCTGCTGGCTCGCATCGGCCTCGAAGAGCGTGAGCGGCGTCGGGTTGTGGGTGAGCGGGAGGGAGGTGAAGGTGTACTTCTCGCCGAGGTCATTGTGCTCCTGGGCCGGGATGCAGCTCACGTTGACGCCGAGGGGCACGGGGAAGCTGCTCTTCTGCTCGAGGAGGCGGGCGTTGATGACGTAGGTGGATTTGAGGGTGTTGACCGACGCGGAGAGGTCCTGCTCGGCGCTGGCGTTGGTGAAGATCTGGACGTGACGGCCCTCGACGGGGCGCCAGGTGGCGGCGGACGGACCCTCTTGCTGGAAGTTGGCCATGGTGCCGGCGATGGTGACATTGAATCGCTTGGTGTATCGCAGCGGGGCGTTGGTGGTCTCTGGGGCGGCGGCTGCGATAACTGGTGCTGGCTTTCGTGTGCTCATCCTGACGTGCCGCCGCCATGGCCTTAAATACTGAGCTTGTGTGAAGGTCCATTCTACTGCGCGCAAACGTGCTCGGGGCCGCTATACATAAGCCCCGCCGCAGGGAGGGCAGCATGGTGATTCACTCCAGGCTCCCGACCCTGACCCAGTTCGAAGACAGCGGCAACGTCATGACCGACACGCTCCGACCCACCCGCGCCGAGCGACGGCGATCGTCGGTGGCATCCCTCCCGCCGCTGGAGGGCGCGTGGCTGCAGGAGCTGCAGGAGATTACGTTTCCTCAGATGCAGCGACAGGTCAGTTTTGTGTCCAGCATCCGCACCGCCGCGATCCCACCGTCCATCGCCGAGGATGAGCACAGAGCCTTTTGCTGCGTGTGGTGCTGTGTATAAAAGATGTTTCCCCATCCCGCGTGCGCATGCAGTCCCACAGCAAGAAGAAGGTGCTCATCGTGCACACGGCGTTCCCACAGCCCGGCAACACCATGACGGAACCCCCTCCCGTGGCCAATGTGCGCCCGCCGCCGGCCCGTCCCACGCTCTCAGAGGGCTCCATGCGGACCGTGTTCCGCGCGAGCACGCCGATGCCGACGCGGCCGGACCACTTCTTCCACTCGCCGCCACCGCACTCCAGGTGCTGCTGCTGCTGCGCGTTCCACGCCAAACCGCCCATCACCGTGATGTGCTGAGGATATAAAACAGCCCCCCTCTGCGCTGCGCGCGATGTTCCGCAGGCTGTTCTGCCAACGGACGCTGAGGGACGAGGAGCTAAAAACGGTGCTGCAGATGTACAAGGTCGACCCGCCCGAATCAGAGGCCACCGAAGCCGATGATGACGATGACGAATGCCTGTACCCGCCGCCGCCGGGGAGCTTCACCGTCGAGTAACTACGCCCATTCAACTCAAACGCTGTGCAAGGCGTATATAAACACCATGACGCGTGTCTGCTCAGAATGGAGGGCCGCACGCAAGCCAGCCGCAGCATTAACGAACCATCGTACTTGCCAACCAACGGCCTCTCGGCTAACGGCGGCGGCACTTACACCGGCACCTCCAACGAGCCCCTTCAGGCGGATTGGGAGGGCATTTTTGGCCCCGCGGGACGCGATGTCAAGCAGGATCACCAGCGCCACAAGCGGCACCAGCGCTGGCATCTGCCTGACGTCCTGCAGGGGCCCAACAACTTCCTCACCGACCGCATCGACGGCCTCATCTCCGACACCACCAACTCACCGTTCACCACCATCATCCTCCCGTACAAGTTCCTGGAGAACCCGGACGCCAAGTTCAAATGGAATGTATGGAGCTTCGACGAGGGTCTTGCCAGCCGCGTGCCTTACGAGTCCGCCGCGCGTGTGCTCACCCAGACCAAGCGCTCGTACGCTGCGTTTGCGGTGCGGCATGGTTTGGCCATTCGCCTCGAGCACAACTTTATGATGTCCCAAAAGGGGATGGAGAACTTTCAGAACCAGGTCAAACAGCTCGTGGGCTCGATCCAGCAGTCCAACGACCTCGACGTGCACATCGCGTTGATCCAGGCCCCGTCCTACGCCAAGGAGTACATGGAGAAGTACAGCACGGTGGACAAGACCTCGAGCCAGCTGGTGCGGGATTACGTGGAGATGTTCGGCATGATGCAGAAGAACCCCAACTGCCTTGACATCCTGATTGAGGAGGCCAAGATCCAGCTGCGGCTGTGGGGGTCCCCCGAGCCCACCTTCCTCCTGTGCAACAGCAAGCTCTCCTTCCAGATGCAGATGACCCCCGAGCGCACCAACTACATGACCCAGGGGATCGACGGGGTGAGGCGCCTCCGGCAGGGCCCGGACCTCAGCTCGTACCGCGGGCTCAACATCATCCACAGCCGGGCCTACTCCCTCGAGACCGGCGCGATCCCCCGGGACATCCTCCGCCGCCGGGTGCGCGTGGCCGAGTACTACCGGGTGCCGCCGCAGAAGACCACCAACTGGGAGATCGAGCTCTACGACGAGTCCCGCGACAGCTGGTTCAAGCTCACGCCCGCGGACCTCGACCGCTACGCCGACCTGTCGGGCACCTCCTGGAACGGCGGCCGGCACGCCCCGGACGTGGACGAGACCAACAAGCTCACCTGGGAGCAGTTCCTCGGCGGGCACGGCCTGTTACTGGACAACAACCGGTTCCAGCTCAAGCTCACCGACGAGCCCGACGCCACCATCACCACCGTCACCATGCCCTCGCTCCTCCGCGGCAGCGTGAACCTCAACTGGGCCAACACCTGGGCCGCGGTCCAGACCATGCAGACCAACGCGTACCGCGACACGCACGCCAAGGAGGACTGCTTCCTCATCGCCCAGCACCTGTACACGACCAACAGCTTCATCCCCGCCCCCAACTACACCAACATGGTCGACGAGGAGTGCCCGATGGAGTCCCGCAACGTGCCGTTCTGGCTGTTTATGAACGCCGCGTTCCTCGACCAGACCGTCAACTTCCTCTTCACGCCGGTCACCGACGACCGCGCCTTCATCCGCGAGAAGATCATCCCCTTCGTCTACGGCGGGCAGCACGAGGCGGTCCTGCGCGACTACAACGCGATCCCCGACGACGCCCGCGTCAACATCTACCACACCGTCATGTTCCTCGGCACCTCCCTGCGCTGGCACCCGGACGACGACGTGCGCGCGAAGCTCGAGAAGGAGTTCTCCCGGCGCCGCATCGGCGTCCACACCTTGCGTGCCGCGCTGACGCACTTCGTCCGCAGGGTCACGGACGACTCCGGCGTCGAGGACCCCCCGCGCAGCAGGATCCAGCTCGGCCGCAGGCTCGACGACGTGCTCCGGACCGCGCGGTTCCCCCAGGCCAGCGAGAGGAACGTCCTGTACCACCGGTGGCCCGAGACCCCCGCGGGCAGGAACTCCGTGGCCAACGCCGCCAACGTGAGCGAGACCCACGGCACCTTGGAGGACTTCAAGATCGAGCAGAAGTTCAACACCGACCCGCAGAACTACTCCTGGAACATCCTCCCGCAGATCCGCGGCGCCGAGGGCAGCACCATCCACGAGGGCACCGTCCTGGACAGCTTCTTCTACGCCGCGCTGCTGCGCATGATGGCCTGGCCCCACGAGGACAAGCGGTACCCGGAGTTCTGGCCGGTCATCAAGCCCAAGGGCAGTGCCGAGGCCGTCGAGTACGTCATCATCCGCCCCGTGGTCGAGCACAACATGCTCAGCGTCATCATGGGCCGCGGCGGCGACGAGCTCGGCAACACGCTCTGGGGCCAGACCGAGCTCTCGTGCTACGACGACTCCATGCACGGCGTGTGGGGCATGAGCTACAAGTACCACCAGCGCGCCATCGTCCACAACAACAAGAACCTCATGCGCACCTACGACATCGCCTTCGACGGCTACAACGGCGGCAAGGACGACCGGCCGGTGGACTGGGCGGCAGAGGCCCCCGGCGCCGACAGGCCCTTCAACGCCCGCGTGGGGGACATGTCCGTGCCGTACAACGGGCCGTCGCTGATGGTCATGAAGTTCAACGTCGACGTCAACAGCAAGGACTACTGCCGAAACTGGCCGTCGCCCATTCAGTTCCACGACAAGCTCGACATCGAGCCCCAGCGGCACTCCGTCGACCCGGAGGCCCTCTACGCCGTGTCCGAGAACGAGTGGCGCGTGTTCAACCGGACGCCCTACAGAGAACAGTACCGCGCCTACCTGCAGCGCATGCCGGACTTCTCCTACTTTCACCAAACGCGCAAGTTGCCGGGCTACGCCTCCGTCGAGGCTGAGTCCACACAGACCTCCCTCGCGTTCCAGGGCTCCATGCGGATAGTCAACGGCCTCGTCAAGGAGGAGATCCACGGGTCGGGGCACCACGGGCCGGACTACGTCGGGGTCGCCATGCAGCGGGCGGGGAAGGGCACAAGACCGATCATTTCCGCGCCGACGCCGATGCGGCTAATTTAGTTAGTAAACACTCTCTTTTTTTTAATCGCATGCAGGTGCAATTCGAGGATTTCCAAACGTCGCACGCGCACATCCCCGCCTTCACCGCGGTCAACGGGCTGCTGTTCAGCGTCGTTGTCATGCACGTGTTCATGGTGTGCTGGCATCTGCACCTCAATCTCGATGAGCAGCGGGCGCTGTGCATCATGTTCGACCGATTCTACGCGTTTCACATGCTCGTCGTCATCGTGCTGATCTGCATCCTTTCGATTTCTGACACCAATAAAGGTATATAAAGGCATGCAAACCACTCCTCCGAATGAGCGTGTTCACCGAGCCCGAGTACCGCTTCACCGCGCAGCTCTTCGGCGGCAAGCGCCTCGTGACGTGTCAGTCGTCCAACAGCATGCTGGTCACCGACAACGACGGCACCATCAGCATGGTCGTGAAGGCTGGCTTCCAGATGCCCCAGGACATCGCCGTTCTGACGAAGACAGGGGAGGTGTTCGTCGTGGACCGGTACGTCGGGTGCGTGAAGGTGTTCCAGCAGCTGTTCAGCGACGCCGACACGACCACCCCCTGCCGCTTCCGCACGATCGGCGCAGGCTTGCTGAATCAACCCGTGGGCATCGCCATCGACGAGGACGCGGACCTCCTCTACGTGGCCGACAACGAGAACCACCGCATCGCCGTGTTCACCACCGGTGGCGTGTTTGTGAAGGCGCTGGGCAGCGGGTACGGGCAGGAGCCGGGTCAGCTCTTCTGCCCCTGCGGCGTCGCGCTGTACAAGGGCCTGCTGTTTGTCGCGGAGTGGGGCAACGGCCGGCTGCAAGTGTTTAACAAGGAAGGTAAGACCATGCTGATCGTCGACGGCATCCAGCACGCGCACCATGTCATTGCGAGCCCTGAGGGCGATATCTTTGTCGCGCAGTACTCGCACAAGCGCGTGCGGATGCTCAAGGTCTCGGTGGATGAGAACCAGTTCCCCATTTTCACCGTGAAGGAAGACTTTATCCAGCTGGACGCGCCGCCGACGAGTCTCTTCTGGGATAACGGATTGGGGGTGGTGACCAACACGCGGTTGTTGAAGAACGTGCTGGCGCCATGAAATTTCTTTTCATAAAAAAAACATATTAAAACAAAGCGGCCCCCAGTTCAAAGAAAGCATGCCGCCGCCTGGGATCGTGTTGCACTCGCTGCGAGCGCTGGCACGGAATCTGGCTGGGGCTGGAACCGGCGAGGAGATACAAGCAGTGGTGGACCAATGGCGTAAAACCTCGTGTGTGTATACAGGCCACACGTCAGATGTTACGTTTCACCTGCGGGACAGGAGGATGACCGCCACGCGGGAGCAGATCCAGGACGCCATCAAGCTCGACGCGGACATCATGCGCGAGCAGCAGGAGACCAACGTGCGCGAGGCCAAGGAGGCGCTCCGGGACTGCCAGGAGAAGTTTGCGGAGATCCATGATCTGATCGAGCAGAAGGCGCCGGCTGCCAAGCGCGTGAAGCGCGAGTGTGATTAACAAGAAGTTGTGAATACACATTGTGCTGTTTCTCCATAATAAAAAAAATAAAAAAACAACCCAATGGACGCATGCCCGTCACACCCGATCGGCCGGTGCCTGTGCGGCGTGGGCGAGATCCTGTTTGAGCCGGGGTGCTTCGCCAACTACCCTAACCTGCGCGTGTTCTGCGTGGGGCGGCTGACCTACCACCGGCCAATGCTGCTCGGGCGCCACGAGTTCATCGAGATGTGCTCGGCGATGCACAACCAGCGGGCGAGCGTGTGGGAGGCGCAGACGCAGCCGCGGACACTGTATCTGGCGGTGTCGTACGAGGTGGCCGGGACCAGGCACGGGTTCGCCCTGCCGTCGGGGCCGTCCCTCACTGCGAGCATTCGCGCGGTGCAGCGGCAGGTGCGGCGGTGGATCGAGGGGAATCGCGAGCGCGAGCGGAGGCGTCTGGCGGTGGCCATGGCCCTGCACGGGCGGCTGGGGGTGGCGTCGGCGCTGGGCGCGTTGGGGGAGGATCTGGTCGCGATGTGTATATAAAAGGGCTGGTTGGCAGGGAGTATGGAGGAGATTGCGACGAGATTGAAGGTGGTGGATCCGCAGTTGATTGTTTCTAGATTTATAGATAGAGCAAATGCAGCTGTGTGGAATGCGAGCGACAAGAGAACGGAAAGGCTGGACGATGGTGAATCAGATCAGAATTACGTGAGCATGGAGGTGTGTAAGCACGTGACGGAAGCGGGCCACTGGGAGAGTCTGAAGCCGATTTTTGTGGACCTCTGCCATGAACTGACAGGCGGAAATCTTCCTGTGGCCTTAGATGGGAGGAAAGCAGGGTTAGTTTGGACAGGAGCAGAGGAATGTGCCGTGTTTGTGGTTTTGTTTGATGCTGCTGGCAGCTGCACGTTGCACGCCTGGTGGGTGGACGGCGGAAAATTTCAGGATATGGAGTTTTTCATGATGAATGCGCTGTGGGGAATAACCGGTGACATGCGTCGTTTTATTCCGTGGATACTGGAACGTCGTGTTGCAATGGATGGAGAAACGGGTTGGGTTGAGGTGATGCCAGCTTATGTGACCGAGAATAGAGTGAACGATCGGGTGCCGTTCTCTGCGTTTGCGGCCCTGGTGTTGGACC
>SESG01005961.1_pt1 | contig 14044 bp, 14 predicted proteins | sample 3171421 | NCBI WGS metagenome assembly SESG01 (sample SAMN10866946, study PRJNA518727) | freshwater metagenome | biome: subpolar coniferous forest; feature: holomictic lake; material: water; isolation source: holomictic Lake 227, 6 m and 8 m depth | place: Canada: near Kenora, Ontario | collected... | reverse complement strand
ATTAAGTAATGAGAACTATAAAATGTTGCACTTTGCATTCTCTTTATTTTGACCTCCCCCAACCCCTCCAAGAGAGGGGGGCAACCACCCAGGTTGATATGAGCACAAATCAAAAGTCTCCCCCCGGAGAGATTTAGAAAGGTCAAATTCGTAAAAATAGACATCGATTCATTCCCATAAATTAATACCTCATTGTTGGTTCGATAATAACTGATAATCAAAATTAAATTAATGGAATGACCTTGAGCAACAAATTGACCACATTGTGAACATTCTTGCCGAAAACTTCGATGATCTCCTCCCACGAAACAGAATTCTCATCCTCTTTCCAGCTGTCGTAGTCAGTCGCCATGGCAACGGCAGCATAGGGAATGCCGAGTTCATTGGCAAGGATGCATTCCGGTGCCGTACTCATGTTAATCAGGTCTCCTCCCCAGATCCTGAACATCCGCGACTCGGCACGTGTCGAAAACCTTGGTCCTTCGATGGTGATGATGCATCCCGCCGGGTGAATGTTAAGCCCAAGTTCACTTCCCGCTGCACTCAATTTTTCACGAAGGTGCTTATCGAACGGATCTGCCATGGGTGTGTGGTTCATCTCGCCCGGGTGAAAGGCATCGAAGAAGGTAATTGGCCGGTGACGGGTGAAATCGATGAACTGATCCGGGATTACCAGATCACCGCGTCCGATGTTAGCGCGAAGACTGCCGCAAGCCGTGGTAGCCAGAATATGGGTGCATCCCAGTTGTTGGATAGCATACAGGTTCGCCCGGTTGTTGACATTCGACGGAGTAATGGTATGGTTGCGACCGTGCCGCGACAGCAGGACCACTTCCGTCTGACCGATCGTACCACAGATAAAGTCTGAGGATGGATCGCCGTAGGGCGTTTCTACGGTTTTTCGTTCCGAATTCTGCAGAATATCAGGATTTTCAAGTCCTGAGCCTCCGATAATGGCTATTTTAATCATGTTTGTTTATTACGCGTTTACATTGGAGGATTAAGACCCTTCCTGCACCAACCTGCTTTGTGCCGTGTTGTCAAATCTTCATTTAACTCAGTTCGCAATTCTTTTGCCTTGGATTTTACTCCAGCGCAAGAATAATTAAAGCGGCTTCCTCCACAGTTTTTCCAAATGAGACCAATCCTTCCTCATGGCCTCCCATGACGAATATTTTCTTGAGCAACGTAGCCGGAAGTGTCATAATCCTGTCAATTTCAAAGGCCATATCAGGTGTGCCATAGGCTACATTCGGGTCTGTTGTCGGAAGTTCATCGAGATATTTCTCCCAGAGTTGCCGGTTATGAATATGGACAACTGCTCCAACGTCGGAATTCGCCGCATAAATGGCCGCATGGCTCATCGATTCGGCTGATGCCCTTATCATTCCCCTGCACCAAATGGCATTAAGTGTGGGATTGCATCGTTCTACCAGGGAATAATAGGCAGGATCCAATACCGGAATAGAACCAGTGGCTGTCCCGGAGATGTAAAAGCTGTCGGTGCCAGGTACCCGGATTGAGATATTTCCGTATCCAATTCCATCGGGGTAAACTCCGATCATTCCCTTGTCCCAGACTGCCGAACGCCAATGATTCAATGGTTCAAAGAGTTCCGATTGAATATCTATCTTTTCTTTGGTGAGATGGCAGTCAAATTTGATATAACCTTCTCCAGGTTCATGCATGATCATTTTATTAATTTGAAAGAACTAGGAATATACGCTTTTAAAGTGATTAGAACATTTAAATGTCGTTTATTCTGATTCTCCTGTTTCGATAACTCTGCCAATTGTGTCGCCTGCAACCCGCAAGGAAACGAATACAACATTACTATCTGTTTATTACTTAGGATGCAATTGATGTTTCCTAGATTAGATTTACGGTGTGCAATCCCTATTCATTCGGACCAACCTCGACCCATTCCTATTTTCCTTTTTCAGGTCGTCCCTTCAATTTTTCTTTTCCCCGTTTCCGGGAATAATGCAAGGATTCCGTCCTCGCTCGCCTCACAGATTCCCTTTTCAGTGATGAGTCCGGTTACGAGTCTGGCAGGTGTAACGTCGAATCCGTAATTGGCAACAGGTGACATTCTGTTGACAATGCGCATCTTTCCGATCTGGCCATCTTCAAGCAGTCCCTCCATCATGCTGACTTCCTCGCCTTCCCGTTGTTCGATGGGAATTTCGATGATTCCGTCGCGCATGGAAAAATCAATCGAAGAGGAAGGCAGTGCCACATAAAATGGCAGGTGATTGTCGGCGGCAGCCAGGGCCTTGAGGTAGGTACCTATTTTATTGGCCACGTCTCCGGTGACGGTAGTCCGGTCGCTCCCGACGATACAGAGGTCAACCATGCCATGTTGCATCAGGTGACCGCCCGCATTGTCCGGGATAACCGTATGAGGAACCCCTTCCTGCGACAATTCCCAGGCCGTCAGCCTGGCTCCCTGGTTTCTAGGCCGGGTTTCATCCACCCAAACATGGACCGGAATATTTTTCTGGAATGCCTTGTAGATCGGTGAAGTAGCAGTTCCCCAATCGATACAGGCGAGCCATCCGGCATTACAATGGGTAAGAATATTGACAGGCTGACCGTTTTTCTCTTTGGAAATGGCCTCAATCAGGTCACAACCATAATTGCCGATGGCTTCCGACCAGGAGATCTCACGCTCTTTCATTCTGGCAGCTTCCCGGTAGGCCAGTTCGATGGCCATTGCCTTCGAAGTACTCACTGCCAGAGAGGTGCACATCTCGTCAATCAAAATAGCGAGATTGACTGCGGTGGGTCGTGCGGATTTGAGCAGACCGGCGGATTCTGCCAACACCGATTGCCAGTTGTCCTCGGTTGCAGAGAGGAGTCCGAGACAGATCCCGTAGGCTCCGGCAACCCCGATCAAGGGCGCTCCCCGGACGGTCATGTTGCGGATGGCTTCAAAGGCATCGTGAGCAGTAAGCAGATCGACCACCGCGAATTCGAAGGGGAGTTTGCGCTGATCGATGACCTGGACGATCTTCCGGTTTTCGGGGTGGAGCCAAATGGTGTGACAAGGGATGCCGTTGACAATCATGAATAATATGAATATTGTTATTATTCCTTGCTGAAGGCAGCATCAAATGCCAACGTGCTGGGGGAAAAATCTATCTTTTTCACGAAGGCGCACGATTCGGCGGCACCCATTTCGCGGTCCATGCCACTGTCTTCCCATTCGACAGAAAGTGGACCGTTGTATTGGATGTCGTTCAGGGCACGAATGATATTTTCGAAATTAATCCGTCCACGGCCCACGCTCCTGAAATTCCAGAAACGCCTGCTATCGCCAAAATCAAGATGGCCGCCGAAAACACCCGAGGTTCCCGGATATTCGTTCCAGCTAACATCCTTCATGTGAACGTGGAAAATACGATCTGAAAAGACATAGATGAACTTGGTATAATCGACTCCCTGGTAGCCAAAATGACTTGGATCAAAATTAAAACCAAAGGCCGGATGATTGTTCACCGCCTTCAAAGCTCTGCGGGCGGTCTCAATATCAAATGCGATTTCTGTCGGATGGACTTCCAGTGCATATTTCATTCCCATTTTTTGGTAAGCATCCAGAATCGGAATCCAGCGTTGGGCAAAATCATCATAGCCTGCCTGAATCATCTCTTGAGAAACAGAAGGAAAGGAGTAAAGCAGAGGCCAGATGGAACTTCCCGTAAAACCGTTCACGACCTTCAACCCAAGACGTTTGGCTACCTCACCGGTTTTGATGATCTCAGCTGCCGCACGCTGACGGATTCCTTCCGGCTGACCATCACCCCAGATTGCATCGGAAAGCATCCCTCTGTGCCGGCTATCTGGATTGTCGCAAACAGCCTGTCCTACCAGGTGGGTAGAGATAGAGAAAAGTTTCAGGTTGTACTTTTTTAGCAATGCCAGCCTGGCCTCACAATAGGCCTGATCTGCCTTTTCCACTTCGATATGGTCACCCCAGCAAGCCAGTTCAAGACCATCGTATCCAAAGGCAACGGCCTTTTTACAAACTTCCTCGAGTGTCAGGTCGGCCCATTGGCCGGTAAAAAGAGTAACTGGACGTTTCATGTTATATCCTTTTTATTGATTAATTGATTATCAAATTACCTGGCGAAAAACCAGACCATCCTGTTCCGATGGGGTGCTTCACCTGAAGTACGCTATTTATTTGTAGTACCCTATTTAGAATTTCACCCATTTGGTGGCATCGTCATACCCCGCTTTGACAACTGCATCAATAAACATCATACCACGGATGCCGTCCTCTACGTTGGGGAAATCGAGCCATTCAGGTTTGGGTATCTGGCCATTCATCTTCGCCCTTAATGTCAGGGAGAAATTCCGGTAGATATTGGCAAAAGCCTCGAGATAGCCTTCGGGATGACCACCGGGTGTACGGGTGTTGTGTTTGGTGATGGCGCTCATATATCCGTTCCCAACACGTACGATTTCAGTTGGTCTGTCGCTCCATTTGACCAGGAGTGTATTGGGTTCGTGCTGATGCCATTCGAGTCCGCCATTCTCACCATACACACGCAGTCTGAGTGAATTTTCTTCACCGGCAGCGATCTGGGTAGCCATGAGAACTCCTTTGGCACCATTGTCAAACCTGAGCAGGGCTGCTCCGTCATCGTCGAGCATCCTTCCCGCCACGAAGACATTTAATTCGGCGCACAATTCCACGGTTTTCAATCCGGTTACGTATTCCGCCAGATGATGAGCGTGGGTTCCGATATCACCCATGCATCCTGCTTTCCCGGAGCGTTTCGGATCGGTTCTCCAGGATGCCTGTGCATTGCCTGCATCCTCCTGTTTGGTTGAGAGCCAACCCTGCGGATACTCCACATATATTTTTCTGATTTCTCCAAGGTCTCTTCTTCTGATTCTGGCTTTTGCCTCCTTGATGGCAGGATATCCGGAGTAAGTGTGAGTCAGGGCAAGGATCAAGCCCGTCTCAGCAATTTTGGCCTTTAGCTTCAGCGCTTCCTCAAGGGTAAATGTGATCGGTTTATCCACCACAACATGAAATCCCCGTTCCAGAGCCATCATGGCCGGGTCGAAATGTGCAAAATTGGGTGTGACGATGGTGACAAAGTCCATCCTTTCGCCTTCAGGAAGTAAAACCTCTTTTTCAAACATTTCCCGGTAGGTGCTGTAAATCCTGCTCTCCGGCAAATAATAGGATAATCCTGAACTGTGCGATATGGCGGGATCTATGCTGAAGCACCCGCAAACCAGCTCAATCTGGTTGTCCATCAAAGCGGCCAGCCGGTGAATTGCACCGATAAATGCATCACTACCGCCACCAACCATTCCCATTCGTAATTTACGATTCATTCGAAAATAATTTAGTTAATTTATTGAATTACAACATTTTATCACGTACGTCTACAAGTGAAGCCAACCCTTTTCCCCCGAAATTGCAGGATAACTTCGTGGATGTCACCTGTTGATTTGATTTGATTCAACTTTGGGGAATAAAGTTAAGAAAAAAGTACTTAGAATACTTAGAATACTGAAAGTACTTGGTGTATTGGACCCGGTAAAAAATCAGGAAGATGAGGCATTCAGGTCAATCACGCGAAGCATTTGAAGGGTCCAAACTATTTTTTGTTGATAAATATTGTTCCTCCGAACATCCGATTCCTTTTGGAGTAGAAATGGTTTTATATTTTTGACAATTGTCCGCCATGAACAGATTTAATTTTGTCAGGTTGACAATATTCATACTAAAAGCTTACTATACAACCATTTCATAGATGAAAAAGCTGAGAATCCCTTTCAAAAAGGTAAAAATCACATTTACCGTTATTGCCTCCCTGCTTTTTATCTGGTTGTTTATCGGCATCATCATCCGGATCAACGTGAAAATGACCAACTGGAGACGACTGAGTGAAATTGAAGAGGTTAGTCCAGGCAGCTATCGTGCATTCAGTCGGTTTATCGATGACATTGAGGCAGAGACAGGCTGGAGTGTTGTGATAATTAGCGGATTGAGATCACGCGAGAAACAGAGGGAACTTCTTCGCGAGAACTCCAAAAATGCCTCCATCGACAAAAGTCGTCATGTGCTGGGACGCGCCATAGATATTAACCTTTACCAAAGAAACTGGCTCTGGAGAGTGTGGCTGAAAAAATACAACTCAAGCAGAGACTGGCGTAACACAGGTGTCGTCAGGATCTCTGAAAAATACGGATTGCTTTGGGGCGGAGGTTACCGAAGTTACCACGATCCGGTGCACTTTGAGATCAACTAAAGAAGGCAAAAGGCAAAAGGCAAAAGTGCGGGACTTTGGAGATGGGTGGGGAGATAGGGAAAATATAATTTGATTCGTGTAAAAAGAAGGAAGGACGCACCAATTTTGATGGTTGCGTCCTTCCTTTAGCATTTAGCTTTTGGCTTTTAGCCTTTGGCCTTTTCTTCTTTCGGTTTTCCGGGTACGGGCACAGTATACGCTTTCAGGTCGTAGGCACCCAATTCCAGTTTAGCAGGCATCATGCTCACAGCCGAGTTGTAGATCTGGTCATAGGTTACTTCATCACCTGTGTAGGCAGATTCGCGGCCCATGATGGCGGTCAGGCAGGAAACAGTTGTTTCAACGGCCTGATTCAGTGGTTTGTTGGCGCGGATGTGGTTGATGAAATTGACATGCTCGAGGGTGTATGGGTCAGTCTGTTTGTGTTCAGCCTTCTCTTTCTCCACGTCTGTCTTCCAGATAACATTACCCGCCAGATCTTTGATCTCCTGGTTGTTGCCTGCACCTGCACTTGTCCATGAACCTTTTGTACCCTGGATGAATTCGGAAACATTGTTTTTGCAACCGTCAATCTGGCGGCACATGCTGTGAAGACGAATACCGCCTTCATATTCAAAATCGACACTGAACATATCGAACTGGTCGCCTGTAAGCCTTCTTTGACGGGCTCCGAAACCAACAGCTCTGATAGGTTTTTTCCCGGTGAACCAGTTGAATACATCGAGGTTATGTACATGTTGTTCAACGATATGGTCTCCTGAAAGCCATTTCCAGTTCACCCAGTCGCGTACCATCAGTTCCATGTCGCTCCAGCCGTTTTCACGGTTTCTGTACCACAACATGGATTGGTTCCAATATACGTTGCCCGAAACGATTTCACCAATCATTCCTGCCTGAATCTGTTTGAAGGATTCAACATATTTCCTCTGATGGTGACGTTGTGTTCCTGTCACAACGACAAGTCCCTGTGATTCAGCCTTCTTGGCAGTTGCCATGACAGAGCGGGCCCCTGGACCGTCTACGCAGACCGGTTTTTCCATGAAGACATGTTTCCCTGCCTCAACAGCAGCTTCAAAATGCATGGGTCGGAAGGCAGGAGGTGTGGCAATGATGACCAGATCAATATCAGAAGCAAGTACTTTCTTGTAATTGTCGAATCCGGTGAAGCATTTGTCGTCAGGCACTTCTACCTGAAATTTATCCTTCAGGGTCTTGCGGCATCCGTCGATGCGATCCATGAAAAGATCACCCAAGGCAACAATCTGCAAGTTAGGTCCGGCACTCAGGAAATTGACAGCTGCACCCGTTGCTCTCCCGCCGCATCCGATCAAACCGGCCCGAAGGGGTTTTCCGTCATTGGCAAAATCGTTCAGTTCCGGAACATACGCATTGGCCAGACTTGCCAAAGGTACGAAGACCGGCTTTTTATCGCCACTTCCGCAGGAGGATAGAATGGTGCCTGCACCCAGTGTTCCGGCGGCGCCTACTACTGCGGCGCTCCTGAAAAAATCTCTTCTGTTAACCGAATTTTTACTCATGATGTTAGTTTGTTATTGTGTTGAAATGATAATCCTGATCAAATATATAATTTGTATCTCATTTTTTTGCGTTTATCCCTGCACAACATGTAATCGTCGTTTTGAAAGGACTAACCTCATCCGGTTTCAAGCGAACAATCTGATAATTATCGGATCTCTTTCTGCAGCATTTTTACCTTCCGTCCGATCACATCCTTCCCGGATTTTTATGCATCCGTGTGCAAACGGCGGTTCTCCCGGCATTCACTGATCCACGGTTAAAACCGGGGGCTACCAATATTCCGATGCTATGCGGCAAAACCCCTGATGAGGAAGCAGTGACTCGTCACCCCCACCCTTTTACTTCAGCCCGTCAGCTTCACAAACCACCCTGAAACCGATCCCTTTGATATCAGAGAACCACCAGATACTCTTTGGTTGTTGAGGATCAGTCTTGAGCCAGTTGGCGGTCTGGGTGAAATCCCTTGCGGCAGAGCGCAATGAGCCGGCTTCTGAATTGTAGTTGCCTCCCCTGACCACATGTTCCTCACCCGAATCGGGCCCCTTGGGATCGGCAACCGTGGTTCCGGTTGCTTTGTACGCCTCGGGACTGTACCAGTCGGAGCAGTATTCAGCTACATTTCCGGCCATGTTTTTTAATCCGAAAGGATTGGCTTTAACGAAGGCAGGTTCCTGTGTCATTCCTGAAGAATTCAGGGAATAAACGGTATAGCTGTTGATCAGGGTGGTGTCAACACCGAGAATCCGGTTACGCAAACCCTTGTCGACAAATCTTTTGGGATCTCCCTTGAAGAAATAGGGAGTTTCGGTTCCGGCGCGGCAGGCATATTCCCATTCAGCCTCAGTGGGCAGACGGTATTTTTTTCCGGTGACCTTGGAAAGCCACTGACAGTATGTTTGCGCTCCGTAATGGGTCATGGTAATGGCAGGTCTTGCACCGCTTCCCCATCCCTGGTCCGGAATACCGAATGGAGGTGTCGGGCCGCTGATGGCATCCGGATTGCCTGAGTTTTTCTCCATCACTTTGACAGGATCGAGTCGGCCTTCAGACATGGTTGAAGCATAAAAAGCCCAGTATTCATCCCAGGTAACTTCCACTTCTCCCATAAAGAATGGAGTGACAGTTACCGCGCGGACAGGACTTTCGTCCTTGTTTCTCAAAGCCTCCTGTTCATCGCTTCCCATTTTAAAGGCGCCTCCCTTGACGGGCACCATATTAAAGGCAATGGCTGTGTTGGGGATATGCTCAGTAAAACTGGAAAATGAGGTGACGGTTGCCGGTTCAGTGAAGAGTACTTTTGAAGTAGCTGCCACAGGTAGTCCCTGCATTTTCTGGTGTTTGTAGTTGGGGTTGTAATGACCGACATAAAGGTGGCAATTGATGCACTGCAGATTGAGTTTTTCTGCATTGTTCTCGTAGTAGAGGTGTGCGGTACCCCCTTCGGTGGAGAGTCCTTTGGAGAAAAGAGTCTGGTGGCATTTGATACACGACTCATTGTAAACGATTTTCACGGCATGCTCCAACTCTCTTTTTGACTGCCACTTAAAGGATGCACTGTCTTTGAAATAGTATCCGTACAGATCGTTGAGTCCGGTCTTGGTTTTCACTGCCAGGTACTTGAAGCTCCCTTTCGGGGGAAGGTGGCAATCTACGCAATGTACCTTTACCCCACTTTTATTGTAAAAATGAGACGATTTTTTCCAGGAATCCTCTGCATGGGGATGGATGTGGCAGGAGGCACAATAAATATCTGTGCTTGTGTAGGTAAGTGCCTTCTCTCCTCCCCACATCAAAAAAATGCCAATCATCATTCCAACAGGTAATATCAACCAGATATATTTCCCTCTCCCATTTGTTCTCGCCATAAGTGCCAGGTATGTTAGCTAAATCCTATTTAAATCTCGGGTACAACTCCCAAAATTAGAAAATATATCTTTCAGAAGGCGGGCGATTACGACTATTTAGAACTATTATGAAATATTGGAGCATGAAAAGTGAAAAGTACAAAATCCGGGTAAATAAATACCCGGTTTTGGCCCGAACGATCAATTGGGAATTGGGAATTTTTAGGCTTTGTAGGCAATCAGGGTGAGTTGGGGGGGCAACTGGAAACCATTGGTTCGGATTTTTTCCTTCAACGCCCAACCGCGGGCTTCAAAACTGTTGATGAGCGGCAATTCACCGGCTGAAGCAATCATTTCGTCGATCGTGTGTGAAAATTGCCAGATTTTTTCCCGGGAATTAAGCATGGCAGGCTCATCCATGGTAAGAATCGATTTCTCGATGTCGATGCGGGATTCCAGTACAAGTTCGTAAAGGTCCTGCCGCGTGTAAAAGTGCCGGTGGTAAATTCCTTTCGCCGTATCAATATCCGCTTTCAGTGCATGGTATTCATTGTGCGACTCCTGCGCCGGATTCAATCCGTCGCAAATGGTTTCATTGATGAGGATTCTTCCTCCGTTGACCAGCACCCTCATCATGGCCTGCAATGCTTTGACAGGTTGTTCAAAATGGTGCAGGGCATTGGATACTGAGACAAAATCGAAATAGTTCTCCTCGAAAGGAAGTTTCCGCACATTCCCCAATACCAGATCCACTTTATATGGGAAAAGTATATTTTTCGCGGCAAACAGGCTCTCTTTATTGGGTTCCAGTCCAGTTGCGGAATCAAAGGAGGCAACGGAATCGAGTACGAATCGCAAAAATTCACCCTCTCCTGTAGCCACATCCAACAAATGGCCAACACAGGCATTCTCCAGATAAGATCTAAGTTCGCTGAGTTGATACATACGCAGATGAAAGTTTATCTGACCTCAAGGCTGGTCGTACCGATGTTGTTTCCATCTGCAAACAGGTCGATGGTATACTGTCCGGAGATGAAGGCCGGCTGACCGCTGTTGTCCCAATAGATACTTACCGGCAGGTCTATGCCCTCATATTCCACTTCACGCATGGCCGAAAATGGTATTTTCAATCCTTCGAATTTAAATAGATCCTTGTCAGATTTGGTCAGAAGAAGTTGATCCGGCCTTTGGATTCGAAGGTAAATATTTTTGGTGCCTCTTTTGGCGGTTAGGTTTTTCCCTAGTGTGAAATCCACCTTGATACTTTCTGTTTTGGAAGCTTTGGTCTGTTCTTTCCCCTTTTTGTTGATGCCTGCTGCACGGAGATTCAGTGCCTCGAGGGTTGCAGCGATCGTAACGGTCTGTTCCAGTTTTTTCCGTTCCTGCTCCAATGCCTGGTTTTGGGTTTTTACATCTGTTACCTCCTGTTTCACATTGCTGTTTTCGGTCATCAACCGCTGATTTTTCTGATTCAGACTGTCGATCTGAACGACATAATCCCGCATGATTCTTCTCAAAGTGGTCATCTCATCGCGATACTTGGAGATCTGCCTGAAGTTGGTGCTCTTGATTTGTTCAATTTCGGCAAGCATATCTTTGACCTTACTTTGTGCGCCTTCGAACTGAATATTCAGATTGGAGTTGTTTCTTTTGAGGGTGTCATAACGCATCACCATGCCATTCAGTTCCGTTTCGATGGCCGCTTTTTCCTGCGTCAGCTGGGCGGCTACCTCCGCATGTTCACTACGTTGCCAGAAGAGCAGCACCACAACGATAACCAGTAGTAGCGACAATAGGATTACGAGGGCGTTTTTCCTTGGATCAAACGGTGCATTATTATTTTCCTGTGTAAACATAGCCGGATATTATGGTTGATTGAAGATTCAAAATTAAGAATATTTTACCCCTTTCAAAAAATTTGATTCAAAGGCCAATCTGTAACTTTTGGATGAATATCAGCGTAAATATAAGCGACTAAAGTGAGCTATTACCATGAATCTATCCGATATCCGTAAAAATTACTCCCGGGAAACTCTCAACGAAAAGTCATTGCACGACCCCTTCCCCCTTTTCGAAAAGTGGATGGAGGAAGCCATCGAAGGCGAGGTCAACGAACCGACTGCCATGATGTTGAGCACCGTATCAGCAACCTATCAACCCTCCTCCAGAATTGTACTTCTGAAATTGTTTTCCAACGAAGGATTTCATTTCTTCACCAATTACAACAGTCGGAAAGGAAATGAGATCAGGGAAAACAGTCAGGTAGCCTTGCTGTTTTTCTGGCCGGAACTGGAAAGAGAAGTTCGTATTGAAGGGATTGCCAGTTACTCTTCAACCGAAATATCCGACCGATATTTCAGCGAAAGGCCTTACGAAAGTCAGATCAGCGCCATTATTTCGCCCCAAAGTCAAATTGTTGAAAACCGTCAGGTGCTCGAACAAATGTGGAAGGAGCAACAGGAATCTTCCAATGGCGCTAAACTGGAGCGACCATCCGGATGGGGAGGCTATCATGTCCGGCCGGAAAAGATTGAATTCTGGCAGGGTCGTCCCAACAGGCTTCACGACAGGATATTGTTTGTGATGGATGAAGGAGGGTGGATTATTTCGAGGCTGGCGCCTTGAGGAGGAACTGGGAGACTAAGGGACTGGGAGATCGCTACTCCCGAAATATGATCCCCGGGCGTAACTTGAACCCTGTATCCGGCAACCCTTACCCTTTTTCCTAGCCTTTTCTGGTATTCCGGTAAGGCCGAATTTCCCTGCTTTTGGGATTGAATGAAAACGGGCTCTTCTTCGTCCTGGGTTTTTTCTCATGAAAGGCCCCTTTGAATCCGGTATCATCCATTTTCTTCTGACGATCGAGTTCCCTGGCAATTCCCTGTATCTCGCTCCTGCTGGATTCTACCACTTCCACCGCTTCCGGAATAGGAAGTTCAGTAATCTCCATTCTGATCAATTTTTCAATGTTCTGGAGGTGAAATTCCTCGTCAGGTTTCAGGAAGGAGATGGCTACCCCTTCGTGGTTGGCCCGGGCAGTACGTCCAATCCTGTGGACATAATCCTCATAATTGGTTGGTATGTCAAAATTGATCACATGGCTGATCAGTGAGACATCGATTCCCCTGGCCGAAACATCCGTCGAAATTAATACCCTGACGTTGCCTTCCTTGAACGACTGGATGGCATTGATCCGCGAGTTTTGCGCCTTGTTGGAATGAAGTACCCTCACGATTCCCTCCACCTTGCGGTCAAGCACCTTGAAAACAAATTCAGCATTCTCCTTGGTCGAACAAAAAACAAGCACTCTTTTGTATTCTTCCGTGTTGGTCAACAAATAGTTGATCAGGTTTAACTTGGTTCTGAAATTGGGGAGCTGGTAGAAGAATTGCTTCACCTTATCCACGGTAGTGGCCGATGGAGCCACCTCAACCCGGGTCGGGAAGGTCAGAAATTCGTTGCTTATCAGTTCAACCTTGTCTGAAAATGTGGCAGAAAAGAGCAGGTTCTGCCTTTTGGGAGGTATCACCTCAAACAGCTGGTTCAACTGTGGCATGAAACCCATATCGAGCATGCGATCTGCCTCGTCGATGACCAGGACCTTGATTTTTTTGAATCTGAGTGCTCCGATTCTGTACAAATCCCACAAACGACCCGGAGTAGCCACAACGATATCGACACCCGGTTCCACCAGTTCGGCATGTTTGGTATAGCCGATTCCGCCGAAAACGGCCGCCGACCTGATATTGGTATATTTTGTAAGTTCCTCTATGTCTTCTCCAACCTGAATCGCCAGTTCGCGGGTCGGAACAAGGATCAGGGCGCGTGGATCTGTTCCCTCTGCCTTCACCAGCCTCATCAGGATGGGAATCAGGTAGGCTGCGGTCTTCCCGGTACCGGTCTGGGCAATGCCCAAAACGTCCTGGCCGGATTTGATGGCCGGTATGGCCAGATTCTGCACCGGTGTTGGTTCGTGAAAGCCAATCTCGTCCAATGCCTTCAGAACGGATTTTCCGATCCCGAATTGATCAAAAGTTGTATTCATTTATCTTTGCTAATTGCTAACTGCTAACTGCTAATAGCTTTTAGCCATTGGCTGTTAGCTTTTAGTTTGCAAAGTAACAACAATTTAGGCCAACTTGAACACTTTACCCGGCAGGCATTTCACAATACCCGAAAATTCAAGGGTCAGCAGCAAGGAAGAGACACGGCTCATGGGCAATCCGGTCTTCAGGCAGATCAGGTCGATCATCGACGCTCCGTCTGTCTGAAGCGAATTCGTCACCAATTGTTCATCCGGGGTCAAATCATTGAAAAGCCTTGGCTGGTAGCCATCCGGAGTTCCCGAACCCGGCTGCCAGTTCATGCAGTATTCGAGATCGGAGA
>SESG01010475.1_pt1 | contig 14046 bp, 8 predicted proteins | sample 3171421 | NCBI WGS metagenome assembly SESG01 (sample SAMN10866946, study PRJNA518727) | freshwater metagenome | biome: subpolar coniferous forest; feature: holomictic lake; material: water; isolation source: holomictic Lake 227, 6 m and 8 m depth | place: Canada: near Kenora, Ontario | collected... | reverse complement strand
ATAGAAGAACAACTAGAACTACTAAAAGAATGAGAACAAGAGCTAGAAGAAGCGCTTGAATATGAACAAGAACTCGAACTATAACTCGAACTAGAACTTGAACTAAAAGTACTAAATGAAATTTGATAAACGACACTTCCAGGAAACAAATTATCTACAGGATCTATAACATTAAGATATATATATTTAGAAGTTCTTCCATCTCTTGTTCCAATAGAAACTGGAAGATTTTCTCCAGCAAAAAATCTTGTCAAGGTATTTTTAGGAATAAATTCAGAAGAAGTTTCTATTCCAAAATTCCCATTACCAGCAGAGCCGTCCGTATTAATATCTTCAGGAGATTCGTTTACATAAATTCTTGTACTACCAACAATTGATAACTTTACATCAAAAATTTGAAAATCACCAGGAAAATAAACGTCAAAAACTCTAACTTGAGAAAATTCCCCAACACTAATTCTACCGAAATCTATACTTGAAACACTACCAAGTAGACTACCGGTATTGGGATTATATTCTCTAAAAACCGCATCTGCGGACATTTGTTACCTCTTCCTTTCGCCGCTAATGCCCCTGGCTTTAGCCACGGGGAGGATGTCAAAGTTACTTTCTTCAACTTTTTAACGTAAAAAACCTCTTAACCAATATTAGTAAAATCATATATATATGCCGCACCAGCATCAGATGCAGAATCATCATCGTTTGGAGCTCCCACAATACCATAATCACCAGAAAGAGAAATAAGATGATCGGAAAAATTGCCGGTTAAGGCATTACTGGAAATTATTTTTGAATTTTCCTCCCAAGAATTTGTTCCAATTCTTCTAAAAATATATGTTGATAGCGATCCAGAAACCGCACTATGTTTTGCGGCAATAATTGCATAATCTCCTGAAATTGCGACTGACAACCCAAAATTGTCGTTATAGTGACGATCATAAGCAACAATTTTGGTTCCAGCATCCCAGGTATTTATGCCAGTTCTATGGAAGATATATGCAGCACCAGCACCACCATAATTTCCAGTAGCCCCAACTATAACATAATCTCCAGAAATCGCCACAGAATATCCAAAATTATCTCCTCCAGAAGCATCTAGAGCGACGAGATCTGACCCGGAAGACCAAATATTCGATCCCGTCCTATGATAAGTTCTTACAACCTGCTCAGTTTTTGAGCCTACAACCATATAATCTCCAGAAATGGCCACAGAATATCCAAAATTTGTATCACCAATCAAATGTGGACAAGGTATTCTTGTTACAGAACCCCAAGTATTTACATCTGTTCTGTTGAAAATATAGATAGCTCCAGCTCTTACGGAACTAATCTGTTCACCATAAGCCCCAACCACCGCGTAGTCTCCAGAAATTGATACAGAACACCCAAAATAATATTGAGTAGAGGAAAACGTACCAAGTATTCTCGCTCCAGAACTCCAAGTATTTTCTCCAGTCCTATGGAAAATATATGCGGCACCAGAATCGGTGCTGCCAGAATCCTCCATAAAAGCCCCAACTATAGCATAGTCTCCAGAAATAGAAATGGAATTTCCAAATAAAGCAGAAGCTTGAATACTAGAAGATTGAATTTTTGTTCCAGAATCCCAATCTCCACTAATATTCCTAAAAAAGACGTATGCGGCTCCCGCACTGGTTGCTCCAGTATCTTCTCCTATAGCTCCACAAATAGCATAACTACCATCAATAGCAGATGAATAACCAAAAAAATCATTGGTCTGTGCATCAGAAGCTACAATTTTATCATATAAATAATAAATTGTACTACTTGAACTAGAACTTGAGGAGCTGCAAGACGAAGAGCTACAAGACGAGGAACAAGAAGAGGAACTAAAACTATTAGAAGACGAACAAGAACAGCTGCAAGAAGACGAACTTGAAGATGAGCTGTAACAATTCGAAGAAGAGCAGCTTGAAGACGAACAACTACAAGATGAACAAGAACAGGACGAACATGAGCAACTTGAAGACGAACAACTACAAGACGAACAAGAACAAGACGAAGAGGAAAGACTACTAGATGATGAAGAACAGCTCGATGAACAAGAACAGCTTGATGAGCTAGAGCTTGAAAAAGAGCTTGATGACGAGCTTGATGACGGATATATTCCGCTAGAAGAACTACTTGAACTTACCTGCGTATCATATAAAAACCTTATTTTATACTTTATTTCTCCATTTTTCTTTTTAAAAGTCCCTGGATAAACGTTCAAATATACATAATCGCTCATCCCAAGACTTCTCATAGGAATTTCTAAATATACGTCAGTTGCTGAAAAAAACTTTTCCACATCCTTATTTGGAACAAAATCTCCAGACCAATCAATACCAAAATTTCCCTTATCGGCCACACCATTAACAACCACTGCATCCGGTGGAGAAACCTCAACATTATCTGTATAATAAAGAGATATAGATATAGACGAAACCCCGCTAACCCCATTAACAAGAAAATCAAAAACTTTAGTATCACTTGTAGATCCCATTACAATTGTATTGGAATCAAACAAACTACCAGAAGTTATAAATTCACCAGTAGTCCTATCATATTCGCGAATTGTCACTGATGGAAACATTATTTTATCATTACCTATTTTAAAATCAAATTAACTCAATAAAAGAGATACTATAACAATTCCAGATCCACCAGATCCGCTTGTCCCGCCAGCATATCCGCCACCCCCACCACCTCCGGTATTTGCAGAACCAGAATCTCCGGTACCGTCATCATTAGCCGTTCCTCCACCACCCAACCCACCAGTGTTTGGGACGCCACCACCCCCTCCTCCACCACCATAATAAGTCGGCGTTCCAATAATAGAATACTGTAATCCATCGCCCCCCTTACTACCGCTAGACCAGTCTATACTATTTTGTCCAACTTGTCCTGCGCCACCACCCCCTCCACCGCAAGGACCGGGGGGCGTATATCCTCCACCTGCCATACTTTGAGGAGCCCCAGAAGCACCTCCGTGTTGGGACGGGGCATATCCTCTCCAAAACATTCCACCAATCCCTCCATATCCAATAAGAGATCCAAATTGAGAATTATCACCAGTATCACCATCGGCAAGTCCACCCGGAACAGTTCCGCCATTACCAACTACAACAGAAATGTCATCACTAATAGCATATGCTGCATCGTATACAATACCTCCACCGCCTCCACCGCCAGAACCTCCCAAAGAGAGCGCTCCTTGCCCAGCACTGCCTCCACCTCCAACCACTAAAACCTCAACATTTCCTGAACCGGCAACGGACAATGTTCCTGAAGAATTAAATGTATGAACCTCATAAGTATGACCACCATAAGAAACTATAGTTTCTACACCTCCAGAAATTATAAATGGAATAGAAGAACTAGAAGAGCTACTAGAACAACTACAAGATGAACTTGAACAACTACAAGATGACGAACTGCATGACGAACTTGAGCAACTGTATGACGAAGAACTATAAGATGAACTAGAGCTACTACATGACGAACTTAAACAACTGCATGACGAAGAGCTATAAGACGAGCTACAAGAACTACTACAAGATGACAAGCTATTTGAAGAAGACAAACTACAAGAAGAGGAGCTTGATTCTATTGCAACAAAATTTTTAAAATGCGGCATAACAAATGGCATAGTAGCATAATCACACCAAACACCAGAGTCTGTTTTAGCTCTTATGGATACATAATATCTCTGTCCAGGCTCTAGATTGTTGCCACCACCATACAGCACGCATTTTTTAGGGATAACAAATTCTCCACTATCCCATTTATTTGCCCCGCCATAGTAATCTCCAACCACAACCTGAATTGGTCTATATTCCAAAATTCCACTTCCACTAGAGCTAGAACTAGAACTTGAGCTACTGGGTTGAGTTGTTACTTCTTTGCGATTTATTAAAAGACCGTTACTGGCAAGAGTCGCTGAAGTTTCACCTTCAAATATCACCTTTAATTCACCAGAACTCCAATCTAGAATTGAGCCATCTGAAATTAAAACAAAACTCGTGTCAGCCACCGGCATATAAATCATTTCTATTGGCTTTTCTATTGTCTTAAAACTATAAGTGAAGATATTGTCAGAAGACGAATTAATTATCTTAACATATACAGATGAAGAATCATACCCAAGCAAAGTGACAATATCACCATCCAAAACTATCGAATCTGAAATAAAATCATAATCCAAATTATTTTCAAACACATACTTTTTTTCATTCGGGACATAAACATTAACTCTATCACATCTTCTATTTTCAGCTGCCACAACGAAATCACTGTTATTTAAATAATCTCCAGCATATGGTATTTTTTCATAACTTTGACAAGAGATTGTTATTTTATCATTGCTAATAGAAATATCTTTTATAGTATACCCATTTATATCATAAAATGTCTCAACAGAATTGTCAGATAAATCAAAAAATTTAAGAGAATTTTCACAATGAACTATATACTTTCCGAAATAATCGGACCACTTCATTCCAACAACGGCATCTGACGATTCTATTTCATTAAAATTTTCCAAATCAATAGATGATATTTTATATATCTTCCCATTCGATTTTGAGCCAGCATAAATATACCCATCTTCTCTTCTATAGTCATGTACTTTTATATCGCTAACAAAATATTTTGAAGACAAAAGATTCATACTTTCATACGAATAAATTGACAAAAATCCACCAGCACAAACAAAAACTTTACCATCAGAAACAAAGACGGAACTTACGGTATTTATATCTGTTTGAGAGACTATTTCTTGAAGATAATATTTATCTTTTTCATACCATAATGCCATTTTTTTCATTTCACTTCCATTAACAACAAAAAAAGTATCTACAAAAGTACTTTCTTGAAAATCCCAACAGAACATTGGGACCCTTATAAGATTTCCGTCACCGGAATAGGCAAAAGATAGATTTGGATCAATAGATACTTTATCTTCAAAAATTCCAGAAAATCTAAAATGATAAATATCTGCTTGAACAATTCTATCTGTAACATGCCTATATTCATTATTTAATCTAGAAAACGAATAATCCCTAGTATCTTCGGTAATGTTAGATATCTTTTGCAAAGCCGTTACGACCGACTCGTCATTTACCCCGGCATAATTTGCAGTACTACTAGATTTTACGGAGTATGATGGATTTGAAATACCAAATTGAGAATGAAGACCTACCCCATCTTTACTTGCCAAAAGAATCATTCCATAGTTTTCCGCATTATAAATATGAATGATGCTACCATCTAAAGAATCAAGCTCTACGATCCCGCTGACTTCATCTTTTAAAGACGAAACAAAAACATGTCCAGTATTATCGTCAACACAAGCACCATACAAAGAGTATCCGGTCAAATTATTAGTCACCCAGAATCCACTTTCATCATCAATAATTAATACCTGACTACTATCCTTAAAAGTCATGGCAATTTTCCCGGAAGAATAAGACCCACTTGAAAAATACCACGGCTCATAATCAAACTGCGATGTTGGAAAATCAGAATAAGACGGAAACGAACTAAGAATATCTCCAGATCGGTTAAACCTATATACTATCGGAATTAAAGTTGCGTCATAACACTTGACGTAAATTGTAGAATCTATCCCACAAACAACCCTATATGGAGATATCATAGAAGAAGATTTTATTGTTCTTAAATAAGACAATCCACTTCTATCTAAAACGACTATTCTATTATTTCCAGGATCTGAAACAAAAACTTCCTTATCATCATATGATATATCTGTAGGACTTTTTAGATCTATCAAATTAAATGTAAGATATTTTGTAGAAACTTTGGTCACAATATTATACGAATATATTCCAGGAGTTTTGTAACTAAACAACACTCTAGAATATTTCTTATCAAACACACATCTATCAACAATCTCTGTGGTTGTTATTGCAAAATCATTAAGATATGATCCACTATTAAAATCATAAAAATATATCTTAGAAACATCCAAATTCTTCGCCAAAAAAGCAAACGGATCTTCAAAATTTGAATCTTTAACAATATCAAGAAGATCGCAGTCGGTTATTTTTATATCCCCGCTCGGAAAAATAAATGTATCATCTGAATTTGACGTAACAAATTTACCAGAATACCTTACTGGAGAATAATCCAAAGAGTCATGTCCGTAATACAAATTGTCAGTAACATAAAGATAGTGAAAAACATTACCGTCGATTAGCGGAATAAAAGATGTCAATTTCTGCGTAGGATCTCCACCTGGATAAAATTCTTTTGTGTATCCATAAGTAAGATCTTCCGCTTTTATTAAAACCTGAGCCTCACAAGTGAGTGACAAAAATGATTTTTTACCATAAACGGTAACACTAACATCTGGAGATGAAGAAAAGTCATCAGATCTATAATGTTTATTGTATGTTGCAAAATCAGAATACCCATCAGTAATATTGAATTCAAACAGGCTGATTTTAATTTTTTCAGACTCTCTTCTAGATAGAGCTAGATAAAAAGGCTTATACAAAGAATCTGGAACCGCAACATCTCCCAATTTATTTGAACAAGAAGACAAACTGTAGGCTTTTTTGTCAAACGTCTTAAGAGTCTTTATCGTTCCCCACGTTAAAGATGAAAAATCAAAAATACAATACTTTAGAATAATAGAACTTAAAGTAACCTCCGTCCAAGACAAAAAGAAAAATCTAACACCATAAGATGACGAAAATTTTTCTAAAACTCCACCTATTGTCAAAGAGGACATCTGTGGTAAACTAACAATGCCGAGAGGTGTCTTAACAAAAACATAATTATCTACGATATACAAAAAATATGGATTTCCAGAATATACGAACGACTTGCAATACTGAACATTTCCACTATCTAGAGTAACAGGAGCAAAAAATCTTTCTTCAGACAAATCGTATTTTACGCAATTCAAATAAACATCTGACCCATATTCTTTCAAATAGTCATAAGAGAAATATACAGAGTTCCCATGAATCAAAAAATCAAATTCATTTATGCTTGATTCTATTTTGAAATCATTATCATTAAATTGCCACTCAGAACCATCAAACCTACAAAAATTTAAAGATGTGGATTCTGACGAAGACTTTAACCAAGATACACAAGGAAAGCCGCCAGAATCAATTTGCATTTTTGCAGATTGTATGTCTTCTGGGTAATCAAGTATAGATAATTTTTGTCTGAAATTAAACATTCTAAAGCCAAAAGTGTCCGAGAAATTTGGTGACCACTTCATTTTCAAAAATCTAACGGATTTTTCCTCTAAAAAAAGACCCCGTATTAGAACGGGGTTATTTTTCTATATTTTCTGACATCATTTCAAAACAGATCTATCAACAAGAAGAGTAGAAATATTTGTCTTTGTTTCTGACCACCTCTTTCTAATGAGATCCTCAAAATTACCAGACGCTACAGGAATACACCCCTTTCTCCCAAACCAATCCTGCAATCCTCTAAGCGTAAGATAATGAAGATGCTCATTTGGTTTAAAATGACGCCATTTTGTCAATTCTTCAAACTTATGGACTTTAGGGGTCTCAGGAAAAGAAATCATTGCAAAACGCCACTTAATATTCATGACATCTTCCAGATTCTCAAAGTGCTCCAATACGTCCGACAAAATTATTAAGTCCCAGTTTGTTGACATCAATTCTTCTTTTGAGATACTTTCACCAACCACATCATATCCAACTATTTTCGCAAACTTTCCCTGACAACACTTTACAAACATACCGGAACCACAACCAATGTCTACTACAGACATTTTTTTCATTCTTTCATAGGAAAAATGCGAAGACAACCAACCAAGTCTTAAATATGACATTTCAATATTGGTGCTTTGATGATTTCTGTAATCTTCAGTATATACAAAATGATCATGTTCTTTTTGATGTATAAAACCATAATGATCTCGGAAATATGATTGTGGAAGATGATATGGCATTTTTATTCCTTAAAAGTGGATATTGTTTTTTCAAGAAGCTTCTGTTTTTCTTTCAGATATTCATATCTTCCGCCACCAACCGGAACCACAGAGTTTAGATCATCAAGATTGATATATGATTCAAACTGAAAGAAAAGAAAACAAGACTGTATCATATCAAAAATAGCATCACGTTTTTTCTTGGCTTTTTCAAAATTTTCACCAACGAAACCGCCCTCCATTTGACCAAGGAGTTTTGGCACAGATACAGTTTTAAGAGCTTCTTCGCTTTTTTGACTCGTCCAATCTCTTCCATGAAAAGATCGAACATGTTCACACGTTTCCGTCATAAACAAAAACTTGTTTTTATAAGAAGAATCAGATAGCTTAACGTGCTTTCCTGGCATCCATCTCTTTACGCACAGATTAGATCTGTAAATAGAATAATGGACTCCAGTCCAAAGATGGGCTGACAAAAGAATCATTTTCTTTTTTAAATCATTCTTTGTAAAAACAATATTCATAGTATCGAGGTCACCGGTAAATGGCCAACTATTATCCATTCCAAACTTTCCTCGACTTTCGAAAACCTCGTCAAAAACATATCCATATTTCTTAGCGTCCACAAATGTCGGAACATTGCAAATAAACTTTCCATCAAATATTTCCGTATCAAATATAGGGGTCATCGAACTATTATATGCTGGACAACTTCCTCTCTCAAACTTGTTTCTATAATACCTAATAGCTTGATCGTTAGTCGCAACCATATAGTCGGTATTCGCAGCGACATCAAAATATTCTCTAATATCTGATACAAAAAATATGTCAGAATCTAAAAACAATATGGATTTATATTCTTTTCCAATTTCAGACATGATTTTATATCTATAATATTTAACATTCATCACTTTTCCAAGTGCTAAATCTTGTTCTGACGGTTCAAATCTAATAAACCTTATTTTGGTATTTCTATCTTTTGTCTTTTCTTCCATGAATTGAATATATTTATCTGAAAGCTCATTATGAATAACGACAAAATCTGCATATTCGCCAATACCAAAAAATTCAACACTATTGTATAAAGAATTAAACAAATAGGTGTAATTTTCTGTCAAGCTTACAAAGATAGCAAAATCTTTCATTAATTTTTTCCTCCAACCGGTTTGTTGTAGGTGTATTTTTTTCGTTCGTCATTATAAAACTCAAAATACATATCAATTTTTCTAATAACATCATCAACAGATATCATATGCATGCAATACGGGACTTCTTCTCCGTAATCGTCAACAGTCACATTTTCACATAAATTTTTAAAATCCTTTTCGTCACCATCACCAATTGGTTTCGCCCTACTCTTCCAACAACCACCTCTACTACAACACGGTAGACACCCATTTGTATGAACAAACATATGATTGCAATGAGCTTGCCACCTAGATGGCTCCCTTCCTCCTGCAACGACTACGCACGGACGTTCTTCTCTTCCGTTGCACTTTCCATATTTAACAGGAACTGCTGCCGCAAGAGTCATTGGCCAACTTACAGGAGTCAAAACACCACTAGATGCCCATACCAATCTTATCATCTGACGATCATCTGTTTTTCCAATTAAATTGACAGCCCCCTCAAGTGGAAAATGAATATGAGTACTATGTCCAATTTGAACAAACTTAATTTTTCCCTTAAAATGATCAACTACAGCCTGATATTTTCCTTTCCCCCAAAACTTTGCCGTAAAATCGGTTTTGTGCCCACAGTCTATAATCCAAAAATCCCCATTAGGATCAAGATCATATTCTTTAAACCACGTTGCTCTCTCTGTAAACCCCCAAATATCTTCTTCCGGTCTAATATAAATATCGCCTTTTCCGATCCTTCGTCTAATTCTAACATTCAACAACTGTTCAATTTCTTCAGTAAAAGCTTCGCTAAAATGGTACGGTCCCTGATTTGACTGATGGATCAATTCATAAGGAAGTCTAAATGACGATATGGACGGATCTTTATCATCAAGAGGCTTACCTTTTGCCCACTCAACATAGGGATTACCTTCCCAAATATGCATAGAAGATGTTCTGACATCGGTAATAAATTTTCCAGGATGATTTATATGAAGGTCGCGAATAGCAGCCGTCATCATGACAATATCGCCTGGACCTTGAAAATTGGTGAAAATGACTTTTCTAGGACCATCTGATGGTGAAGGGGTTGCTACAGAATTTATATTTCCAACAGGAGTGTTATCTGGAACAACTATTCTCTTAAATTCAAACGGTAATGAATTTTCAGTTGAAAAATCAAACCATGCTTGTCCAAAAGGTACTGCCGTTCTTCCCTTCATCAACAAAACCAATTTCTTTTTGATCTCAGGAGCACATAACTTAAACTCATTGGTGAAAACGGCTATTACTGGAATTGATTTTCTATACAATTCCTTTTTATCTTTTGATCCGTTTTCTACCTCAGAAACAATCTTTTCATACTCATCAAGAGTCTTAAGAAACATCTGCGACATTTCCATGTCAACTTTTACTGTTTCTAAAAGACTATCACAAAAAAAATTAGGAAAAAGAGTAATTTCTGGAGAAGGTCTGTTAGCAAGAACCTTGGCTTCTGTTTTTTTTACAGAAGGTTGAGAAGGTGTTATTTCCATGAAAATTCCTATCTTTATATTCAGTAATTATACAACATCACGAAGGAAAAAATCTCTTGTCCATCTTATTAAGAAATTCCATAAGATCGGGTGTTTTTTTAGGATCTTTTGTTACAAGATGGCGATATTCACGGATTTCTTGAGCAACATCTGGAAAATCTCGCATAACTTCATTAGCAGCCTCATTCAATTCGCCAGCCGCCAACCATCGATGAGCCGGATATCCGTTACCAGCTTCTTCTAATAAAACTATAGCCGTCCCCAAGTGTTTCATACAACACTCTAGACAGGAGGGGCGAGGACCGTTTTCCATTTTTACATCAGGTCGAGGAATTTCTTCTGCTGACACTTTCTGAACAGGCTGTTTAGGTATCTGGTTATTTTTTATGGTAGGCTTGTTTTGTTTTGGAAAACTAATCAACTTAGAAGCAAACCTCTCTCCAAAAAGTGAAGATAGTTTTTCTAAATCTCTATTTTTGTTATCTAAATAAAGAATTTCCTGAATAAACAAATGTAACTTCGAATTTTTTGTACACCCAGTACACCCAGCAACCTCAATTTCATCATAAATTTTGACTATAATATCTTTCAACTCTGGAAAAAGCCCAATAATTGCCCCCTTATTTTCGCTAGTAAATATTGTTTTTGTTGTATTTGGATCAAGGAATGACTGTGGCGGAAGAACAATCTTTTTATCAATAATAAGAAACGTATTATCCGTGGTTTCAACAATCTGATATGGAGAGGTGTCAGAAATCCCAGAGACGAAATCAATTAATGTAATCTCTCCGAACTTATACCTCTTGTAATTTTCATCCTTAACATCATTATAAGAAACAACTACGTTTGAAACCTTTGACCTTAAGCCATCAACAGCTTTTTTCTTTACTTCATCAATAGACATAAAAAAATCTCCTTGGGTATAGGAGATTATACAACAAATTTAGTTCTTTTGAAAAATAGCACAGCATCCAGAAAATTCTAAAAAACGCATATTTTCATACAGACCCCTCTCCAATTCTCTTATATATTGTGTTCCTCCAGGATAGTCCGCATGACCATAATCGTGAAAAATAATATATCCACCATTCACTAAATTATCTAAATATAAATCTACACAATCTTTAGTGCTTTTATAACTATGATCATGGTCAAAAAACTGCAAACAAAACTTTTTATTTACAAGCTCTTTTTTAGGATCTTCGTATCCATTGCAATAAAAATTGACTCTATCTAAACAGTGAAATCTATTAATATTTGCCCAAGCGTCCGCTCTAGAAGATATGTCTATAGTATGAACAACTTTTCCAGGAGGTATCTTTGACAGCATACAAAGCGTAGACAAACCACAATATGTTCCAACCTCCAAAATATCCCCGTCTAAACAAAAAGTAAGAGAAGAATATTTTTGTAAAGTTATTTTATCTTGATCTGATAAATAACCTTCTACATCTAGAAGGTTGTTTAGTTCAAAATTAAACATATTACATCAAGAAGAGATGACAATATTACTTAACAAAACGATAGGGCTTCCAGATCCAGAAAAATGGAAGAGTCTAACACGGTTCATAGAGAAAGGTACCTTGTCACTTTTAAATAATGAGAGCGGGATTGACACTTTAACCCAATCATCTCTCTCTTCAACATAATCTGACAAACTTATCTGATCAGAAAGAGCCTCTTCTTTTTGTCCGTCTACAACACTACTAAAGGATACTGCATTAAAACACGACAGTTCGTCAGTTATGTTAATTGTAAATTTCAAAAAAACATCATTTACATCAGAAGAAAGATTGGATTCTGACCAATCTTTTTTTAGAGGGATGGCCATTGCATAATATTTTTGTTCATTATATTGAGGTATCAATTCAAGAACTGGCTTTCCTTCATAAGCCTCGGACCAAAAAGGTATACCTTTTCTATCTGGACTCTTACTCTGTAAATTCATATACCAGCATCGATTAAGTTGATCACCTATCGAAACTGTAGGGGAAAAAATTTTAATTGTCTTGAACATAAAAAACCTCCTAATATAATTATTACAATATTTAACAAAAAAACCTCTAATCAACTCGATATATCTTCTATTTTTATATTGCTCAATAACACAGATGATGTTCCAAATCCAACAAACTTAAAAAGTGTTATGGCTTTTAAATTAAAACCAATTGCTCCGTCACAAAATTCTGTCATTGGAATAACAAGATCTTGCCAACCAACAGCGCTACACAAAACATCTTCTAATGCTATTTTGTTAGAATTAATCTCTTTTTTATCGTCAAGAATTGACGTAAAAAACATTTCTGAAGAATGACTTATTGGATTTGTAATTTTAATAGACATCTTAAGAGAAACATTTTTCATATCCGCACTCAAATCAACTTTAGACCAATCTTTTCTAATTGGAATTGCAATACAATAACAGGTGCCATCTTCAAGCCCAGATACTGGAGTTAGATCAAGAACCGCTTTTTCATTATAAAGTTCTTTGTGAAGAGGAATTTTTGGTTCAACACCTCGTATTTTTATATTAGAACACCAAGACCCATTAAGTTTATCTCCAAAAACGACCTCTGGAGAAAACAGTTTTAGAATTTTAAACATATTGAACCTCCTTTTGGACAATAACCTGTCCACAGCTTCTTCTATAGAAACATATTTCTCATGAAAACAAACATATCCATTTTTGAAAAAATCGTTCACATCCACATTCAAACCAAGACGAGAAAAAATTAAACAGATCACTCTTCTAAATTCACTTCTATGATTATACATTATATTTATATGATTTTTTCTAATTTCCATTGGATCGACATTTTTACATATCATTTTTTCTACAGCGTCTTTTACAGACCTTCTATTGGAACTGCATAGTAAGCTATTCAAATTGTCATAAAAAACCTCTCTTCCACCAAGACATTTGGTAGAAACTACAGGCACACCACATAATAAAGATTCACTTGAGGCATAACAAGCGCCCTCGGTACTAGAAAGACAAATACTACATTTTGATTCGTTATATTTTATAACCATTTCCTCTTTAGACAGTCTATCATTGTTAATATAGACATGAGGAATATCTTCAATTTTTACATCTGAACCATAAAAATTCCACCCATTGACTATGGCCAAATTAGGGACCGATGAAGCTAAAAATGATCTTTTAAACTTTGCAGGTCTAGTAACAAGTATTGCATCATATTTTTTCTGTACGCCATCAAGTATAACAAAAACATTTTCATCTATAAAACAATTATGGTTACAAAAAAATGAATTTTCAAAACCAGATTTTTTATATATTTCAACATCAGATTCCATATTACATAGCATATAAAAATTATTTGGATCTAATCCAAAAAATTGAACACATTCCATACTTAAATTAGCCAAATCTGTAGAATAGCATGGAAAAATACAAATTATTATATCGTTTTTATTGAAATAC
>SESG01006439.1_pt1 | contig 14055 bp, 10 predicted proteins | sample 3171421 | NCBI WGS metagenome assembly SESG01 (sample SAMN10866946, study PRJNA518727) | freshwater metagenome | biome: subpolar coniferous forest; feature: holomictic lake; material: water; isolation source: holomictic Lake 227, 6 m and 8 m depth | place: Canada: near Kenora, Ontario | collected... | reverse complement strand
ACGTGAAACAGCGAAGAGCCACTCTATCCCGTAGAAATGGCGGAGCTTGATGCCGGTCATCGGCAGCTTCGGCTCGCGACTGACCTCGTTCAGACGGGCGAACACCTTGTTTTCGAGCCTACGCAACTCACGATAGGCAATGATTAAAAAATTTCCGGAACCGCAGGCAGGGTCGAACACACGGATATTGTAGAGGCGGTCCAAAAGCTTTCGTAGCTTGGTTTCGCTATCCCAGGCCACTGCCAACTCGTCCTCCAAGGACAGTAAGAACAGAGGCCGCAAGACTTTCATGATGTTGGGCACACTGGTGTAGTGCATGCCCATGTCGCCGCGCATACTGGGTTCGACGACAGCCTGAATCATCGACCCGAAGATGTCGGGATTAATCTCCTGCCATTTCAACTCGCCGCAGTCCCTCAGCAGGCGGCGAGCGCGTTTGTTGAACTCAGGAACAGGCGTCCTGTCGGCAAAGAGGCCACCGTTGACATAAGGAAACCGGCGCACATAGTCGGGCATGCCGCCACGGGCATCCGGCGGGGTATCCATTGCCGTAAATAAGGCAGTGAGCAACTGCACTGTACCCGAACCGTCGTCATCGGTGAAGCTCATCACCGTATGAATGAATAGTCCTGGCTCGAAGATTCCCGTGTCCTCAGCAAAAAAGCAGAACAGGACCCTGGTCATGAAAAGATTCAGTTCATGGGTGCGCTCAACCCAGGCCGGGTCATTTTCCAGGATGGCGTCGTAGAGCTTGGCTAGCCGCCCAGTGGCCTTGATATCCGCAGGGTTCTCAGCGACCGCCTCATAGCGCTCGATACCTGCCAGCGGAAGGAAAAAATCGAAGCGGTCATTTAGACTTCTGAACTCGGTTTCCAGACTCTGATCGAGCTTGGTGTCGACGCAATAGACCTCGGTACCATCGGTCGCCAATAAGAAACGGGGCTCGTGGCGCCTAGTAAGAGGGGCGTCAGCCATGGCGTCGACCGTCTCTGCAGCACGACCAGGGCTTGCCATTCGGAAAAACAGCTTCTTCTTCCAGAGCAAGTCGTATTGGGCATCCTTGCGCAACAGGTCGCCGGACTTGGCTGCTTGGTTGGCGCTACCTTGACGCAGCTTGGTGACGCTTGCCTTAGGTGCGTCGTAAATCTCCAGGAGACTAAACGGGAACGTCGCCGGGTCGAACGGCTTCTCTACCAGAGTCTTAAGTTGCGACTCAATCTCAGCAATGTTCATTCCCGGTCATCTCCCCAAGTCGCCCCTGGCGCGACCATATCCTTGCACCATAGGGGGTGCGTTCGGGTGCCGGGATTATGTTCCGGATTGGCGAGCGAAGAAAGCCCAAGCTGGCGCGGAAATGCGAAAACTCTACTTCTGTACCCTGCACCGCGATTTCTCTCGGACGGTGCTGCTTGGACGGTCTGCGCCCCAATTTGTCGAGCATGCGGTCGAGATCGGATGTCATAGAAGTTTGGATGGATGTCTGTGCTGAAACCCAGTGGATACTGTAGCATAGCTCGTATCGGGTAGCCCGGCCGCTGGCGGGCACGCTGCGCCGGGCGATGGTTGATCCGCAGCTGCTACCCATTGACTGGCGTCGTCGAAATCGACGAGGCGAGCCTGCCACTGCGGACCAAGGATAATCCGCCGGCCTGGGGCGGCGGGCGATGCCACGAGAGCAAAATGCTGATTGGGGGAGCGGGATCGAGGTCAACGTCTCTGATCTGGGCGACACAGTTGTTTCGCGATGCGGTGGGCTGTGAGTCGTTTCAAGCGGGCGCACACGACGCCTGCGGGTTGTTGGAAATTGTGAATATGAATTACTCGTGCTGGCGGCTGGCTGGAGCCTCGGTTCGCCGCCGCCGGCACGTCTCTTCAATCCCCGAGGATGCCTTTCATCTTGAGGTCCATGATCAGCGCCCTGAGCACGGCACGGGTGTCATGGAGCCGGTAGTTGATGTTGTTGACGACGTTGCGGTCGTAAGAGAAACCAACGTTTTCCAGCTCGTCGGCGTTGAACGGGCCGCGGGTGAAAGCGGAGCCGGAGGGGTTGGTCCAGCCGCCGATGGGGGTGTCGTAGTGGCGGGAGACGATGTGCCAGGCGGCACCGTTGCTGATGATGCCGAGGAAATCGCCATAGGCCCGCAGCACGACGGCACCGTTGTCGGGGCCGGAACCGGCCGGCAGAGTGACGGTGACCGAGTTGCCGGAACTGTCCGATTTCTTGATGGTGCCGACCCGGCCGGGGCAGTCGCCGGGCAGCGGCAGCACCACCTGAACCGCGCCGGCCCACGAGCTGATCAGCCACATCGGCGCCACCGAGAAGTCCGGGTTAACCGTACTCTGTCCCTCGACGAAACGGGTGGCGTAGGTCAAGCCCTCGACGGTCAGGTCAGTGATCGTGGTTTCTTTCAGTAGCGTGGTGGTCGGGAACCCCGCCCCGAAGGCCATGTATTCGCGGTGACCGGTGGTGTCCCAGATCGGCGCACCGCCGGTGGCGGAAAACAGGCCGATGATGGTGGTGTTGGTCGAACTGTTGTCGATACGAATGCCGGGAACTGCGCCGGAGCACTCGGCGTAGAAGTTCAGAATCCTCGTCTGATCGGTCATGGCACCGAGGCGGAAGCAGGCTTCGGCGCTGGGATGCAGGTTGGCCTCACAGTCGATGAAGCTGTTGTTGAAGCGCGCCGTCGACAGGAAGAAGCCGCAGCCGGTCATTGGCGCCGACAGCGAATAGACCCGGACATCATGGAACTTGTTGGCGTTCGGGGTATCGCCGGTCGACAAGACCGTCATCAGCACCCCGTGCAATCGCGGTCGGGCGATCAGGATTTTCGAGATGCTGTTCCAATAACACGGCTTCTGGGAATCGTCGTAGCCGTCCAAGGTAATGCCGATGACCGCGTCCCAGATCGTCAAATTCTCGATCACGTTTTTCACACAGGGGCCGGTACGACCGTAGAGCTTCACAGCCGAGTTGCTCCCCACGATCTTGAGATCGCGCACGCTGCAATACCCGTCCTGGACCTCGATGGCGTCGAAGTTGCTGGGATAGGCCGGTAGGGCATTGGCATCCCAGGGGTCTTCGCGGGCCTGGATCACCGAGGCGTCGCCGACGCCGAACAGGCTCTGGCCGTAGCCGAGCACGATCGGACTGGCGATTCTCCAGACGCCGGGCGGCACGAACACGGCGTCGTTCTCGGCGAAGGCGGCGGCGAACGCCGGAGCGCAATCAACCACACCGCCCTCAATGGCGCCGTAATCGACCGGCGTCGCCACCTCGCGGGCGGCGAGATAGCGGCGAAGGTCAAGCTTGGAGACGGCGGCGCCGGCCGCCAGGATGTCGTCGATGCGGGACATGGGTCAAAGCTCCGCCGAAGCGAGGATGGTGCCGCCGGAGCCCTTCTGGAGCATGACGGTGCCCGAGGTCAGGCCGGAGAAAAAGCCGCAGGAGATGCGGCCGTTGTGGGCGGTGGCGTCGTGGACGGTGGTGACGCTGGCCTGGGACTGGACAAAGTCGGCGGCCACCGCATCGGTGAAGGCCATGGCTCCGGTCGCCTCGTAGCTCGGTGCGACCCGCATGTCGGGATGGGAGAGCACAATCTGCATGTTGCTGGCCGAGTTGGCCTTGCCGATCAGCCCGGCGCAGGGCCGCAGATAACGGGCGACCAGCAAGATCTCGGTGGCCATCGGCCGCGGAGCCATCGGCAGCGCCAGGGAGCCCGCCACCAGTTGCAGGTCGGCAAGGTACAGGTTCTTCGAAGAAATCGCGCCGCAGGCGGCCGTAATGATGATCTCCAGCCCGCTGGAGCAGTCGCCGAGATTGGAAACCGACAGGCTGAGATCGGCATTGGTGGCATTGGCCACCGACACCGTGCCGGTGGCGATCTGGGTGACTGAGGAAAAAGTATCGGCGGCGGTCGGCTTGTTGACAGTGAGCGTGTAGGTCACCGCACTGCCGACATCATGATAGGTCCGGGCGGTGACCATGGCGGCGCCGTTGGCGATGCTGCCGGCGTTGCGGGCCTCGATGCGGTGGCGCCAGGAGATCGTGCCAGCGCCGGTCAGGGTCGCCGACTGGACCTGACAGGCATAGCCCGACTTTGCGAGCTGAGTGACGCCGCTGGCCTGGACGATGATCCCGCTGGTCACCGTGCCGCCGGCCGCGACCGCGATCAGGTCCACCGGCCCGGTCTGCCAGGAGGTCGAGAGTGACCTGGACGCCCGATGGCTGACCCGGCAGCAGCCGTTGGTGACGAGGTTGCGATAGTGCCCCTGGTCGCCGGTATTGACGCCGCTGAGGGCCATGGTGCTGGCGCCGGTGGAATCCCGGCCGGTCAGGCGGCCGTCGTCGCTGATGAACAGCTTGAGATAACCGGCGGGCGGGTTGCCGGTGGGGGTGCCGGCTTTGAGGGTGAGATCGGCCATCAGCTCCAGACTCCGACGTTGCCGTCGACGACCAGCGAGCCGTCGAGGGTCAGGCTGTTGAACACCATCATCTGCCGGCCGGCATCGACGCTGACCGTTGTGCCGGCGGGAATGCTCGACCAGGGAAAGCCGGAGGCCCCGGTCCCGATCAGCGCCTTCAGCTGGGCGATGGTCAGCTTGGCGCCATTGCCGGACTGGACCAGCGGCAGCAGGTCGGTATCGGCCAGCGTCGTCGCCGCCGGCAGGTCACTCAAACGGACGAAGTCAGTCATGGCATCACCCCAGAACCAGGGCATAGGACGGCGTGCCCGGCACGGTGAGCGGAACTGGCACCGAGAAGCCGCTGCGGTTGCCGTGGTGGTCGACAGCGCGCACCCACCAGACGCGGGCGGCTCCGGCGGCAAGCCCGGTTCTCAGCCAGTCGGCCCGCCACGTCTCGGCGAGGCACGAGCCCAGCGCGGGATCGCTGACTCCGGAGAGCGTCTCCCAGACCTCGAAGTGGTCGAAGTCGCTCTCGGCCTGCTGGCTCCAGGTCAGCAGCACCCCGGAACTGGAGGCGGTGGCGGTGAGACCGGTCGGGGTGGCCGGCGGGATGTCGGCATTGGCGGCCAGCGACAGCGCGGGTGCGGCATCGGTCACCACCAGATCGCCGACCGCGAACTCGTAGATCGCCGGGTCTTCCTCGGTGAGGGTGATGTCGACGCCCATGGTCTCGGCCATCTTCCAGGAACTGACCACCATCGGTTGGTCGACGAGGCCGAAACGCGGCAGGCTGACCGCCACCGTCTGTCCGGCCGCCAGCCTCAGCCCGGCGAGATTGGCCGGGAACTCGACGGAGATCTGCCGGCGGTTGGCTTCCAGCACGATGCGGGCGATGCGCTGGGCCATGTAGGGAGAGTTGGTGAAGGGCAGATCGAGACTGCGCGCCACTTCGAGATCACCATCCTCGCTACGGTAGCCGGCGACGGTGACCGGCGGATAGTCCGTGGGCTGGCCGTCCGAGGCCGCCGACAGGAAGGAGCCGCGCACCGTGTTGATCAGTTCGCGCCGCGACCGCCGGGGCCGCACCGTCACCGGATCGCGCAGATCGGCCTCGCCCAGCTCGGCCAGCGGCGGCAGCCACGCCCCGGCATAGAGACGCCAGGTTCCCGCCGTGTAGGTCAGGCGGCCGGCACAGGATGTCAGCAGCTTGGGGACGGTGTCGACCGGCGCCTGATTGAGGTCGATGACGCCGTTGGCGGTATAGCGCCGCTCATTGCCGCCGGGGCGCAGCACCGTCTCGTCGCAGACGGTGGCGGCGGCGATGAAACTGGAAAGATCGATCTCATCCAGGCTGCAGTTGAGGCCGAATGGCGCCCGCAGGTAATCCAGGATCACCAGAGCCGCGTTGTCCGACCATGCGGTCTGGCCGGTACGCGGATCGTAAATCTTCCGCCCCCGCACCTTGGCCGAGACGTTGGGCAGGCCGCCGGGAAAGGCAGTGTCGTCGCGCCGGAGCTGGAGATGCAGATAGGCCCGGCCGCGCAGCCGGTGGGCGTTGGTCCATTCATTGTTGGTGTTGGTGACCAGCACGGAATCGGCGCTCTGATCCGGGCTGCCCAGGTGCTTCCAGACGTTCGCATACACCGTTCCGCTACGGGCATAGGGGGCCGAGGTGGCGGCACCGTTGCCATCCAGCGTCACCAGGGTGTTGTCGAACCAGACATCGCCGATGCTATCGACCTCGTGGGCGGCCAGGACCACGACCAGATGGAGGATGTCGAGTTTGTTCGAGCCCGAGGGTGCCCGCAGGTGGGTGTAGACCAGCGGCCCGCCGGTACGGACCTCGCCATAGAGGATGCGGTGGGCGGTGATCGGCTGCCGGACCATTCGGGCCGGCGGCGTCACCGTGGTGGTGGGAACCGGCACCGGCGGCGGGGGCGGTGGTGGTGGCGGCACGATCGGCGCCGGAGCCGGTGCGGGGGCCGGGGTCGGCGCGGGCGTCGGATTCGACACCGCGCTGGCGATGCCGATGGTGACGGCGCCGCCCAGCACGGCGCCGAGAATGCCGCCGCCGACGATTTCGGCGACGGCGGCTCCGGCGACCAGGGCAAGCACAGGGGGCATCAGCGGAGTCTCCAGGCGGCGATAACGGCGGTCAGCGGCCGGGCGACCAGCCCGGCGGGACCAAGCGCGGCAATTTCGGCCCCGGCGCACAGCCCGAGCGCCGGCCCGGCCGGGGTGGCGATCACCACCACGTCGCCGAGCCGGACCATCAGCGGCACTTCCAGCGGCGGTCCCAGGATGAGGCTGGTGGCGGCGAGCAGATCGGCGGTCCCGGTGGTGGCCACCATCAGGCGCAAGGCTTCGTGGCACCCGGCATAGTGGCCGGCGGTGATGGCGACCGGATCGCGGCCGGTGACCAGGGCAACCCAGCCGGCGGCGAAGCGCACGCAATCGGCCGTGCCCCAGGCAAACGGCCGACGCCGCCACTCCCGGAGGTAGCGGTCGAGCAGTTGCGGGGTCACGCGTTGCCGCCCCAGGGAATGCTCATGGTCTGCAGCGCTGGCACGAACTCGAAGCCTCGGTCGCCGGGATATTCGGCCTGTTGGTCGGCATCGGTATAGTTACGGACGCGGAGACGCTCCAGGTCGCGCAGGCGGTTCTCGGCCAGTAGGGTGATGGTGGCGGTGGGGCCGCCGTCGCGGATGTCGACGGTGTCCATCAGGCCGCGGAAGATCAGCACCGGATCCGGGACCACCGCCCAGTCCTCGTCCATGAAGCCGAGCCAGAGCTTGACCGGCCGGCTCTGCAACGGCTCGGTCATGACGTGGATCAGCAGATCGGCGGGCACGCCCGACAGCTCGAAACTGGCCCCGGCCGCGCGCACCTCCAGGGTCTCCTCGACGCTGGAGACCTGCCCCAGGGTGCCGACGCCCAGCCAATCCAGGCCGTTCCAGGAGAGCGTGCCCAGCCCCGACCACAGGCGCGAAACCCCGGAGATGAAGCCGAACTCGACCAGCAGCACCGGCCGGGCGACGATCTTGTAGCTCTCGGCCTCGGCGGCACCCGACAGGCGTCCGGTCATGGCAGCACCTCGACAAAGGACAGGCGATAGCGGGCGCGCTGGGGCGGCGTGGTCGGGCTGGCGAGCGCGGAGCCGCCGGTCAGGCGCATCCGCACCCGGCTGGTGGCGGTCTGGGCCAGACCCGGCACCGGCGGCTCGCGCAGCGGCGGCGCCAGGGTGACCAGGGCGATGCCATCCTGGGTGACGCCGGCCCCACCGACCACCAGATGGGCGCGGCCGGGGCTGGCCTGGAGGAAGGCGCCCGCCAGGACATCGACACCGCCGGGCCGGCAGCCGGTCAGCACCAGGAAGCCGCGACACCCACCGGCCAGGGTCGGCGGACCAGGGGTGCCCGCAACAAACCCGGTGGCATCGTCAAAGCCGGTGCCGTCATCGAAGCGGGTCTCGCCGATCTCGGCGGCGTAGGCGGCGAACGAGGCCGGCGCCGGTACCCCGGCCAGCCGGGTGAAGTTGGGCACCAGCATCTCAACCACCCCGGCGCGCTGGCGGGTCAGCAGGGCTTCGAGCCAGGGCAGCCGGCCCATGGTCGGCTCGACCGTCAGCTCGGCAACCCAACGCGCACCACCGCGCCCGAGCACCGGCCCGGCCCCGGTCAGCGCCGAGGCCGGCGACGCAGTCAGGGTGTGCAGGTAGAAGGACTGGGCGGTCGGATGGAGGTCCAGCGGCCAGTCCAGAGTCATGGCGTCAGCACCTCGATCAGATCGACCTGATAGGCCGACTTCATCGGCGGCATGGTTGGATTCTTGCCGGCGTCGTCGGAGATCAGGCGCATGCGGACCCGGCAGTTCGAGGTCACCAGCGGCCCGGCGACCACCGGCTCGCGCAGACGCGGCTCGACCCGGATGCCGGCGTTGCCCGAGGCGTCGGCGGCGACATCGTCGATCACCATGTGAACCCGGCCGGGGCTGGCCTGGATCAGATCACCGGCCGCCAGCACCCGTTGGGCATTGGCGGTAAACCCCGAGAGGGTCAGGGTGCGGCCGGTGCCCGAGACCAGCCGGGGCGTGCCGGCGAGACTGCCCAGCGCCGCGAGGCGGCGGAAATCCGGCACCAGCACCTCGCCGGCCGGTCCCCGCAGCGAGGCCAGGAAGGCTTCGAAGGCGCGGGCATTGGCACTATAAAGATGCAGAGTGAGGCTGGTGACCCAGCGGGCGCCGTCGCGTTCCAGCACCTGGACCTGCCCGTTATAGGGATTGTCGAAGCGGGCGGTCAGGGTCTGGACGTAGAAGGCCTGGGAATCCGGTTTGAAGCTCAAGGGCCAGTCCGTCACGATACCCTCCCGCCCCGGCGCTGGATGGTGTCGACCACCTGCCGCTGCGCCTGCCGGGTCGCCTGATCGACGATGCCGGGAATGAGGCGGCTCAAGGTCTCGGCCACCAGCTGGTTGACCTGACGGGCGGTGGCGTCGGGATCGGAGGCGCCGCGGGCATCGACGTTGATGACGTAGGTGGCGCTGGCGTCGGTCGCCTGGATGCTGCCCGAGTTGCCGAAGGCCTGACGCAGCTGCTCGGGCCACCCCACCACCTCGCCGGCTTTCAGCACCGCCGGCACCTCGCCGGGGGCGAGACCGGCGACGCCGCCATCGTGATAGCGCGGCGCTCCGGCGAACAGCCAGGAGGGCGTCTCGCGATAGGTCGAGGCTTCCCCGGCCACGCCGCCCTCATGGAACAGCCCGGAAAACCAGTCGCCCGAGAAGAGTTCCCCGAACAACCCGCCACCGCCACTGTCGCCGCCACCACCGCTGTTCTGGCCGTTTCCGAACAGAGCGGTGCCGATGGGGGCGACGATCTCCCGTTCCCAAAAGATGCGCGCGAGGTCTTCGACGATACGCTGGGTCAGGTTGTCGAAGTTCAGCTCCCCGGTGGTGACGAACTTGACGAAGACATCCTCCATGCCGGACATGGCGTCGTTGAACACCCGCGAGACCTGGGCGGCGCTATTGGTGGCGTTGCTGACGTACTTGGCCCAGGAACTCTGGAGCCCGTCCTGCCAGTCCCGGCTCGCCGCAGTCATCTGCTGATAGGCGGCAGCGGCGGCCTTGCCGTAGGTGGTGTGGTCGATGGCGCCGACTTCGAGCAGGTGATTGAGTTTCTCCAGTTGCTCGGCGTATTTCTCGGCCGCATCCTTGGTGCCGTCGATCACCGCCTTCGCGTCCTTGCCGTCCTGAATCTGGTGGGCGAGCAACTCGGCCATCGCCCGGTCGGCCTCGGTGGCGTTGTCGCCGAGCTGACGCACCGCCTCCGCCGCCGCCCGGTCGCCGGCACTGAGGTTGAGTTCGGCGAGCTGGCGACGGAGGTGGTCGAGCACCTCCTCGGCCTGTTGCGCCGCCTCGGCCGCCTCCTTCTCGTCGTAGAGGGCGCCTGCCAGTTCGCGCACCTTGTCCTTCTGGGCATCGGTGGCGTCGGCTGACAAGCGGCGCAGGGCGGCGTCAATGGCGCGCTCGCGGTCGGACAGCTCCAGGGCGTCGAGTTCCTGGCCGAGACTCTCGATCAGCTTCTGGTTGGGATCGACGGCGTCGCGCGTCGCCTGCGAAGACCGGCTGGTGGCCTCTGCCGCCGCTTCCTCGGCGATTTGCCATTGCTGGACCTTCAGGATCGCGGCGTCGTAGTCGGAGGTATCGAGCCCCAGCCCGGCGGCCTCGGCCTTCAGCCCTTCGAGCAGCTTGATCTTGGCGTCCGCCTCGGCGCGGATTTTGTCGACACGGGTCTCGGCCAGCCCCTGAAGGCGATCATCCAGGTCCTGGTCGATTTCTTCCAGCTGGTCGGCGACGATGCGGGCCTGCTGCTCGCGCACCGCGCCCTTCTTGTCCTCGGCGGCGATCTCGTCGGCCAGCTCCTGCTGGCGCTGGCGGGCCTGAAGATCGGAGAGGGTGCGGTTGAGGTCCTCAAGCCGGGCCTGCGCCTGGGCTTTCAGCTTGGCGGCGTTGGTTTCCGACCAGGGCAGCCACGAGGGCGAGCCGAAATCCCCGCTCGACACCTGCATCTGCAGCACGTCGCGCTCGGTGGTCAGCCGGCTGATCTGGGCATCGACCGACTGGTCGGTGACCTCGCGCACCGCGTTGAGGATGCCGGTGATGGCGCCGACGATTCCCGCCGCCGCCTGACCGATGACGCTGTCGGAGCGGCTGAAGCTGGCGACGAAGGCTTCCCAGGCGCTGGTCATCTCGCGGATGCGACCGGTGAGCCCGCCATGGGCGGCGGCATCGGCGCCGCCGACGCTTTCGGCCACGGCGTCGAGAATCGCTTGCTGGGCTTCGAAGCTGCGGCCGGACTCGACCAGCCCCTGAATGAGATCGCGTTGGGATTCGGTGAAGCGGACGCCGGCCTTCTCCAGGGCGTCGAGCGCTTGGCTTGGCTCATTCAGCGCCGCGCCCAGCAGCTTGACGTTGGAAGACAGCGTGCCGCCGAACGCCGCCGACAGATCCGCCGCCAACTGCAGGGTCCGCTCGAAACTGTCGCCGAGCACCGCGCCGAACTGCATCAGCTCGGTTTCCGCCTTCAGCACCTCGTCGCGGGATTGCAGGGTGCTGCCGGCCAACCGTTCGGCCAGGGTCTGCACCTCCTGGGCGGTCAGGGTGGCGTTGGCGCCGGTACGGGCGAGCGCCTGATTGATGCTGGTGAGTTCGTCCTCGGCCTTTCGGGCATCGTCAAAGGCCAGCCACAGGGCTCCCACCGCCGCCGCCGCGCCGAGCCCGATCGGCCCCAGGCCGCGCAGCACCTGTCCGACCATACCGGCCCGCGCCGCCATGCCGATGGCGACATCCTCGCCGATCCGGGCCACCTCGCCCAGGGCATCGCCGCCGGCCTTGGCGCCCTCGGCGACCGCATGGCCCATGGCGGCACCGCCGCTGCCGGCGGCTTCAATCTGATGCCCGGCCTCGGTCGCGGCGGTGCCGGCCGCATTCAGCTCATGTTCGGCCTCCTTGACTCCGCCCGAGACCAGCGAGCCGAGTCCGGCCAGCGCCGCGCCCGCCGCATCACCGATGCCGTCGAGCGCCGCGCCGAAGGCGGTCGCCGCCGTCTCGGCGCTGGTGGTGCCGGCAGCGAGGTCATCAAACGCTGCCGCGCCCTGGTCGCGCAGGGTGCCGAAGGCGCGTGTACCGGCTTCCTGAAGCTTGTCCAGCCCGTCGCTGACGAAGCGGGTCACCACCTCCTGCCAAGTCTCGTTGACCGAGCCGTAGTCGGCAGCTTCGAGCGCGGCGTTGAGGCGGGCGCCGGCAATTGGGATGATGTCGCGGTTGTTTTGCCGGACATCATCGGGAAGGTCGACCGCCGGAGCGAGGTATTCCTTGTAGCTGTCGTCGAGGGTGGTGCGGAGTTCGGCGGCCTGCTCGCGCGCCGTCTGGTTGCGCTTGGCCAGTTCCTCGGCCATCACCGCATTCTGTTCGCCGAGCGCGGCGGTCATCACCTCCAGCGCGGTCTGGCCACCGGCTTCCTCGATACTCTGGTTGTCGGCCCAGAACTGCCGTTCCAGTTCGACCCGAGCCGCGAAGCCGTCCTCCGCGATGCGGTTGGCCTGATCCAGAATCGCCTGCGAGGCGGCGGCGTTCTCCTGGTCGGCGTCACGCAGGGTCTGGGCGATCTCGGTGCGCGCCGTCGCCAGCGCCGACAACTGCTGCTGGTTGGCGGCGAGATCGCGGGCGAAACCCTCATCCCCGGCTGCGAGGCTGGAGAGCGCGTCACCGACCTCGCCGGTCGCCCGCGCCAACTGATCCAGCCCGCCGGTCTCGCCTGCCGCCTCCAGCATCCCGGCCAGCGCTCGCCCCGCACCGTCGGCCGCCGGTTCCATCCCCGTGACCGCCGTCGCCGCATCCGCAGCCGGTTGCACCAGCCCGGCCAGCGCCGCTCCGCCATCGTTCCCCAGGCTTTCCAGGGTGCCGGCCGCCGCCGTCCCGGATTCGGACAGCCCGGTGAGGTTGTCGTTGACCACCGACAGCAGATCGGTCAGCGCGGTCGCCGCCGATCCTCCTGTCTCGGAGAAGCCACCGAGCGCGGCGTTGCCGTCCTCGGCCGCGGCCGCCACCGCCCGCACCGCTTCAGCCGTCGCGCCCAGCGGCGCCAGGGCATCGGCCGCCTGTCCAGCACCGCCCGCCAATGAGCCGAGCGACGCCGCCCCGGCATCGCCGATCTGCGTCAGCTCATCGTTGGCGGCCTGGACCCGGCCCTCGAACTGGTCAAGCGCCTGCCCGGCAGTGGCCAACGCCTCCACCAGCGGCGAGACATCAGCCTCGATCCGCGCGCCCAGTTTCACGGTCATGCGGGGGTACTCCAGGGAAAAACAGCCGAGTTGCCGCGACTCAAGGTACGCGCAGCGCTCTTGGCAAAGAAGCGATCAGAGCGAGCGGTTCGGCGTCTGAAACCCCTTCAGTAACTTCTTAAATGCGCCCATGTCGGCCACTCTAAGTCAATTCTGATGTTCAAAAAAACATAACTTCAGGCATGCAGCTGTAATATAGGCCTACGTCGCAGTCCATGATCGAGAATAATTTAGTCGTTTCCGTCGGGATGAGATAGCTTTGGTTGAGTTATGTTGCAAGAACGCTTCGCCCTATCTTCAGCGCGCGCAACTATGTCATCTATGATCGCATTTCCATTGAGGCCGATGCCAAACAATGTGGGCTTTACCTGGAAGTAGCGCGACAACCACTTGATCGCGGATAGTGGGGCTCCGATCGCCGGCGGCTCTCGGTGGGCGTCGAGAGCTTCAATAATATCTCCAATGGCGATGATGCAGTCGAGCCTGACCCGATTGAAATACGGCTCGGAAGTCTCCGTCGACTTTAGTAGTGCTCGCGCCTCCAATAGAGTTTCACGATCGCGTCGGGTGGAGGCTATGTGGAAGAAGGTAAATGCGTAGTCGGTGCGTTCTGAAGGGTTAAGCAAGTTGACCGACACGGAGCGGATGAGCCGGAAGGCCGTGTCGGTCTGCCCGAGTTGGAGCTCGCAATCCGCCTCAAATACGTGGAACAGCTGGTTCGGCTCGGCCTCGAACGCATTTTTGTACGCCGCTAGCGCGTTGACAAAATCGTCTGCATGTCTATGAGCATCCCCGACTGCGCGGAATGCCTCCGCGCGCACGCCGTCTCCCAACACGCCGCTGTCAAGCAAGCTGGTGAGCCGCGTGATGATTTCGGCATACAGCGTCTTGTCTTTATCCAGGGCCGCGCGGCCTTCTAGCGCCTTACACATCCACATCTGTGCCGTTGCCGACAACGGCTCGGAAGCTTCCATCTGGCGACCGAGGACTATGACCTCGTCAAATTTCGCCCGCGCGCCCATCATGTCGTCGGCAAGCAGAAGCTCCGCAGCAAGGGCTCCTCCATATTGCAGCTTGTCTGCAGGGCTTCGCGTCAACGCGAATATCCGATCGAAGAAGGCCATTCGACCCGACATGCCCAGCTTGTCGCGATGGAGATCAACCTGCATTTGTAGCAGTTCGACATCCGTCTCGGCGGGCGTAATCGGCTGAAGTGGTTCCAGCTCGCGAACGGCTTGATCGCGATCATCGGCCCATAAGGCACATATAGCGTGCTGGTAGGAAATCTTCCGTCGCCAGCGCTCATC
>SESG01025386.1_pt1 | contig 14061 bp, 13 predicted proteins | sample 3171421 | NCBI WGS metagenome assembly SESG01 (sample SAMN10866946, study PRJNA518727) | freshwater metagenome | biome: subpolar coniferous forest; feature: holomictic lake; material: water; isolation source: holomictic Lake 227, 6 m and 8 m depth | place: Canada: near Kenora, Ontario | collected... | reverse complement strand
TCTGTATTTGTTTGAATATTATTCTTAAATTTTACTATTATTTCTCCATCTAAATATTCCACAGGTCCGTTCGTTCTTATGTTATTTCTTGTCTGTGCAGATAGATTATTTAAGAATAAAAAACCAATAAGTAATAATAATACTGAAAATCTCATTAATTACCAACCTGTATTGCATATTCACTAGAAGCAGAACTGTACGTTTTACTAGAACTTACACTGTTACCATATGCAACTACCCTGATGTACCATTTGCCATTTGATAGACTTAAAGTCGTTGAGGTTGGAGCACTCGCCCCAGATAAGTAAGGGACATCAACACTACCACTTGCTGCCGATGTGTCAAAACCTTGTTGATTACTATAGTATACAATATACCCGCCACCTGTGCTATTTACTGTCATGTCTTTATTAGCATTCCAGCTCACAGTAACGCTGCTACCATTACCACTTCCTCCGCTACTACATGCGCTGATTAATAAAACGACAGCTACAGAACAAAATAAAGTAAATTTGAGTATTTTTTTTGTTTTCATAGTTGTTATTTTATATCATTATTATGTATAAAATACCTATTGATTTTAAACCATGGGGTGTGTAAGGTAATAAAAACATTGGAATATTATCGGGAGCGGTACTATGAAACCAAATAGAACTTTATTTTTAGCCCTCGCTATTTTATCAATAATATCATTGCTTTCTTGTACAAAAAATAGCCAGAAAGAAGAAAACACCATAAATGTATACTCTGCAGAAGTAATACCTGGTGTAGATCCCATAACCATTTCCGATAGATATTCACACGCTGTAGCTAGACAGATATATGAAGGTTTATATGAGTATCACTATCTTAAGTACCCATATGTAATCTCTCCAGTTTTAGCTGAAGGTCTTCCTGAAGTTAGTAAAGACGGGTTAACCTATACTATAAAACTAAAGCAAGGAATACACTTTGCCGATGATGCGTGCTTTAAGAGCAATGGAGGAAAAGGAAGAGAACTAATCGCTAATGACTTTATCTACTCTATAAAAAGAGGTTTAGCCTCTTCTTTAACACAATCTATATTTTTCTACAGTATACTTTCGGATATAGTTATCGGTGTAGATGAATACAAAAAAGCATCTCAAAATAAAAAAGCTTTTGATTTTGATAAAGACATTTCTGGAATGCTTGCTTTGGATAAATATACAATACAATTCAAACTAAAAAAAGCGTCTGCTTATTTTCCTGGATTATTAACAAGACCAAATGGTTTTGTAGTTCCAAAAGAAGCAGTAGAATCTTATGGCGAAGACTTCAAGCTACATCCAGTTGGTTCTGGAGCTTTTAAAATAAAAGAGTGGGAAAAAGATTCTAAAATAGTCTTTGTAAGAAACACAAACTACAAACATGGTTTCTACCCAACAGAAGGTGAACCTGGAGATGCTGAAAAAGGTCTATTAAAAGATGCAGGCGATCCTCTTCCATTTTTAGACAAGATCAACATGCACATACTTGTAGAAGAACAGCCTCGTTGGTTAAACTTTAATAGAGGACTTTTGGATATCGTAGTTCCAGACAAAGATAGTTATTATGATGCATTTCCTACGGGTGGTGAGCTAGCTAGAAATCTTGCCGACAAAGGCATAAAAGTGACCAAAAGACAGAAGATGGAAATAGTTTATTATTCATTCAACATGAACGATAAGGTGGTCGGAAAAAATAAGTATCTAAGGCAAGCTATGAGCATAGCATACGACGGACAAAAGCATAACGCTCTTTTTTATAATAATCAGGCTTTCGTCGCTAATTGGGTTCTTCCTCCAAACATCTTTGGTTTCGATCCCGCTTATAAAAACCCATACCGTCAGTATGATATAACAAAAGCTAGAGAATTACTGAAGAAAGCAGGATATCCTGATGGAAAAGGACTACCTTCCCTAAATATGTTGATAACAGACTCCATAGCGGCAAAACAGATAGGAGAATTCTTTTCCAAATCTGTAAGTGAAATAGGAGTAAAAATAAACCTTCAACCTAGAAATTTTGGACTATTGCTAAAAGAATTAGTAGATGGAAGAAATTTTCAGGTTGTATCACTTCAGTGGAGAGCAGATCTTCCATGTGCAGAGGATTTTTTAAGGATATTCTATAGTAAAGCTTTTGCTCCTGGACCTAACGATTCACATTTCCAGAGCCAAGAATATGATAAATTATTTGAAAAAGTGTCAGAGATGAAAGAAGGTCCTGATAAACTTAAACTTTTAAATAGAATGAGGGACATAGCTGTTGAAGAAGCTGTTGTTATACCGCTGGTAAATCCAGCTATCATAACTTTAGCGCAACCATACGTAGAAAATTATAAACCACATATATTAGTCGGTGATGTATTCAAATATGTAAAGATAGAAAATAAAAAAAGAGAAGAAGTTCAGAAGAAGTATTACAAATAAAAGACCTTAAAATGTGGGGGAAAAATGAGACTTAAAACAAGAATTGCTCTTGTGCTTGTCGCAACCCTTGCTTTACTGCTAACCTCTTTCTTTCTTATCTTTAGTCGATCAACATTAAAACAAATAGAAAAAGTAGAGATCGACGGAACAAAAAAAGAACTGACCTTCTCGCTAAGGAATATGCAAAAAGAACTAAAAAATCTTGATGCATTTTTGGGAGATTGGAGTGAATGGGATGAAACATACAACTTTGCACAGTCAAAAATTCCTAGAATAGATTTCATAAGAAAAAACATGCCGCCAGAGAGTGTGCTTAAACAGAGAAATAATCTTTGGGCTTTTTTAGATAATAATAGAAATATAATCTATGCAATAGAAGTAGATCACAAGAGGAAGCTTGTCTCCCCTATCTCAAGAGAGTTAATTGATTTTTTTAACACAAAGGATATTCCAAGAGAATCTTCTGGAATAGTGGTAATAAAGAATAAGGTGTACCTACTTGCCTGCTCTCCTATTCTAGATAGTTCTGGAAAAAAGCCATCTGCTGGAACCATGGTAATGGGGATTGAATGGGATAGGACAATGATAGAGACTGTGTACCCAGAAGAAGTTACCTTCCACTTGGACATATTAGACAATAGTAATCAGGTAAATAATGGAGACATACAAGTAAATGATGTTTCCAAAGATAAAATTATATCCTCCATAATACTAAAAGACATCTTTGGTAAACCAGCAGTTAAACTTCAGGCAGATACAATTAGGCTTAGTAATTTATACGCAAGAAAACAGCTCTCGTATCTTTTGTTCTATATAATATTAGGTTACGTGTTTGCTAGTGCAGCGATAATATTGCTTTCAAATAAAATATTTATTTTACAGCACAAGATCTATCAGTCAGGAAAACTAGCCTCTTTAGGGACAATTGGGGACGGTATAGCCCATGAACTTAACAATCCTGTGACTATAATAGACGGCTTTACTCAAAGCCTTGAAACAGCTCTCCAAGAAAAAAAATCTCTGACTAAAGAAATAAAAGAATACCTCAACAGCATTAAAACAAATTTATTAAGAATAAGGAAAATTGTTGATAACATAAAAACCTTCAGCAGATCCAGCATGGATTTGAAAAGTTTAGAATTAAAAGACGTAAATAATATAGTTAGTGAATCTATAATGCTGTTTGAACAACAATTACAAAACGACAACATCAAATTGGAATTAGTTCTACACCAGGATCTTCCAAAGACTCTAGTAGACGCGGCAAAGCTTAGAGTAGCAATACACAACCTAATAACTAATGCAAGAGAAGAGCTGGTTGAACACAGAGAGAATAAGAAAAAGAAAATAAAAATTTCTACAAACCCTTCCACTGATAAAAGTACAATAATCATATATGTAGAAGATAACGGCAGGGGAGTATCTCCAGAACACATAAACAGGATTTTTGATCCTTTCTATACCACTAAAGAGCCTGGTAGGGGAACAGGGTTTGGGTTGCCATTAGTACATGGGATAATGAGGGATTTTAAAGGTAATGTTGAGCTCTCCAGCGATAAGAACAAGAACACAATATTTAAACTTACACTACCAGTAACAAAAGAGATCGATTGTTAACATAGTTGGATAGTTTTATTTATTATTCACTTCTGAGTGCATCTATAGGATTCATTCTAGAAGCTTTTCTTGCAGGCCAGATCCCAAAAATGAGTCCAATAGAAACAGAGAAGAAAAAAGCTACAAAGACAGAGCCTATAGATATATATGTGGTCCATCCTGCAAAGTATGACAAAAGAAATGTGGCAAAGACACCAAGCACAATACCCAACAAACCTCCAAATATCCCAACAACTCCAGCTTCTATTAAAAACTGCATCAGGATATCATAACTTCTTGCACCAATAGCTTTTCTTAATCCTATTTCTTTTGTTCTTTCTGTAACAGAAACAAACATTATATTCATAATACCAATACCACCTACTAAAAGTGATATCGCTGCAACAGATGATAACAAGACAGACATGATGTTGCTGGTCTGGGACATTGCTGCCTGAATATCGGCCATATTTCTTATCTGGAACGCATCCTGTTGCTGTGAAGGAGGTATCCTATGTTGTTTTATCATAAGATCATTAATAGCGTTTTGAGTGCTCTCCATCTGAGACACATCAGCCACCTCTATATCCATATAATCAATATAGGTCTTCCCAAGTAATCTGTGCATTGCTGTTTCTACTGGAACAACAATAATATCGTCCTGGTCCCTAAAACTTGTGGCACCTTTTTCTGGAAGTATTCCTATTATCTGAAAAGGTACTTTATTTAATTTTATGTATTCGCCTATTGGATTGTTCTTTCCAAATAAATTTTTCAAAACAGTCAGACCAATTACGGCAACTCTGCTTCTGCTTTTATCTTCGCTATATGTAAAAAATCTACCAACAACAGGTTCAGATGCATGCATCCGTGAATAAGAAAAGCTGGTACCAAGTACCTGCGTGCTCCAGTTATTATTTTGATATGTTGTCTGTACTCTACCATTAACATTGGGTGCAACTTCTTTAATGCCAGAAACCTTTTGCTGAACAAGTGTAACATCAGACTCCGTAATACGAAGAGCAGATGTATCAGATGATGCTCCAGCACCAGGTAATTTTATATTACCAGGTCTTAGAACAAGAAGGTTCGATCCCAATGATGCAAGTTGTTCCTCTATAGCTTTTTTAGCACCTGATCCAAGCGCTAACATGGCAATAACAGCTCCAACACCTATAAGAATACCTAAAACAGATAAAGCGGTTCTAACCTTATTACCAAGAAGGGTTTTTATTCCCTGTCTAAAATGTTCTATAAATTCTGTTATTTTAAATGGCACCACAGAGGCTTTTTTTAAATGTTTTTCTTCTTCTTTCTTCTGTTTATTTGCTTTTGCGTCTTTGTTTATTATTTCATCCATTACTATTTTACCGTCAGAGATTTTAATCAGACGGTTGGCCTGTCTACCGATACTTTCTTCATGGGTAACAAGTATTATTGTAATACCTTGTTGGTTCAGATCCCTCAATATAGACATGATCTCTTTACCGCTGGCAGAGTCCAAGTTTCCTGTAGGTTCATCTGCAAGAATAACTTTTGGTTTATTTATTAGTGCTCTGGCAATCGCAACTCTTTGTTGCTGTCCTCCAGAAAGTTCTGTTGGTCTATGCGATAATCTTTGCCCAAGTCCCAATTTATTTAGGATTTTTTCTGACTCATTTGTCTCAACTTTTCTTTTCGAATACAAAAGAGGTAGCGATGCATTCTCAAGAGCGCTCATCTTAGTAAGGAGATGAAACTGCTGAAAAACAAAACCAAAGTCCTTACGTCTATATAGTGCAAGTTCATCATCACTCAATTTACTTACATCCTTATCATATAAAAGATAAGAACCTGAACTTGGCACATCCAATAGGCCTATAATATTCATCAGGGTAGATTTACCAGAGCCTGACTGACCCATGATAGAAACAAATTCACCTTCTTTAATTTTTAAAGAAACATCCGTCAATACGGTAAGTCCTTCTCCATCCATATGGTATGTTTTGAAAATATTTTTAAGTTCGATCATTAACTCTTTTTCCTAGGTGGTGCGAATGGATTTACTTTTTTATCCCCTAACTGTAATTTTGGTATTAGAACTGTATCACCTTTTGATAGACCCGAAAGAACTTCAACATTCTTACCGTCGGAGATACCAGTTTCTATTGTCTTATCTATAGTCTTGGAAGATGATGAAGCATCTTCCATTATCACATAAAAATATCCATCTTTATTCTTAACAGCTTCAGATGGAACCAAAAGGACATCTTCTTTTTGCTTAATAAAAAAAGTAACATTAGCGGTCATGCCGCTTAACATATATTTTGGTGTAGAATCAGGAATTACATCCACTATATATGTTGTAACACTATTTATAGTCTTAGCATCTGGAGTTATATGATCAACATGTGCCGGAATTTTTGTATCAGGATATGCATCAAGAATGATATTAGCTTTTTGTCTTAGTTTTACTTGAGAAATATCTGTTTCATCGACCTGTGCTTTAACACTTAATCTATCAGACATCACAAGAAGAGAATCCGAAGTCGTAAATGTTTGTCCAGGCTCGAAATTTCTTAATATAATAGTGCCATCTATAGGAGCAAATATCGGAACAGGTTTATAATATTCCTGCCACTTTTTTAATTCCTCTTCTCCACCAACTCTGGCACCATCAAGCAAGGCCGCTCTTTCTGTTGAGCTTATAACAACAAGGTCTTGCCCCTTCTTAACTCTTTGTCCCTCTACTACGAGTACCTTCTCTACTCTGCCAGACACAGGTGCTTTTATTTCCAGACGATTTTCTGGTTGTACATACCCTGTACTAAGTACCGTTACCTGAACACTGCCTGTGGTAATAGAAACTTTTCTGAATTTACTATCGGCAGAGGTGTGTTTTTTTAATAACACAAACAAAAGAACGGATACAATGACAACAACTATACCGATGATCAATATCATCTTCTTTTTATTCTTTATCTTTATCATTTTATGACTCCTTTTCCCTGGGCAAGAAGCCATGCTGCTTCCGCTATAATTCTATCCCTTAAACTTTGAAGAGCTGTTTTTTGTCTGTTGATTAGATCGGTCTCTATTTGATCCCACTCTTCAAATGCCAAAAGACCATTGTTATATTTTGCTCTAGCAACTTCTGACCGTACTGTAGCTGCAGCTACAAAAGTATTACTGACCTTTACTTGCTCGACAGCATTAACATAATTAGTGTAAGCACGTTTAATATTTAAAAGAGATTGAACATCTGTGTCTTGCTGACTGAATATAGAGGAGTTAAGAGCCGATGAAGCACTATAAGAAGAATAAAAATCCCTACCACCGTTAAACAAAGGAATAGTAAGTCCAAGTGTTAACGACCATCTTTTATTTTGAGGGAACCACACATCATCCTGTCTTGACGTAGTTGCAGTAAAATCAAGGCTAGGATAAAAAGCCGAATGTGCTATTACAAGATCTGCCTGACTAGCTTTAACCTGCGACAAAGCTTTTTGGTGGTCAGGAATATTATTAGCTATTGCTTTGATATCTATATTTGGTTCAGGATCGCTAAGTGGAAGTAGTCCTTTTATTTGTATATCATCTCCAACAGTCGCTCTTCCCATCACTGAGGCTAACTGCTGTGTTGCTACTTCAAGCAAACGTTTTGATTGTATAGAATCAAGTTCCGCACTATCAAGAGCAGCTTTGGAAAAAAGATATGATCCTTTATTTTCATTACCGCCTTCAAATCTAAGACGGACAATATTTAGGTTATCAGCTCTTCTTTTAGATATATTTTGAGTTAAGTTAATGTTCTCTGTAGCGTATAGTACCTGTGCAAAAGCGTTTTCAAGATTATAGCTTACTTGTGCTTTTACGTCGGCAAGTGTCCACTCCTGCATTTCTAGATTTGCCTGAGCACCATTAAGTTGTGCTTTGTCTTGAAATCCAGAAAAGATATTTTGACTAGCTGTAATTGAAGCTGAATAATAACTTGATGCTCCAGGGACAAGAACACCTCCTTGTACCTGGCTTTTTCCATAAGAATCAGCCACGTTAGCACTTACAGAAGGTAAAAAATTTCCCCATAATGCTTTTTTCTTATACGCGTAAACATTAACGTTCTCTTTTGCGACCTTGAGATCAAGGTTGTTAAAAGTAACTTCCTTAACACAGTCATCCCATGTAAGTATCTCCACAGAATAAACTGGCAGAAACAATGATAATAAGAGGTATATAAACATATACATACTATATATGCCTGGACGAAGCTTACATCAAGATTATATTTTAATATCCACACTTGGTTTACTAATCCATTCAAATATAGTAGTTTTGCAGAATAAGGAGATACAAATGGATAACAAGCTATACAAAGAACTAGTTTTAAAAACAGAATCAAAGGATTTTGACAGTATTTCATCAAGGCTTAAGGACAAAAGAGCCCTTAGATTGCTGCACGGTTCTTGCGGAATAGCTACTGAGGCTGGTGAGCTCCTTGATGCTATGAAAAAACATATATTCTATGGAAAAGAAATCGATACAGTTAATATAGTGGAAGAGATCGGTGATCTTATGTGGTACAGCGCCATTCTATTAGATGAACTAGGAGTTGAATTCGAAGACGTAATGGATAAGAACATAAACAAACTAAGAGCAAGATACGGGGATAAATTCAGCGAAAAATCTGCAACAGTAAGGAATTTAGACAAAGAAAGAGAGATACTAGAAAAATAATTAAGTTAGCTCCTTATATCTAAAACAAGTAACAATGTGGTCATTTACCATGCCACTAGCCTGCATAAAAGCATAACATATAGTCGTACCAACGAATTTAAAACCTCTTTTCTTAAGATCAATACTCATAGCATCTGATTCCTTAGAACTAGATGGTATATTAGAGAGGCTTTTCCACTTGTTTACTATTGGCTTACCCTTAACAAACTGCCATATGTATTTATCAAATGATCCATACTCCTTTTTTACTTTCTTAAAAGCTATAGCATTCTGAATAGTAGCTGTTATCTTCATTTTGTTCCTTATGATACCAGCATCATTCATAAGTTTAGAGATTTTAGATTCATTGTACTTTGCTATTTTATCTACATCAAAATTATCAAAAGCTTTTCTAAAACCTTCTCTCTTTTTTAGAACAATATGCCAGCTAAGTCCTGCCTGAAAAGCATCCAATATCATAAATTCAAAAAGCTTAACGTCATCATGTAATTCTACTCCCCACTCTGTATCGTGGTACTCATTCATAAGCAAAGCATCATTTGTCCAGCCACATCTTTTTTTCATAATTTTAAAAATCTCCTCACAGCAAGTAATTCCACAAAACTGTTTCTGCGTTTAAGCTATGGTAATCAAGTTCTTCATGTGTTGAATTAACTTGGTCCCCTTTGAGTCTGTTGACAAGAACACAACATACTGCTGCAAAGTTAGGAAAGCCCCAATGATTTAAAAAAGCAGACATCAAAGGTGTTTCCATCTCAATATTCTTTACTCCAAGTGATTCTGCTTTCTTTAGCCACTCCATTTTTTCACTTTCTTTACATAGGACAATAGCGCCATCCAACCTGTTCTGCTCTATATAAAAACTATCTGCTCCTATCGTTTTACCCTCTATAATTTTTATACCGCTATTTATGTTAGCTGTGATGATCTGCTTTATACTTTCTTTAGGATAAGTAGAATTAAAATAAGTTTCTTTACCCAAGACCATCATTCTATATGGTTTAAAGTCAGGTAATAAACCTTCTGTTGTTATAACCACACTACCTGGATCAACCATTCCGCCACTTGTACCAACTCTACACCAAAAAACTTTTTCTATTTCCTCTATCTTTCCATTCTTCACTAAATAAACAAGTTTCATTAGCTCTTGCATAGCAATGGACATACTTGGCATACCCATTCCATGTGAAGAAAAAAGGACACCATTAGAATAAAAAACACTAAATCTTTCATCCTTTGGAAATTTAAGCACAGAGCTGTCTTTATGTTTAGCAGCCCATGTTTTTGCCATACGTTCAACCCTGTGTGCTGAACCAGACAAGATAACAGCTTTAACATCACAAACATCTTTAAGAATTTCATCGTTGCTAGAAACGCCTATGTGATACATGTGGTCGACTATCTGTCCCTTTAGAACTTTATCAAGGTAGGCTTTATTGATGTTTTCAATATTCACTTATATTAAAATATCTTTATTACTCATTTAAATCAAGCGCAAGAAGGACAAAACTTCTTGTAAACTTTAATACTTAGATGTACCTTATGAGTTACTAGAAGTCGCTCTATCAAGAAAAAAAAGAAAGGGGGATATGGACTTTGGAAAAACTAATAAGCCTTCTCGGACTACTTTTTTTCACTGGCATAGCTATTTTATTGAGTAAAAATAAAAAGGCGATCAGTCCTAGGACCATTTTAGCAGGAATCGGGATACAGTTCGTAATAGCATTCTTGATCTTAAAAAGTCCGCTCGCTAATAACTTTTTTGCATGGACAACTCAAATCTGTGCAAAACTTCTGAGCTTCAGTACAAAGGGAGCATCTTTTGTTTTTGGCCCAATGGCAGATATGGACCTTCTGGGTAAAACTTTTGGTTCAGAAAATGCTTTTATATTCGCTATATCTGTAAGTGCTACTATTATTTTTATTGCCTCACTTGTAGCTTTTCTTTATCACATCCGTCTGATGCCTTTGATAATATCTGGTATCGGCAAGGTTATGCAAAAACTTATGGGAACAACAGGAGCTGAGTCTACTGTTACAGCAGCAAACATTTGGTACGGACAGACAGAAGCACCGTTGGTAATAAGACCATATCTACATAAGTTAACTCGATCAGAGATGATGGCTGTTATGACTACTGGTTTTGGAACAATGTCAGTTGCCGTTTTTATCGTATATATAAGATTTGGGATACATCCTGTACATCTTCTAGCTGCAACTTTTATGGGTGCACCAGCAGCGTTAGTTATGGCAAAGATATTGATCCCTGAAACAGAAAAACGCGCTCACTATGATGATAGCGTAAAACTTGGACATGAATATCAGGGCGCAAATTTTATGGATTCAATTTGTCAGGGTGCAGGAGATGGACTTAAACTCTGCCTTAATATTTTTGCAATGCTTATAGCCGTAATAGCACTTATCGCATTATTCAATTATGCATTAACCGGTTTAGGCTCCTTGTTCCACATTGAAGGATTAACAATGGAAAGAATAATGAGCTATATATTTGCACCTATAGCATGGTTAATGGGAATTCCAGCTAAAGATGTTTTTGGTGTTGGACAGTTATTGGGGCAAAAACTTATTATCAATGAATTCATTGCATACGTTAGTCTAGCAAAAACACAGGTAACAATGGATCCAAGATCTGCTGCTATCGCTACTTATGCTCTTTGCAGTTTTGCTAATATAAGCTCAATAGCAATACAGATAGGTGGTTTTTCCACATTGGTACCAGAAAGAAGATCAGAGGTAGCCAAGCTAGCCTTCTATGCTTTCGTAGGTGGAACACTATCATCTTTTATGATGGCTTGCATAGCCGGCATAATACTTTAAGTAGGATAAAGAAATGGCAAAATTATATTTTAGATACTCTGCAATGAATGCAGGAAAAACGACACAACTGATACAGGTAAAATATAACTACGAGGAAAGAGACCAAAAAGTCCTTGTATTAAAATCCTCAATAGATAAAAGAGATGGTATAGGTAAAGTAAAATCCAGAATAGGCATAGAGTGTGATGCTGTCATTCTACATAGCGATACAAATGTGTTTGATCTAATAAAAAAACACATTAATAAAGAAAAACTTGATTGTTTATTGATAGATGAGGCTCAGTTTTTAACTAGAGCACAGGTTATGCAATTATGTTCAGTAGTAGATGATCTTAACATACCATGTATGGCCTATGGTCTTAGAAGTGATTTTAAAGGTAATCTATTTCCTGGAAGCGAAGCATTACTGTCTTTATCGGACAGCTTAGAAGAGCTTAAGACAATTTGCTGGTGTGGCAAAAAAGCTCTAATGAACACCAGATTGCTGGATGGAAAAGCTGTTTATGAGGGTGATCAGGTTCAAATAGGCGGCAATGAATCATATATCTCTTTATGCAGAAGGCACTGGAGAGAAGGCAAAGTAAAACCCTAAGCAGAGCTATTCTGTCGCTAGAGTTACGCTGCTGGAGGTAAAACTCCCATGGATATAATCGTTTTGAAAGCGACTTCTATACTCATTTCTATACGATTAATCTCTTCTTCTTTTACTAAAAGAGTAAAACCAGACGTTGGGTTTGGTGTTGTAGGAACAAACACAGTAAAATATTTTTGACCAGCCAGAGTAATTTCATTAGTAACAAAGGCTATAGTCTTTACACCTTTACGAGGAAATTCTATTAGGCAAACTGATTTAAACTGATCTTTATTACTAGAAAACATATTTATAATTTGTTTAATGGCACCATACAAACTTCTAAGCATTGGAACTTTAGCTATCATATCGTCTAGAAAAGAAAGCACATGCCTGCCAATAAATTTTCTGGATACCCATCCCACAAAAACTATAAACAATAGGATTATTATCACTAAAGAGAGTGAAACAGCTATTCTTATAAAAAAATTATCTGGATTACTAATAGGATATGGAAGAAAACGTTTAACACCACCTAAAAAATTTATTATAAAGACACACAACCAGAGTATTGCGGCGAATGGAACAAGTATCAAAACCCCACTTATAAAGTTTCTTCTAAAAAGAGTGGTACTTGAAGCCATTAATTAACCTCTCTATGCTAAACTTTCTACCAGGGTTATTATTGTGTTTGTTATTGTTTCCATCTCAGAGATTATAGCATATTCCCCTTTTGAGTGAATATCCCTGCATCCTATGCCAACTACAACAGCGTTAAGACCTTTATCATGAAAAACACCAGCATCAGTACCAGCAGTTATTGTTTTTATATCTGGCTTAACACCATTTTTTTCTAAAGCTTCCACGAATGTTTTTACTATTTTAGAATCTTTTGGAAGCACATAGCCATTAGAGACGATGTCTCTTACTATTTCAACTTTTGCGCCAGAATCTTTTGCTGCATTTCTAAATATGTTTTCCATTTCATCTGCAATAGAAAGTGCTTTTTTATTACTCATACTTCTGCATTCGGCCATTATCTTTGTGGTTTCTGGTATGCTGTTTCTTGCTTCTCCTCCTTGTATAATACCAACATTAGCTGTAGATTCTGCATCCAGACGACCAAGCTTCATCTTATGGATAGCTTCAACTGCTGTAAGTAACGCAGATAAACCTTTCTCTGGTTCTACGCCGGAATGAGCGCCTTTACCTGTATAAGTAACGTCAATATGTATATGTGTAGCTTCACCTATTACAACTTCATCTGGAGAATCCATATCAAGCACATAGACATCTTTTGATTCTATTAAAGAAACATCTAAATTTTTGGCTCCAAGAGAACCTATTTCTTCACACCTTGTAAGTATTATCTCTATCGGAGGATGTTTTTCTGAAGCCCTTATCATCTCTATTATTTCTGCTATACCAGCCTTATCATCGGCACCCAAGATGGTTGTTCCATCTGTCTTAATAATACCTTTGTCCCTATCGACGATTGGCCTAATACCTTTTCCAGGTTTTACCGTATCTGCATGGCAGCAAAATGCTATTGGCGTTTTATTTTTAGAGTTCTTTTCTTTGAACCTAATTATCAAATTACCGTAGGCATCAAATCTAGTTTTGCAATCTTCAATTTTTAAAAACTTTTCTACATATGACAAAAATTTCTGATCATCTGGTGATTCACTTGGGATTTTTACAAGTTCACAAAAAGTACTGATCAATCTTTCTGTATTCATTTGTTTTATTTCTCCTGCATTTGTCCATTAAGTCATTCTTTACCAGTAGAGACTTGTCCGTCAATATTAATTTGTTTGAGTCATTATTTCTTATGTTTTTTAATTTTAGTTTTTGGATTTAATAATTGAGTAGCCTTGGAGTAATCTTTTTCATCTACATAGATCTGACTTC
>SESG01014892.1_pt1 | contig 14064 bp, 13 predicted proteins | sample 3171421 | NCBI WGS metagenome assembly SESG01 (sample SAMN10866946, study PRJNA518727) | freshwater metagenome | biome: subpolar coniferous forest; feature: holomictic lake; material: water; isolation source: holomictic Lake 227, 6 m and 8 m depth | place: Canada: near Kenora, Ontario | collected... | reverse complement strand
TGGGGACCCCCCTGCACTATAGGCGCCTATAGTGTCGAGGCGCTCACGAAATTTACTAGACTTTAAGACCTCATTAACTGCAATATTGATTTGAGAAATAACATCTTTAGGCGTTCCAGCAGGCGCCATTAATGAAAACCAAGAGCTCACATCAAAACCTTTGTAGCCAAGTTCGTCAAGAGTTGGAACATCTGGCAATACGCTTGACCGCTTCATAGTGGTAACCGCAAGTGGTTTAAATTTTCCTGACTTAATGAGTGGTTGTGCAGTTGGAACCACATCAAACATAAAGTCAATCTGACCCCCAAGTAAATCAGCAATTGCTGGAGCACTTCCCTTATACGGGATATGTTTAGCAGATAGTCCAGCAGCACTCAAAAAGTATTCGGTCACAAGGTGCGTAATGTTGCCATTACCTGCCGACCCATAATTAAGTCCATCTGGCTTTGACTTCACCCAAGCCACAAATTGATTCATATTTTGGACTGGAGTAGAAGGTAATGTAACAAGCACTGCTGGTGTTTTGGCAATCAATACAATTGGCGCAAGCTCTTTACCGACATCGTATGCAACAGGCCCCAAACTTGGATTGACAGTAATCGGACCCACAGAACCAAGAAGTAATGTGTAGCCATCAGGATTGGCACGTGCAACGTACTGAATTCCAATAGCACCGCCACCACCTGGCTTGTTCTCTACTACTACAGACTGAGACCATTTTTCAGTTAATCCTGTGGCGACAGTTCGCGCAACTATGTCAACTGCCCCGCCCGGAGTAAAGGGAACAACAATAGTGACGGGTTTAGTAGGAAATGCATCAGCTGCGTTTCCCAATACCAGTAAACAACTAGCGACAAATAACTTGAAACTCATTTTTGCGTTCACTCAATCCCCTTTTAATATTGGGTTTATAGAATTTAAAGGAGGCCTGATTGAGTCAATGCTGCACGAACATTGTCACGCTCTTTGTCGCTCAAATTTACCCATGGCAGGCGAACTCGGGCGCTTGGCAAACGGCCAAGCATCACTAAGGCCTCTTTCATTCTCGTATGCATATCGAGGGCTGGAGCACTATAAAAGCAACTAGACATTGGGTAAATCTTGTCGTTAATGTTTCGGGCTGTCGCTAAGTCATTTGCCTGAATAGCTTCCCAAAGCGCGACGTGAAGATCAGCATGAACACTGCCAGAGCCGGATAAAATACCTTGACAACCCAAAACCAGTGAAGGCAAGAGCCAAGCGCTATGCGTTGTTAGGACGCTTACAGGCCTACTCAAGTTCTGTAAAACACGTATGTTGCGCTCATGCTCCATTGGATTATTGCTGCGGTCCTTAATGGCTTTTAAGGACGGCACTTCCTCGGATAGTCGCACTAAGGTGTCCAATGGGATCCCCATGCCTGTGGATGTTTCATACTGAAACACGATTAACGGTAAATCAGTGACATCAGCAATAGCCTTATAGTGACCTAAAGTCATCTCAGGGCGCATTGCCGAGCCTCGCGCAAATACAGCAGGCGGGAATATCAATAAACAGGATGCCCCACCAGCTTCAGCCTGGCGAGCTATCTTGGCAGCATCTAGTGGTCCATGTGCATAAACTCCATGCATCAACGGAACAGTATCCCCAACCTCATCAGCCATGATATCCAAGGCACGAGCCTGCTCTTCTATAGTTAATCCTGGAATTTCCTGAGAAACACCGTTTACACAGAGTGCTGATATTCCGCGTACTGAGGCCAGATCACGAATATGGGACCGGAGCGACTTTTCATCGATAGACAAATCCTCATTGAATGGCATTAATGCAGCTGGAATAACTCCAGCTGGGTCGTAATTTGGAAATTTAGCTGCCATGATGATTCCTTAATGGATTTATAAAATAATTATTCTGGACGCAAATTTTTTGTCTTGACGACTTGCGCCCAAAGATCGATCTCACTATTAACAAAGACTTTGAAAGCCTCCGGTGTGCTGCCAATCAAATCAAGGCCATTACCCCCAAGCTTAGATTGCAGCTCTGGAGAATTCAGAGCCTTATTGACATCAGCAGAAATTTTCTTTGCTAGAGAATCGGGAATATTTGCTGGAGCAAACAGCCCATACCAAAGCACCGTGGTAGCGCCGGGGTAGCCCAATTCAGTAACGGTTGCCACATCAGGAAGCGATGCAACACGCTTAGGGCTAGTAACCGCCAAAGGACGCACTTTATTGGCTTTAATTTGCGGCAGACTAACGGGTAAACCTGGTAAATACATTTGGGTATCTCCAGCAATCACTGCGTTCATCGCTTGAGCCCCACCCGGGAAGGGCACATTTACCATGGCCATCCCCGTTTTAGCGTCTAGCAATTCTGCTGCCATATGATCAGCATTACCAATGCCTGCAGAGCTAAAGTTATATTGATTTGGCTTTTCTTTTACGTACTGAATAAATTCACTGAGATTTTTCACAGGCAGATTGGGATTAATAACAACTACATGTGGCATGGCGGTAAGCTGGCTAATTGGCTTTAGATCTTTAGTTAAACTATAGCTTAGCTTTGGATATAAAGAGGCGCTAATGGCAATTGCATTTTGTGCTATTAACAAGGTATATCCAGAATCCGCACTCGCATTAGCCACCATGCCAGCGGCTATATTTCCTGCAGCGCCAGTACGATTTTCAATAATCACAGGCTGACCCCACATCTCAGATAAAACCGGGGCAATCGTGCGTGCGACTAAATCCATGCTACTACCCGCACCTAATCCTGAAACTATTTTTACAGGCTTATTTGGCCAAGTTTGCGCTGAAACAGTATGCGCACTAAGGGCCAATAAAACCAAACTTAGGATAAGTGTAATTTTTTTATGATCCATAATTCCCTCGCCATTTTCTATTCAATTGGTATATCAATATCTAATAATGGTGCGTGCTGTTGCGCCCCGTAAATATCAGTGTCACCTAAAGCACCCGACGGAATTCTCCGTGGAATTGTTGCCTTAAATGCCAAAGCTGGCGCGTACTCTGTGAACAAAACATCCCCTACATCAATGTCATACAGATCAGCAATCAATTTCGGGGTAATCACACCGGATTGTCGAACGCGTTGAAATAAGGCTTCGTTATCAAACATAATATCAAGCGTTAGCTCAAATGGGCCGGCGTTTTTACTCTTACAAGCCTTGGCAATATCCTTAAGCTTTGCCATCAAACCTCCTCGTATTCAATTGGGAAAAGTGCCAGTGGATCGGCAATCTCTATAACGTGGTTAAGGCAGAATTGATAAGTTACTCCCCGCTCTATATCGGATGGCGAAAATGGAAAGGCCATATTACCTTCTCTACATAAGCGTCCTGGGAAATCGCTATGCAATAAAGTGACTCGAGTTAATGAGAGTGCAGCGTTAGCAATTTCTTGCGTTTTGGCTACGACCTCAGCAAGAATGCCAATCTCATGAGAAAGTGCATCGCGTTTAGGCTCCATTTTGCCCATTACGCCATTGCTGCCATAAAGTCGGAAGACAATCTGATAATCATCCCGAGCAATTCCGAGTGCGGCGATTTTGACGTGAGAGGCTGCCTCAACGTTTTCAATAAACGAATCAAGTTGAGAAATCAATCCAGGGTCACGTGTTCCAGCAAAAGTAATTGCACTATATCCAATCGCTTCAACCCCTTCCAATTTGATGGTGTAAGACTGCGGAATCCACTTCATACCTGACACGCGGACACGACGCTCGCTTACAGCCTCCATCGTGCAGCTCGAGCTATCTAAAATACCACCCGGCTCATAACGAATAATAGGGCTAGCATTTTCATGTAAAGCCTGTACAGAAACAGAAAGTGGAGTGCAACTTAATTCAGGATTAACCGGCTCCACCTCAACCCATTCATTTGTTAGGGTTGCAATTAAACAATCATGCTTCTTTGGTATTGCAGCATTACAAGCGCACTCCAATAACTTGCCGGCATACCAAGCTACTGCTGGATCAATGCCGTGATGCATGGCTAACGCAACCCATGGCGCCGGATCAGTGCCACGCCCAGCTAAGATAACTTGCGCACCCCCCACTAGAGCCTTCATGTGGGGCTCGGGACCCATCATCCCCACGATCCGAGTGGCATTAGCAATCACCTTATCTGTCAATGGCTTTGCTCTACCCAATGGGCGAATGCGATTATCAAGTAATGCAGCTTGCAGTACTGCCGGGTCTTGCTCAGCATGTATCAAGGCCATCTTAAAATGCATGTCCTCTTCCTGCGCGATCTCTCGAATTAATCGCGCACAAGTTTGTAGATGCGGCTCACCGCCTGCTCCACCAGCAGTGCCAATCATCATCGGTATTTGATTGGAGATGGCCGCCCTTAAGAGAAGGCGTAAATCTCGCTTCATTGCTAATTCTGAATTCAAAGTCTTTCCTGAGCCCAAGTAATACGGACCAGGGTCAGAGCTACCTCCATCAACCCCAATCATATGGGGATGTAACTTCATCGCAGCAGCAAGAGATTGCTCAGGAAACCCATATCCTAAAATGCCGCTCACTGACACCATTCTGATTTGATTGTCAGAACCCATATCTACCCCAATATTTAATTAGTGAATTTCGACTCATTCTTTATGACTCCAAATTTATACCTAACTACTAAGCAATGTCTTAATACTTTTTTAAAAGGGTAAATATTTTTCTTGTCCGGATTCTTTTGCAACTTCTATCAAACTTGCTTGCGTATCTTCTGGTAATAACAAACCAAGTTGACGATTTCGAACATCGGCCTGATTTTCCATTTCTCCAGGGAAGTAGACCTGCTCATGACCTTCCGCTAAAGGCACATCCTTTAATGAGTGGATGTATTCATCTATACGTTGCTCAAATTCTGCGAGGGGTTGGAATGCAGATACATCCATCGAGACAATAAAGTGGCCAGCTCCGCTGCGATTGACGGGATCATATGGTCCATGGACTTGGTCTAAGAATGAACTTCCCGAGAGAACCCCAGAAAGGATATCCACCATAACCCCCATGACATAGCCTTTGTGACCAGCCATCGGCAAAATAAAGCCCTCGATCGCTGCTTGCGGGTCGGTAGTGGGTCGACCATCTTTATCAATAGCCCAATCATTTGGAATGCTTTGACGACGTTTTTGAGCGAGATAGATCTTGCCCCGTGCTACACCCGAATTTGCCATATCCATCACTACTGCCCCGTGCTTTCCGGCTGGCACAGCAATAGACCAAGGATTGGTGCCAATCTTTTTTTGGCGACCGCCCCATGGCGCCATATTAGGCCCTGCATTGCTCATTAAGATTGAAATGCAGCCATTTTGAGCGCCCATGCGCGTGAAGTACATACATGTTCCAAAGTGATTAGAATTCTTAACCGACACTATTCCAACGCCATGCTTCTTGGCCCGCGCTATCGATTCCATCATTGCGCGTTTAGCTACCACTTGTCCAACTCCATCGGCTCCATCCATTACAGCGATGGCTTTGGAATCCACCACCAAGGAAGTATTCGCAACTGGCTTCATGGCACCAGATCTCAAGCGTGCGTAGTACCAAGCCAAACGTAAAAGCCCATGAGATGAATGCCCCCATAACTCAGCCTGGACTAGGGTATCGGCCGTTAGAAGAGCATCCTCTTCAGATAAACCAGTACTTTTATAAACCGCTTTGGCAAACTGAGTTAACTCTTCGTGAGGGATATAGCGGATAGAAGTATTCATAAATTATTGATGAGAAAAGAGCGCTTGGCCTGGAGTATCCATCCGCGCAACCAAGACAGAACCGCTATCAGATTCCGTAATAAATAGATCTTGGTTATCCTTACCGCCAAATGCAATATTGGTTGTCATTTTTCCAGCGCAAGAATTAATCCGCAGCAAAGGTTCGCCCTGTGGAGAAAATTTCCACACTGCCCCCAAACCAGCATGGGCCACATAGAGATTGCCAGCCTGGTCCAAAGCTAAACCATCAGGGCCAGAGCCTCCTGACATTTGAATAAAATTGCCCGCCCTAGTAATAGAGCTATCTGGCAAGATCATTGCGCGCCAAATATTATTCGATCTAGTGGCTGCTACATAGAGAAAATTTTCACCAGCACTTAAAACAATGCCATTCGGACTGGGTACATTACTGAGAAGACAGGAAAGTTGACCTTTATTATCTAGACGGAATACGCGGCCACTGGGATCTTGTAAACCAGTTTGACCTTGATCTGTGAAATACAAATCACCAGACTTTGAAAAGACTAAATCATTTAAACCCTTGAAAGACTCGGTCCTGTATCGCTCGATGAACGGAGTAATTGTTCCCGCAACAGGATCAAGCAGCATCAAGCCATTCTTATGGTCAGCGACAAAGATGCGGCCATCGCGATGAATCTTCAAACCATTTGGTTCGCCATCATATTCAAGCACCAAGGCAACCGCCCCTTGAGGGCTGACACGATAAATTTGACCAAACGCTATATCTACAAGATATAGATTTCCGTCACGATCAAAAGAGGGTCCCTCAATAAAGCAATCAGTCTTTAGAGTTCCTTTGCCGGCTTGCAGTCTCTCGGCGGAAATCTGGCCAGGTTTGCGAAAACCGTCAGGAATACGAGCAAAAACCTCAGTCCCTAATATGGGAGGCGCTGAAAACATCTTATCTCCGTTACTTTTTATAGTTGTGATGAATCTCTAAGAGAATATTACTCCAAGCTTGCATTACAGCAACTTATCAGTCAGGCTGAATATTTCCCTTTTGGATGACTTTCACCCACTTATCTTGTTCGGACTTTTGGAACCTAGCAAACTCCTCGGGAGTAGAGCCTACGGCAAAGGTGCTTAATTGATCAAGACGCTCCCTCACATCGGGCATTTTCATAATCTTGGCAAGCTCTGCCGATAAGCGCTTCACAATTTCAGGTGAGGTTCCCGCCTTCACTTCCAGACCATACCAAGAGGAAGCCTCAAATCCAGGCAGCACGCTTTCAGAAACCGTTGGAACGTTTGGATAAGAAGGCAATCTTTTTGCTGTGGTTGTTGCAATAATTTTGAGCTTGCCCGATTGAATATGCTGGGTTGATGTCAGTAATGTGTCGAACATCAAATTCACCTGACCAGCCAAGACATCACTAATCGCTGGAGCGGTCCCCTTATATGGCACGTGAACCATATCAATATTAGAACGTAGCATAAACATCTCGGGAACTAGATGAGAAGACCCACCATTTCCAGCAGAAGCAAACGTTAACTTTCCTGGATTGGCTTTTGCGTAAGCCAATAATCCAGCTAAGTCACCGTAAGGGGCATCTACTCTAGTAACAATCACGATTGGCACTGTCACCAACAAAGATACTGGGACAAAATCCTTATTAACGTCATACGATAACTTCTTATACAAGCCTGGGTTGATACCATTTGTGCCAATAGAAACCATCACCAAAGTCTGACCATCGGCTGGCGCTGCCAGGGCGGTCTGCATGCCAATTGCGCCATGAGCGCCCGCTTTATTTTCTACGTAAATGGGTTGGCCCAAAGCGTCGCCTAACTTGTTTGAAACCAACCTCGCCATCACATCCGTAGGCCCTCCCGCCGGAAAGGGAACAATCATTTTTAGCGGGCCATTCGGATAAGCCGAAAAAGCAAGGCTACTAATCAATATAAGGGGTAAGAGCAGAATGCACTTCATATAGTTACTTCGGAATAGGTGCAATTAAAATATGGCCAGTAGAAGATTCCGTCATCACAAGAGACTGTCGATCAGGAGTAAAGCAAACATTGGTGACGGTTTGACCAATGGGAGTCTTGATATAGGCCATTAATTCACCACGCTTATTCAGTTGAAAGACTCCTCCCAGGCTAGCGTGGGCTACGTAGAGATTATCTTGCTCATCTAAGGCTAAGCCGTCAGGTCCACTCGTTCCAAAAAAAGTTTGGAACGTTCCCACTTTACCAGTTGCAAAACCAGCAAAGATTGGCATACGCCATACATTATTTGCTCTAGTGGCGGCGACAAATAAAAACATGCCAGCACTATCAAATACCAAACCATTTGGACTGGGTACATTGTTGAGAACTACATGGAGGGTGCCGCTTGGTTCTAAGCAATAGACTTTTCCAGATGGGTCATGCAAGCCTGTTTGCCCTTGATCCGTAAAAAATATATTGCCCTTGCCATCCAAGATTAAATCATTCAGACCCAAAAAGTGCTGATTACTATTCTTGGGGCCAGACAGCACTGTTTCTAATAATTTTGTACTCGGGTTTAATCTCAGCAGACCCTGCTTGTGATCTGCAATCCAAATCTGACCTTCTTTGTCAATTGCTAAACCATTCGGCCAGCCGTCATATTGAATGACCAGTTCCCAATTTTTATCTGGGGAAATTTTAAAAATTCGGCCATAAGGAATGTCTGTGACATATAAATTTCCCTTGGCATCAAAGACGGGCCCCTCTAAGAAGCTATCGATTAACTGACCTGGCTTATTGATCTTAGCCCATTGGTTTTCTTGGGCAACCCTAAATGAATCCGGAACGGCAGACCAGATACTAGCCTCAATGATTTTGGGTGCTTGAAATTGAAGATTCCACATAACGATTCATTATTCCGCAGTTAGACCAGCTTGTTTGACGGCAACACCCCACAACTCAGATTCTTTTTGTATGAATTTTTTGAACTCAGCGGGACTCACAGCTCCAGGTTCAGCGCCTAGTTTAGTCAAGCGCTCTCTTAACTCAGAATCAGATAAGCCTTTTTTAACCTCTGCAGCCAATTTATTAATAACAGCTGTCGGCGTCCCCTTGGGAGCTGCTAAACCAAACCAATTAGAAACAGCGTATGTTGGCAAACCAGCCTCCTTAAATGTCGGAATCGTTGGAATGGTAACTAACCTTTTTGACCCCGTAGTAGCCAACCCCCTAATCTTGCCGCCTTCAATTTGAGGGATAGCAGTTGGGGCCGCCGTAATGATAAAGTCAACCTGCCCTGATAGGACAGCTAACATAGCCTCACCAGCCCCCTTATACGGGACATGAGCAACCTCTATTTGCGCTACATACTTAAAGAGCTCAGCCGATAAATGCGTAGAGCTTCCAGCGCCACCAGAACCATAGTTCAGCTTTCCTGGATTTACTTTTGCATAAGCAACTAAGGAGGACAATGATTTGAATGGGGAGCCTTCCGGAACAACCAAAACTACTGGCGTTTGAGTAATGATGGCAATCGGCTCTAAATCATTTGGGTGGTCCCAAGGCAATGACTTAAATAAAGATGGCAAGATGGCATACGTGGTGTCATTTGCCAATAACGTGTAACCATCTGGCGGAGCCTTAGCAACAAAATTGGTTGCAATCGTACCTGAGGCCCCCACTTTATTTTCTACATAAAAAGATTGCTTCATCTGCTCAGTGAGCTTTTGTGCGATCTGTCTTGTTGAAAAATCAGCCGTACCACCAGCGCTGTACGGCACAATAATTTTTACAGATCTATCTGGATAGCTTTGTGCCATGGATGCGCCGCATACCATCGATCCAATTACAGCAATCCAGTAATGGATAAATTTACTATTCACTTATATCTCCGAATATTTTTTTAATAATGAACTGAGCCATTTTCTACAAATTCTGATATCTCTTCTGAACTATAGCCAAGTTGACTCAGAATTTCTTGAGTTTGCTCGCTAAATTTTGGTGGGTTATGACGAATACCCAACCTTTTGCCATCCATCATCAATGGCAACAAGGGTATTGTGGTTTCTTGACCTGCCTTTGGTCCGTCGGTAATGCGAATAGGGGCTAAGCCGCCAGTAGCAAGCAAATGAGGATCTTCAAATAACTGCTCAGGTCTCGTAATAGGCGCAAACGGCAACCCATGTTTCTCAAATACATCACTAATATGCTTTGCTGTGAATCCCACTAAACGCTTTCTTACTTCTGGAATGAGTGTTGCTCTTGCCTCTACACGCTGGTTATTCTGCCCAAGATTGGGATCAGCATATAAATCTGCAAAGCCAAAGGCATCGCAGAATATTTTCCATTGAGTGTCTGATACCACTGCCAAGAAAATCTTCTCTCCACCGGCCACTTCAAATACGTCATAAATAGCCCATGCAGATATCCGACTTGGCATCGGCTTGGCCGCATTACCAGTTACTGCATATTGCATCATATGTTGGCCAACCAAAAATACATTGCTCTCAAACAGTGCACTTTGAATTTCTTGTCCTGCGCCTGTTACATCCCTTTGCCTCAAGGCAGCCATCACTCCGATAGCACCGAAAACGCCGCCCATAATGTCATTTACTGAGGAGCCAGCGCGCAGTGGTCTATCCTCAGGCCCCGTCATGTAAGCCAATCCCCCCATCATCTGCACCACTTCATCCAACGCAGTACGGTGATCGTATGGGCCCGGCAAAAAACCTTTATGAGAAGCGTAAATCAATCGAGGATTAGTTTTTTTCAAAATGTCGTAATCTAAACCTAGTTTTGCCATCACTCCAGACTTAAAGTTCTCACTAACGACATCAGCTGTTGCAATCAACTTTTTGACAATTTCAATTCCTTCTGGCGACTTCATATCAAGCGCAATACTTTTTTTATTACGATTAAACATTGGAAAGAACCCGGCACCAGAGCCTAATAGCTTTCTGGTTTTGTCTCCGTCGATAGGCTCTACCTTGATCACTTCAGCACCCAAGTCCGCCAAAATCATTCCACAAGTTGGGCCCATCACCATATGGGTAAATTCAACTACCCGAATGCCTGCATATGGAAGTGTTTTGTTAATACTCATCACCCGCCCCACTGTGTTGCAGGCATAAATCCCTTTGGCGCTCCAGCTTCAGGGACCATTCCGTAAATAATTTCAGAAGGAACACCAGCCTGCAAAGGCTTGCGCGCCTCAAATAGCAAATCTAAATTGATGCCTGTTTTAATGCCCATTGCTTCAAACATAAATACCAAATCTTCAGTAACCACATTGCCTGACGCACCTGGAGCATATGGGCATCCACCCAAACCGCCCATAGATGAATCGAATGAAGTAACACCCTCTTCATATGCGGCCAAGCAATTAGCTAAGCCCAAGCCGCGCGTATTGTGTAGATGTGCCGCCCCTGCTTTACTGCCAATGGCAGCTTTTAGTCGTCGAAACAATCTTTTGATTTGTGCAGGGTTTGCATAGCCAGTTGTATCTGATAAGCCAGACTCATCTGCTCCAGCTTCGATTGCCTGCTCCGCCATCCAAATCACTTCATCCTCAGGCACTAAACCTTGTATGGTGCACCCAAAAGCCGTTGCTATTCCGGCCTCTACTTTGACCTCTGGAGCAAATTCTTTACGGTACTGCGCAATCTTTTGAACTTCCTCGATCATCTCTTCACGCGTTTTACGCACATTCGCCAAGGAGTGAGCTGCGCTAGCGGATACAGGTATGGTGAGTTTATGTACTCCAGCTTCGATTGCAGCTTGAGCTCCACGTAAATTGGGAACTAAAGCCATCACCGTCAAGCCTGGGAGCGTCTTGGCATGTCGCACGACTTCCGCAGTATCTGCCATCTGAGGGAGTAATTTAGCCGGAACGAATGAACCTACTTCAATTTCCCGTACGCCTGCTTTATACAAGGCGTCAATCCAGGCATTCTTTTCCTCTGTGGGCATGATTGACTTAATGGATTGCAACCCATCTCTTGGACCCACTTCACTGATCAAAACATCTGTTGACGCCGAATTCATGTTGTTCTATCCTATGGAATATTGTTCTATTATTAAAGCACATCAACCATACCCTGTCTATGCCAAGAAAATCTACCAAACAGAATGATGGAAAAATCCCTATGTCAGATGCAGGGGTGGCTGCTGTAGATAAAGCACTTGCGATCCTCCGACTCTTTACCTCCGAAAGCCCTGAGCTGTCCCTCATTCAAATATCTGAAGCTACAGGGCTGTATAAAAGCACTGCCTTACGCATGCTGGCCTCTCTAGAAAATTCCCTTCTAGTGCTTAAGCGATCTGATGGCATTTATGTACTTGGTCCTAGCATTGCCACCCTGAATGCTGCATATCAACATCATGAATCTCTTGAGACCCTAGTGATGCCTATATTAAGAAACTTGACCAAATCTACCAATGAAAGTGCTGCATTCCATGTACACCAGGGCAATAAACGTCTTTGCCTATATAGAGTGGACTCTGAGCAAGCACTTAGAGATCACATCAAGGTAGGCGACCTACTGCCAATAGATAAGGGTGCTGGTGGAAAGGTGCTACAAGCGTTTGAAGGTGTCAAAGGTAAGGGTTCAGCGCAGATTAGGAAAGACATGGTTTTGGCCATATCCGGAGATAGGGTAAAGGAGATTTCTGGCATATCTTCCCCAGTCTTCAATTCTGAAGGACTGATAGGCGTCATTACCCTCACGATGCCCACTTACCGCTTTGATCCTAAGCAGTCAAATCTCGTTAAGGAAAGCGCAAAAAAACTAACAGTACTTTTAGATGGCAAGTTTGATTGCTCGCTTACTTAATTCAGAATCATCAATAGATGCTTGGCTTGTAGGTAAATAGCCAAATAGCGGCAATTTAATTTTTATCACCAACTTTGCCTGCTGAAATGTCCATGATTAAGCGTGACAGCAAATACATTCTTGGGGTGATGGAACTGACCAATATATATTCATCGTCATTAGAGTGGGCACCAAAGCCTTGGACACCCATACTCTCAATCACTGGATTTTGAGTATCTAGCGCAGCAAACGCAGCATCTGTTCCACCGCCGGCAGCTACCGTTCCTAAAATCAAGTCACGCCCAAGCTCCGAATACACTTTTTTTGCATATTCGGCCATTTGCAAAGACTGTGGACTGGTCACCAAAGGTGGGCGGCGGCGCTCAAAACCAAGCTCTACTTTGGCATCAGGTATTTGCTGCGTTTTGACACGCTCTCGCACTTTATTCTCCACCACATCAAAATCTTCTTTTTTCATCACGCGAACATCGGCAGTGGCAAACGCAATGGAGGGTATGACATTTCGATTAGTACCAGCAGTTGCTAAAGTCCAGTTCATTTTGATCCCCTCTTTAGGATCAGACAAATCACGCATTTGTTGAATCTGAAATGAGAGCTCATCCAAGGCATTGCGCCCCAACTCGGGAGCAGCACCGGCATGCGATGCCTTACCAGTAATATTCAAATTGACCGCTGCAATCCCTGCCGTAGTAAGCGCAATGCGATCTGACTTTGCTTGAGATGCCTCGCATGAAAAAGTGACATCATGCTCTGCGCCTAGTTTGGAAAAATACGCTCGCGCAGCTGGTGAACTAATTTCCTCGTCTCCATTAATCAGCACGGTAACTTTTCCATACTCATTAAATTTCAACTTTCTCAAGCTATCCATAGTATGCAAAATCAATGCTATTCCTTGCTTATCGTCCGATATACCAAGACCGTAAGCCCGATCTCCATCAACCCTAAAGGGCTGCTTAGCCAGCATACCCCTCAGGTATACGGTATCCATATGGGCAATCAAGAGTATTTTCTTTTTGCCAGCTCCCTTAAATTCAGCCTTAACCATGCGGCCTGGCTTGTCAGGTGTATCGTGCATTCGATACATATCTTTGCCTGGCTCGATAAACTCCACCTGCCCACCAAGCGCTTTAAGCCTGTTAAATATCAGCAGTGATATCTTATCCAGCCCTTCACGATCTCTGCTGCCAGACTCAATAGATACTAATTCTTTTAAAGTAGTCAAATAAGGCTTTTGCTCTCCCTCAACCACTGAAAATATAGGTTCTTGTGGAGCGGCCATGCATATTCCAGAAGTGCCGATTACGGCGCAAAAAACCAAAAAGCGTTTTTTCATTTACCCCTCCGATTGATGATCAATTGATCATACATAAAATGATCTTGTAGTGCCATATAGGAAATATGATTCAACGCTTACCAACACCTTTTTGAAACTCATATATCGCTGCTCAATCAATCCAAGTGGGGTATTGATGCATCACCGAATGAAATAGTTCAGATTCAGTAAATTGATTTAACCATTTTTTTGTCAAGGTGAATGGCAATTCTTCAAACCCTTGCGGATTGACCATCGCAAA
>SESG01003510.1_pt1 | contig 14076 bp, 11 predicted proteins | sample 3171421 | NCBI WGS metagenome assembly SESG01 (sample SAMN10866946, study PRJNA518727) | freshwater metagenome | biome: subpolar coniferous forest; feature: holomictic lake; material: water; isolation source: holomictic Lake 227, 6 m and 8 m depth | place: Canada: near Kenora, Ontario | collected... | reverse complement strand
TATTATTACCCGAAATATAAACTGATTGTAATAGACTGAAAGCTTCTTCATGTTTATTAATCAACATTAATTCATAGTATTCTTCCCATCCCTGAATTTTGTAATTTTTCTCTTTATTATATCTTCTAATAGTATAAGAATCTTTAGATAGTTGCGGGTATAATTTTATAAAATTATCAAGTTGTTCCTTTGAAATACGATAATGTCCGCCTATTGTTGAATTGGCTTTTAGTTTATCCTTCCATATCCAGCGCTTAATAGTAGTTTCATTTACCTGAAAAATAAAAGACAATTGTGGTGGCGTGAAATGCACGATTTGCATAGTTTGATTATATCTTATAACATTAAAGATGTAAATGATAAGGTCGAAATTAAAAGTTAAATTATAATAAATAATTGGTAGTTTTACTAAAAAATAGTACGGGGTTTTGTGTCGAAATTAAAAATTAATTAATAATTAATATTGAATAAATAATTATGAAAAATATAATAGAAACAGCTATAGAGGCCGGATTATTTAAGACATTAATAACAGCAGTACAAGCGGCCGGATTGGCTGAAACGCTATCTAGAAAAGGTCCTTTTACATTATTGGCTCCAACAGATGATGCATTCTCAAAAATACCAAAAGATACTCTAGCAGCAGTACTAGCTGATAAAGAAAAACTGACTGCAATACTAACCTATCACGTTATCGCTGGAAAAATAATGGCGAGTGATGTGATAAATCTAACCTCAGCAAAGACAATACAAGGTAGCGAAATAAATATAAAAACTTTAAATGGAGTTACAATGAATGAAGCAAAAGTATTAAAAACTGATATTGAATGCTCAAATGGAGTAATCCACATAATAGATTCAGTATTGATGCCAAAAAAAATATATATGAAAAAAATGAAATGTTCTGATATGGGTGGTCCATGTAATTATGAAATGATGGCAGACACACCTGAAGATATGATGAAAATGGGCAGTGACCACGTGATGACAACTATAGACAAAGCTCATATGAAAATAGCTGAACAAATGAAAACCATGACTTCAGAAAGCAATAAAATATGGAATGATATGTTTATGAAGAAATGGAAGGCAATTCCATAATCGCGATAAATTATAAATCCCATACAAAGAACCATTAAATTGTGGTTTTTTGTATTTGTTAAATTGGCGTAAAAATTATATTTGAAAAAAGTTCTGATATAGCAGGCAAAAGACAATTTTTGAGTTACCTACTTCAGAACCCAACTGTAAACGGAAAAAAGCTAGAGTATACAATGCGTTCTCCGTTTAATTTAGCACTAGAACTAGCTGGTAGTCCTAACTGGCTCGCCCTACTCAATCAGTTTCGAACTTTTGACTGGGCAGATGAGTACAAGTATCCGACCGTCGTTCTCTCCCAAATGAACCAACTGCTGGCCGAATGCAGAGAAGGATAACCCAGATTTGCCACTTGTTTGCCCCTGTGGCGAGCGGTTGAGTCAGAGTTAGAGATTTGCACCGATCAGAAACCCCGAACCGAACGTAAACCATTTTTGCGACCGTAAAACGATTTGCTTAACTTAAGCAATGTTAAGCAAATTATGCTGAGTCATATTTACTTAATTAAGTAATCATACTTTTAGTGCATTGAAAATGTCCATAAACTTAACATTTCCTTCTTTCAGGAGATTCTCTTGCTTTTCAACATCTTCAACCGTAAACAGATTCTCCATCGTGACTGTGACACCCAAATTCAACGGCGAACGGTTGAGTACATCGTTTAACTTATTGATTAAGTAAGTACGAACAGCAGCCTCAACCTTTTTATTGCGTAGAAAGCGGAGTATTTGATAGTATTCGGTAATGTATTTGTTGGATCGTGAGCGTTGATTCCAGCCAAACCGTTCAGTAAGTTTTGCAATCTCTAAAAATTTAGTCCTATCGAATTCATTATGATCATAACCAATGTTCTCGTTTTTGCTCATTGCGTCCATTTGAAATTGTGGAATGATCACTTTACTCAATTCATACAGTCTCTTGAGGAGTCTGTAAATTCTGCGCTTGCCGCCATATTGCTTTGGCAAATCAATACGTATAATCTTCTCGGCTGGTATTTTTACTACCTGAGCTCGTATTCGAGATTCCTTTGCTTCCCACCACGGTATAACCTGGTAGTAGTTTTTTCCGAATCGGAAAAGGTAAAAACGGTCAACGTACTCAAAGCCAAAGCTTTCGATTTCGCCAGTTTCATTTTTCTTATAAACGATTTCATAGAAGACAACACCATCAGAGAAAAGAGAGTGTGTAGTTGAGCGCACAAATTCACATATACCATCTTCAAGGAAGTGAGTATGATCACGTCGGGATATTCCGTTCGCAATCATTCGCTGTTTCTGAGGCGTGATTTGAGGACTAACACGTACAGGATACTTCTCCCTTTCGCCTCGATAAATCATGAAAGGCATAATCCCTGTGTACATATCTTCGATAAACATATGTGAGTCTCCGTGGTAGGGATATGCCTTTCTTCTAGTACGGGCGGAGATCCTCACTGATAGTTGATTATCATCTCGTTGACGCGAATACCACGGCTCTTCCCAGCGTCTTAAAAAAAGCGGATCTTTTAAGAAAGACTTAACAAGATCTTTAGTTTTTTGGATAAAGTTATTCATCGTCTTCTATTTCTTGATTAGGATTCTGTTGTTCCTCCTGAATTGATTCCTTGAAATTATGTCTGTCGGGTAATTCTATGCCTGCCGCTGCGGGTAGGTTTGATAGATACGTGGCAAAAAATACGTCTCTAGCAGAAGCCATCAATCTCAAACCACCTGAACGCTCAAGAACCCTGATAATTGGGCTTGTGTGTGTTGGCTGTCTACGTCCGTTTACCGAATCGTAGCTTCTGTTATCAGGGAAGACTGGTATACCTTGTTCGCGTAGTTTGTTCTCAAAAACAATTTGCCAATTAGTCCTTAAGGTTGCTTGTGGCATTATCGTAAACAAACTGTCTCTGTATCTTGTTATAGCAGCAATCATCTCGATAACCTTTTTGGCGTCAACAGCCGCAAAGTAGGTATTCCATAGATTCTTAAAAACATTCCAGATTTCTGGGCTCTGATAGAGTTCTGCGTAAAGTTTTGCATACCCACTTATTTCAAAGAGATTTTCCAAAGGTTCACCTACGAACGCCACTTGACTATCAAGTTGACTCCAATCTTTTACTTTCTCACGGAGCCTGTCGTAGGCGGAAAGGGATGCGCTAAAAACGGCTGGCAAGATTTTCTTTAGCCTTTCTGGGTCATTTTCTTCACAAGCGTCATAGCACGCCTGGATGCCTTCTGTGAGTGCTTGACCAAAGTAATCTGGTAAACCATCAGTCACCACGAGCTTTGTAAGCTGGGGTAAAAGCTGAATCATTTTATCTGTGACATCATTTTCTCGCCCCAAGGCAAGTTTCTCTTCTTTTTCAAAGTCAAAATCAACCCACGGAAGGTCACCTAGCAAACGGTTCTTATTTGAGCACTCTACGTGTTTTTTCAACTCAAAAACTAGCCTGCGGTATTTTACTGAATATTCTTTCCACCTTTGAACGAGGTGAACAGCTAATGGTAACTGCTGTGATGACAAGAGGCCATCGAGACACGATTGGAAATGGTCGGTGTGTAGGGATTTTATAAAGTTAAAATAATTTTGCAATGAGAAAAGATATTGCTGGAAGCAGAATGCTTTTATGTACCAATCAGCAGTTAACAATTCGCCCTCGATAGTTTTTTCGTTCTCTAAATCGTTTTGAAGGGACTCTAGTCTCGGCAGCATTGATCCTGGCAACCCCGTGAGGTAAACGTGCTTTTTCCCAGAAAGCCATTTGATATCAGCAATACGTTTAGCCACACTCTCGCAGGAGTTTGCGTCGAGGTATTTTACTAGCCCAAGCAGAGCGGATGTAGCAAGTCTTCCTTGTGCGTCAACGAACGCAAGTTGTTCTTTGAATAATGGCTGCTTAACATCGTTCGCCTGTATCATAAAAAGACGGTCTCTGACAGGTTTTGTTTTTTTGAAAAGAAGTTCCGCACTTTTCGTATCAAAGTCTTGAGCATAAATTTCCGCAACATCTACCAATACATCAAGCGCACGAGCACTAGAAATAACCCTTGTGCTATCAGCAAAAGAACTAAACACTTCTGCGGCGATATTTAATACCTCATCCTCGTACCATGTGTAGTTCCTAACATTTTTTGGCTGGAGTGATGTCCCTGTGCTTAATGCAATTGCAATTTCTGATGAGCTGGCAAGACCCCAATCCTGGAATTCATTCTTGGTCTCGAACCAATAGCTTTGCGTTGGTGTTTTTTTCTTGAAGTCCGCATAAGAAAATAGTAATCCTCCAATGTAGCCCATTGACGTTATTAGCTGTTCGTCAGAAATTTTCATTTCATTTTTACCAAAACGAACCAGGTTTTTTATCAACGCAAATTTAGATGACGCAAGTCCTCTGTGATGATTTTGTATGGCTGGCGTATTCCATTGAAATCCTGGGGGTGCGATATTTTTCATTGAGAATAGGATGTCGCGAGTAATCCACGGTAAAGCGAACTGTGGTTCCAGTGAATAGAAAACGTTCGTCCCGACCTGCCAAAATCTGATTACTATGTATGCCACCAAGAGGGACAGAAACCCTAAACCTGCTGGATGAATCGTCTGGTCAAATGATTTAAAGACTATGTAAAAAACACTCACTATTCCTGTGATAGCTATAGTTCTTACGTATTGTTGCCCTCGCGGTTCTGTTAAGAAAAATTGTTTGACATTCTGAGGTGCACGCAAAAGATAACTGCTGGCAATGCCAGATATAGCGGTAAAATACAAACCGAGGAAGACACCAGAGATACTAGCTACAACGGAAAGGAAGGTATCTATAGCTTCCTTTTGATAACCAATATTTACCGGGTAATAATTATTGAGCAACTCCAGGATGAAAATTATGAATATGGAATATATAACTGCGCCTCCAAATGAGGTCAGGGTTGGTAAGAGAATATCTTTGTAGTTTTTGAATTTATTTATTCCATAGCTACCGCGATACATTCCTTTCCAAAATGAAAAGACGGGTCTGTCATCAATCCATTTCTTCGTAAGCCAATACCTCCTAGTCCGATATAAGTTGTTTTTTATTCTCATAATCATTTTCATCTTTTTCGACTGGCATGATCAGAAATTAAGCTCGTTCCACTCACTCCACTCGCCATGCTCGCACTTTTCCCAATCAAAACACTTACTGTCATTGATCAACCATGCTCGATTACGCTCCACAACAATACCGCCGAATAGTTTCTTATTGCCTGAGTTAGTAATGTATTTCTGTAAAGCTTCAGCTTTGGCTTTAGTGTAAGTTTTTCCATCACGATCACCGGTATCTTTAACTTCAAGCAGTCCAAGACGGCCGTCCGATAGTTTGACCAGATAGTCAGGATAAAAAGTGCTAATACTTCCAGCATATTCGTATTTGATACCAAAATAGTCTTGCTTGTTCTCGCCATTCTTCCACCACCAGTCTATTTTTGAAGCGTTGGCGTTTAAGAATGTTTCAAACTCTCGTTCCGGATTGGATCGGTCCGTATTGAGATAGCACGGCTCAAAGGCATAATTTTTCACCTTAACAATTTCATCAGTATGCTCGTTGTAGAATGACTCGATTGGGAGTTCAAAAGCATATCTCTGCTCACTTTCCTCAACACGCTCGCGGACTTCTTGCTCTTTGACGAAAACATACTGGCCAATAGCCTTGGCCAAGACATGCTCAAAAACAACTCTGTTCTTGGTATGCAAGAATATCTGTTGTGTTAAAAGCGATGGATCAGACCAGTCTTCGGCACCAAGCGTTTTGTTAAACCAAATATAAATAGCCGTCTTAACCGCCGGAACAGAACGCTTAATGTTTTTGAACGGTCCGAGATTGTTTTTGATGACTTGCTCAAAGAAAATCTGTAATTCATCCATGGCCACATTGAGTTTGGCCATCGCATCAGCGTCAATCTTACCCTCAAGCTCATCAAAGCTTTTTACATCAACAGCAGTATCAGCGATTAGCTCTTGCTGGTATTTTTTAATATCCAAATTAATACCCTTAGCTTCAACGGTCTTTATATTATCTTTAACTTTGTCTCCCTTTTTAATGCCAAAATAATCATTGGCCATTTTTTCAAACACCGCACCAAAGCTGGAAGTAACATCGCCGTAATCAGCACGGGATTTATAATACGACTCAATCTTGATCGGCTTATATTCCTTAATGCGTGTGGCTTTAAGGTGCTTGATGATGTTTGGGTTGTATTCTTCCTTTTTAACAGAGATGGATTGGAGATTAGTATAAATATATCCACGATTTAAAATTTCGTTACCATAATGCTTCTGCTCGGGCATACGCAAAATACGGCCGACGGTTTGGATTTCAAAAACTATATTGTGAGTCTCGCGGAATTTGACCAAGATGTGGGCTCGGGGACAATCCCAGCCGGTATCAATAGCTTGTTTGAAAATAAGAAACTCAATCTCATTGTTCGGTTCAGAAATCCAATCAATCGTGTCCGATTTCTGCTCGGCCAGCCAAATGGCCATTCTTCCGTTCTTCTCAGTTATACCTTTCTCGGCTAAAAACTTTTTAACCGCCTCAATTTTTTGCTCGCCAGCTTCGGCAGTAGGAATTTGCACCAAAACCAAAGGATTGATATTTGTTACTTCTTTTTCAAAAGCCTTTTTAAGCTCAAGTCGCTTGCGGTAGGAAGCTTCAAGCACGGCTGTCTGGGAGTCTTCTTCGGATTTGGCAATTTTTTCTATATCTTCGTTGATGATCAGTTCCTTTTTGATCATGCCTTCTTCGATGACATCTTTAGGATTAACCTTCACATAGCCAGCTTTAGTTTCAAATAGATCAGCAACGGTCGGCATTAATTTTGGTGTAGCACTCATTTCCATCACAAGATCAGCCGAAATAATCTGTCGCAATTCCTGTGCTCTTTCGCTGGTAGCGTTGGTATGACTCTCATCAATAATCAAGATGATTTTTCTTTGCTCTCTGGTCTTTTCTAAGACATCCCTAAAATTCAATTTTTCGCCATCTTTCATCAAAAGCACTTTCCATTCTCCGGTCTTACCGTCTTTGCTTCTCAGTTTTTCCCAGTTAGCCACCACAACTTCATTTTGAACGATTCGTTCTCGTCCACCAAGAAACTCTTCCTCGGCTAAAGTAACCCGAGGGAAACCGGCAAAAACTTTTTCTAAAGAATGTTTACTCTGTAAATGCAGTTCACCCTTACCGATACTCATCCAAACAAAGCAAATGTCGTCATTGGGAAGTTCTTTGATAAGCCCCTCAATAAATTTGGCGGTCATTATCGTTTTACCTGAGCCAGTGGGAGCCTGAAAGACCAAGGCTTCGCCCGGGCCGTCAAAATCTAAAAGCTTAACAGCCGTTTCAATTAGCTGATTAACTGCTTTTTCTTGATATGGTTTGAGATTAATATTCATAAATTTGTTTATAGACATCTAATATTTTCTGCGGGATAGGTTCCAAGGAAACATTATTCCAGCCAATAAAGTCGCTTTTATCCACACCGATCGGATCAAGCGTAAAGCAATAAAATACCTTGTTGCCGTCAATTTTATTGAGTTCTTTTTTAAGATCAGACAAAGCCTTGCGGTCCAAAGAATAATATACTGCCAGAGTTTGATCGCCTTGCTGGAAAATACGATAGTCATCGGTCTTATTTATTTCATCAAAAATACCTTCTCGCAAACAAAGCATTTCGGTACATTCTTTGGTTATGCGGATTTTGAAGTCATCTTTATTAGAAGCGTCTGTGACAAATTTTGTTTTGAAATATTTAAGAGAACCTCCCAATCCTTTGACATCAGAATCTTTAGCACCCTTATATCCAGTAATGACTTTCTTAACACGAGGATAGCAAACCTCATCGCAAATATTGTTTTCGTTGTTTGTGCATAAAATGAATCTGCGACCTCCACCATCTTGCTTGTTTAGTTCCAAAACTGCTTGACCAGTTGTTCCTGATCCAGCAAAAAAGTCGAGAATCGTAGCATCTTTATCGTTAGTACCAGAAAGAATTGACTTCATTACTGCAAACGGAGATTTTGGATATTGGAACATCTCTCTTTTACCCAAAATCTTATCTAGTGTTGATGTTCCGTATTCACTAGCTGAAAACTCCGCATCATACCAAATACTCTGAGGAGTTTGTCCTTCCAATCCGCCCCTAAATTTATAATAAACTTGATATCCGTTTGTTGTTTGCTTCTTAACCCACAAATCTCCCACTTTACACATTTGATCTATAACGTCTTTCGAGCGTCGCCATATTCTTTTTTGACCAGTTGGATCAATTGGTAAAATCTCTACGGGTAATTTTTTGATAGAACTAACTTGCCCGGTTTTAGGATCAAAATATATTGGATAATATCTGTCAGATAATTTACCCGTTTTATTTACGGCACTACTATCAACGCCTTGTTTACGGAGGTTTACTTGCAAAAACCAGTTGCCATCCCCGTCTTTTTGATAGTTGTGAGTTTTATCTTCCGGTGCAACTGGTAATTTTCTAACAAACGATTCTGATGTTTTGCCAAAAAATAATGCGTACTCATGTACCAATGACAATTTTCTTTTTGTCATTCTTCCTTTTGGATTATTTCTAATCACCAGTGTTCCCAAATGATTATCATGACCAAAAATTTCTTCCATATTCATCCAGAGCCGAGGCAACTCGTAATCATCTATAGTGACACATATCACGCCATCATCTTTTAATAAATTTTTAGCAAGCCGTAATCTTTTATCCATAAAAGATAGCCACTTACTATGCCTAAAGGAATCTGAGTCATCTACATAATCGTTGTTATATTTCCAATCCCTAGCACCAGTGTTGTAGGGAGGATCAATGTAAATAAAATCGATCTTGCCCTGATGTGTGAAATTCAAAACAGAGAGGGCGTGGTAGTTGTCTCCCTCAATAAGAATATTTACCGGTCCGCCATTCTTGTCTGATATTTCTTTACCCTTAACCTCTTTCAAAACAGGTAGAGCATTAACGGCATCTTTTTCAAACTGTTCCTTGACTTTTTCCTCATCCCAAATTAGCCCGTATTTTTTACGAGATTCCAATTTCTCAACAATCTTAATAAGATCGTCTTTGCTTAACTCTGAGTAGTCTTTTTTATTTTTGGCGATTTCCTTTGGCATATTATTTCTTTTTATGTTTGATATTACTCGTGTCTTCAAGAAAAGCGTTGAGATCAGATTGTCTGATTCGCCAAACACCAAGCTTGGATGCCTTAAGCCGACCAGCCTCAATGTAACGAGTCACGGTCCGAGTATGCACTCTTAAAATTTTGGCGACTTCCTCAATTGTAAAAAGTTTTTCGATTTCGTTCATAAAAAATTAAATTAGTCGTTGGTATCATTTTACCTCTTCTGCTTTCCATTGTCAAAATCGCCGTCTTTTGTCATAATACCAATAGGATCAGCAAATCAGATATTTTTCGTAAGTACGAAAGATTAGTGAATGGAGGGCATAAAATGGGTTCCATTCACTAAATATTGCCAAAGAATAGTGAATGGGCAAACAAAAATGACTATGACTATGAAAAAGGTCTCAAAGACCGCCACATACAAATTCAACATCAGAAAAACCGTGAGTTTTAGCACCACGATGAGATTTTCTATTGATGCTACCAAAAGGGCCGTTGAGCACGCTTTTACTAACGCCGGACTTGATCCGCTTACCGTTGCTCAAAATACGATCAAAGAATTAAACATTAGACTTATTGAATCGGAATCAGAAAACTCTTTGCTTAAAATAAAAGTGGAATCCTTGCTCAAAGAAAATACTGAATACAAGAATCGAAATCAAGGCGAGAGAAAAAAGATTGCCGAGGAAGTGGTGAAATATTGGCGAGATGAAATCAAATCCGAAAAAGAAAAGAACAAGAAAAAAGGCCGGGTGGAAGTATTCATCACGGCGGACGGTTTAATCTATCGTGAGCCAAAAGCAAAACATTATCACCGCATAGAAATAAAAAACGGCCGAGGCAAATTGATTCTGGCAATGCTCGGAAAAAAGAGTTACATACCGACTCAAAGCATAATTGAAGTGACGGGATTGTGTAGTTCAAAGTCAGTTGAAGGTGCAAGTTACCAGATGAGAAAAGATATCGAGAAAAAACTTGGGATAGCGAACTTTATAGACGGCTATCAGGATTATGGTTATCGAATAAATCCGAGCTTAATTTTCAAAAAGGCATAGCCCCTCTGTAGACCCTTGTTAATAACTTTTAAACTAACGGCGTAAATAGCCGTTTTTTCGTGTTTAAAATTTTCTGGAAGAGGGTTTAAAAAGGGGCAGTCCATTTGGCAAACTGAATATGTGTGAGAGGAAAAAGTTAATGATTATGAAAATGCCAACATATGGACAATCAATTTTACAAAACCGCTGACCTGGCATTGGTTGCGGTGCTTTTATTATTCATTCCTGATTCTCTTGAGGTCGTGGATCGAGGAAATCCGTACAAGGTGCTCTTTTGCTTCGGCAAGAGCCCGGAACTGGATTCTCTGGTGAAGCGATATTGGAGTCGTGAACTTCAAGTCGAACCCCAAGCTTTCTTCAATCAGATTAAACAGGTCAAAGTACGGATTTATGCCGAGAACTAAGACCTGTGAAATTAAAACCAGAAACGCTGGAGAAACTCCGCGTGATTCTTAAAGAGGACTTTGGCCAAGAAGTAAGCGATCAGGAATTACATGAAGTCGCTTTTAACCTTCTCGGTTATTACGACACGCTATTGCAGTGCTACTGCGAGGATAACGAAAAAGCTGAAGTGCCAATAGTGCAACATGACTATGAACCAGAACGACAAAAAGCATAAGGTCCGAGATTACCGAGAAGCACCGTTCGCTTATCAAGATAAGCCGGCTTTGCGGTACATGCGACAGCAATGGCTCGATAAGCATGTGAGCGATGACGCATATCGCAATCTGAGAAATGTGTATTGTGCTCTGACTGAGATTGCCTCAAACAAGGCCAGTCAAACCGTAGAAGCATCCAATAAGACGCTTCGAATTTACTCTGGCCTAAAAGATTGGCGGACGATTAAAAAATGCTTGGACAAACTCGAGGAATGGTCGTTCATAGCGATCACGAAAACTCGGGGAGAGGACGCCAAGTTCAAGCCCCGAAGTATTACTTTACTGTCCGTCCTACATCTGACGCAGAACGGAAACCAATCTACATCAAAAGCCGGACAGCAAGGTAAGCAGACCGCATACGACGGCGATGATATAGAAGTTAATGGTTTAAAAGAAATTAAAGAAAATTATAAAGAAATTAACGGCCAAAACCAAATCAAGAAATTAAACGAGATGAAAGCCGGACTGATTGCCAAGATGACCTTAAATGATAATTCAAGACGTTAATAAATATGGGAAACCGCAGTAAACGGCAACGAATTGAGCAAAAAACAGGAAATAAATAAGCGTTAAAAGATACTAAATGATACCCAAATGGCTAAAAATGTAGATAAAAAAAACGAAAAATATCAGAATGCGATCCGCTTAAAATATAGCGATTTTACTTATTTGGAGATCGCTCGAATGCTTAAAGTGTCGCATGTCAGTGTAAAACGGTGGTTTAGGTCTGACGGTTTACTCAAAGAGGAATACGACCAATACGAAAAAGAAAGAAACCGTGTACGCGATAAAGAGACTGATACTGTGCTGGCGAGACATTCGGTAATTGCGGCCAACATTCTGGTCTCGCTTATGGGTGCCAAAAGCGATGTCATGAAATTCAGAGCTGTTAAAGCCATTTTGGATTATGTACTGGGTCCAGTAAGAACCATGGGCAGTGATGATCCTTACGATAACGCCGATTATCGGCGAGATAGCGACAGTATTGCGAGAATATTGGAAAGTGCTAGGAAAAGACAACAGAAATCCACTGTGGGCAACTCGAGCTTAGCTTGTTCCCAAAATTAGTATAGGGTGTGTTGTGGTACGAAAAGTCGAATTCGAACCTTAGTAAAATTAACAAAATTATGACTATGACAATGCAAAACGAAAATGAATCAATGCGAGCCGTAGGATATGCCCGTGTCTCCTCCAAGGATCAGGAGGACACCGGTTACTCACTGCCAGCTCAAGAAAAACTTTTACACGATTATGCCGATAGAAACGGTTTTGATCTGGTAAAAGTTTTTGCTATTCAAGAATCTGCGGCCGGAAAAATCCAACGAAAAATATTCCACGAGATGTTGGACTATGTGGCTAAAGCCAAAATCAATACGGTCTTCGTGGAAACGACCGACCGCCTAACCCGTAACTTCGCCGATGTGCCGGTAATTGACGAATGGATACTGGCGGACGAAAGACACACAATCCACCTAGTCAAAGAGGGTTGTACACTCCATAAAGACTCCAAATCGCATGAATGGTTTATGTGGCGAGTCAAAGTGGCCACAGCCGAGTATTACATCCGTCTGCTTTCCGAGAATGTGAAAAAGGGACAGAAAGAAAAATTGGCTCAAGGCTGGCTACCAAGCAAACCGCCACTGGGATACCAAACCACTGGCGAGAAAGGACATAAAATCCACATCATTGATCCGGACAAATCTCCACTGGTTAAAAAGATGTTTGACCTTTATGCTTCCAATCGCTACTCAACTAAAAAGCTGGCCGATGAAATGCACAAGCTTGGCATGCGATCTCGGGGAGGAAATAAAGTCAGCCACTCACGAGTCCACCAATTACTGGGCGATCCTTTTTACTACGGAATGAATCGCTGGAATGGCAAAGTCGCTCAAGGCGGACACGAACCACTTATAACCAAAGAACTGTTCATGCGATGCCAAGACATCATGCATAGCAATGGCACACCGAAGTACAACAAGCACAATCCATTATTTAAAAATGTCTTCCACTGCGAGGAATGCAAGGGCCGGATAACTTGGGAGATACAAAAAGGCCACTGGTATGGTCACTGCAACCATTATAAAAACTGCCAGCAAAAGGAATGGGTCAAACAAGAGAACATCGACCAGCAAGTAATGGAAAATATTGAGCACTTAAGCTCAAAACACGATGAAGTTATAGAAAATATGCTGACTTGGGTCCAAGAGGCTCTTAAAGAAAGCCATGGCGAGGAAATAGAATTCAGGCAAAAGGCCACTGGTGAGCTCGAGCGACGCTACCAAGTCGCCACGCAGAGGTTAGACAAAATATACGATGACAAGATCGACGGCAAGATCAGTGAGGACTTCTACCAGAAAAAGTACCAGCAATACAAAATTGAACAAGAGGAAGTACTGGACGGACTAAATAAGCACAAAAATGCTAACCTCAAGTATTACGATATGGGGTCAACCTTTTTACAAATGGCCAAAGAGGCAAGGAGAATTTATTTGAACCGAAGTACGATTGAGATGGTCGACGACAAGAAACAACTTTTGTCTCTTTTATTTTCGAACCCCATAATAAATGGCAAGAAAGTTGAGATTTCATACCAGAAAGCTTTCAAAATGGTATTTGAACGAGTATCACAGATGTTGGGAGAAAATACAGACGAAAATACAACATTCGAACCGCTAAAAAAGCCCGTGGATAAAGAGAAAAGCAGAGCTTTTGGCTCTGCTCATCCCATATGGCTCCGGGGGTAGGGATCGAACCTACGACCAATCGCTTAACAGGCGACCGCTCTACCGCTGAGCTACCCCGGAATGTATTTAATCTATAAAGAACTTTTTACATAGTATCAGAAACTGGGGAAAAAACAACCAAAAAACTGCAAAAATTTGCATTTTGGATAAAATAAGATAGAATAAGTCCTATGTTTGAGGTTTGTCTGAGTAAGTAGCCTAAGTTCCACAATTAGGCCCATAGTTCATCTGTAGCGCTTAGTGAAAGCAACAATAAGGATATAAAGGTTCTTAAAAAGAAAATAGTTGGGCCCATAGCTCATCTGGTAGAGCGCCTCATTTGCAATGAGGAGGTAAGCGGTTCGAGCCCGCTTGGGTCCACCCAAAGAAACATCGGCG
>SESG01005130.1_pt1 | contig 14092 bp, 15 predicted proteins | sample 3171421 | NCBI WGS metagenome assembly SESG01 (sample SAMN10866946, study PRJNA518727) | freshwater metagenome | biome: subpolar coniferous forest; feature: holomictic lake; material: water; isolation source: holomictic Lake 227, 6 m and 8 m depth | place: Canada: near Kenora, Ontario | collected... | reverse complement strand
GGCCAGCTCGCGGGCCCGGCCGCGCGACGCCGCGCCCCAGAGTTCATTCCTGGCTGATCAACCGGGTGAGCGTCGCGCAGATCAGGGGCAGGTTCAACGTCGGATACATCTCCGCGAAATAACAGGGGAACGGCGCTTCGGGAGGTTCAGTCCTGATCCTGGAATTTCGTGCGCCGCGTAACCCATTGACATTAGGCTTGTTTTTCAGATGGGGTCGCTCACGCACGATGACCGGATGGCGTCGGGTAAGTACCTGAAATTAGATCGCTTCTCGTTCACGGAAAGTTACTCGTATGAACTCTGGCGCCCCGCCCGGATCCCCCCACGAGGCGTGCTCGTCCGAGTCGCCTTCGGCCCCGCCGGCGGCACCTCGGCCGCGCCGCCGAAGGCGATCTAGCGCGCCTTCACCGGGACCCGGACGAGTATTCGACCCCGTTCCCGCGGCGTCCGCCCGGGGTCGGAGAGCCAGGCACAGTGCAGACGCCCGTGCGGGACCAGGTCCAGGTCGGCGGCCGCTCGACGCAAGCGGTCCGCGACCTGCGTCACCCCGTCGATGGGACCGACATGAACCGACTGGATGCAGCGCCCCTCGCGCAGCTCCTCGATGCGGGCCGGGGGGAGCCCCGCGCCCGCCGGAGCCTCCTCCCACAGGGCCGTGAGGTCGCCCGTCCGGACGAAGGCCGGGATCCGGCGGAGGAGCTTCCACGGGGCCAGGGGCGCGCCTCCGCCGGAGCGGTTCGACGAGCAGGGCGGGCCGGCGAGCGCCTCCTGCGGCGTGGGCCGGAAGTCCTTGCCCTGCTCCCGGATGGCACGCTCCCGGAGCTGCTGGAGGAGCCGGTGGATCTCCGCCGCCCGCTCCTCGAACTCGGGCCCCCCGAACTTTCCTTCGCCGTCCAGGGTCAGGTAGCGGGCCGGGGTCGTTCCGAGCACGCGCGGGCTCCGAGTCGCCGCGTACTCGGCGGCGCGGAGGACGACGAGGTCGACCCGGGCAGGCATGTGGGCTACATAGCCGGAGAACGCGGCCGCGCCAGCGGTGCTGGCGGTCCGCGCGCTCCCCTGGGAGAATGGCCCGAGCGGTCCTTCCGCACCCGTGCGCACCTACCTTCGCCTCCTCTCCTACGCAGCCCCGTACCGCTGGCGCTTCGCCGCGGCCCTCGCCTGCATGGCCGTGCTGGCGCTCGCGACCGCCATGTACGTGAACCTGCTCGGGCCGGTGCTCGAGTTCCTCTTCACCGGACGGGTGGACGCCATGGGGTCGCTCGCCCGGCTCCTGCCGGGGGATTCCGGGCTGGCGGCCTGGACACGCGGGGTGGATCGGACCCAGGCGCTTCGGGTGCTCCCCTGGATCGTCATCGCGGTCGCCCTGGCGAAGGGGTTCGCCTTCTTCGGTCAGGCCTACCTCATGGGCACCACGAGCCAGCGGATCATCGCCGACCTGCGCCTGGCTCTCTTCGACCACCTGCTCCGCCTCTCGCCGTCCTTCTTCGCGCGCCGCCACTCCGGCGACCTGCTCTCCCGGGTGAACAACGACGTGGGGGCCGTCGAGGCGGCCGTCTCCAACGCCGTCGCCAGCTACCTTCGCGATGGACTCACCGTGATCGTGATGCTGGTGAACTGCTTCCTCATCGACTGGAAGCTCTCGCTCGTCACCTTCGTGGCCATCCCCATCACCATCCTCCCGGTGGTGGGCATCGCCAAGCGGCTCAAGAAGGTGACGACCCAGTCCCAGTCCACCCTGGGGAAGATCACGGAACTGGTCCAGGAGGCCCTCTCCGGCATCCGGGTGGTCCAGGCCTACGGGATGGAGGGCTGGGAATCGAGCCGCTTCCGCGGGGAGAACGAGCGCTGGCTCCGCTACATGCGGCGCAGCATCACCGTGAGGGCCTTCTCCTCCCCGCTCATGGAGGTCATGGCGGCCGTGGGCATCGGCATCGCCATCTGGTGGGTGGGGGAGGGCATCGTCTCGGGAGCCCTTCCCGCCGGGAAGTTCTTCTCCTTCGTCACGGCGATCCTGCTCCTCTACACACCGGTGAAGGCGCTCGGAAAGGTGGGGCAGGTGGCCATGCAGGGCGCCGCCGCGGGGGAGCGGATCTTCGAGATCCTGGACTCGACCACGGGTGTCCCCGACACGGGTCGCGTCGTGCTGGCGCCCCTCCACGACGCCATCCGCTACGAGGAGGTCGCCTTCTCCTACGGCGACCGCCCGGTGCTGCACGGAGTCTCGCTCCGCGTGGGCAAGGGGGAGGTGGTCGCGCTCGTCGGCAGCTCGGGCGGCGGGAAGACCACCCTCGCCAACCTGCTCCCCCGCTTCTGGGACGTGACCGGGGGGCGCATCACCGTGGACGGCGTGGACATCCGGGATGCCACCCTCGCGAGCCTCCGCTCCGGCATCGCGCTCGTGACCCAGGAGACGGTGCTCTTCAACACCTCGGTGCGGGAGAACATCGCCTACGGACGGCCGGACGTGCCGGTGGCCGAGGTCGAGCGGGCCGCACGAATGGCCCACGCCGAGGACTTCATCCGCGCGCTGCCCCGGGGATACGACACGGTGGTGGGCGAGCGGGGCGTGCTGCTCTCCGGAGGCCAGCGTCAGCGCATCGCCATCGCCCGCGCCTTCCTCCGCGACGCCCCCATCCTCCTCCTCGACGAGGCCACCAGCGCGCTGGACGCCGAGAGCGAACGGGAGGTGCAGCGGGCCCTCGAGAGGCTGATGGGCATCGGCGACGACGGGAAGCGCGGTCACCGCACCACCCTCGTCATCGCCCACCGGCTCTCCACGATCCGCAACGCCGATCGGATCGTCGTCCTCTCCCAGGGGCAGGTGGCCGAGGTCGGTCGCCACGAGGAACTGCTCGCGAAGGGCGGAGAGTACGCGCGGCTCTACCAGATCTACGAGGGAGAGGCCGGGGAGGCTCCCGCCGGATGACCGCCCGGCGGGTCGGCGCGCTCCTCGGCGCGCTCGTCGCGGCCTGGCTGGCCTACGGGCTGTACGCCCGATCCCGGCGGGCCGCCCGCCCGCCTCCTCCAGCCGGGGAGCTGCGCGGGGCATGGCACGTCCACACCACCCGCAGCGACGGTCGGGGAAGCCTCGACGAGGTGGTCCGTGCCGCGCGGGAGGCGGGACTCGGGTTCGTGGTGATCGCCGACCACAACGTCCTCGCACCCGGCGACGGCGGGTGGCGCGACGGGGTGCTCGTGGTTCCGGCCACGGAGATCTCCGCGCCCTACGGTCACGTCGTGGGAATCGGGCTGCCGCGGGAACTCTCGCGGGAGGAGCGGCAGAAGGATGCCCTGGGCACGGTCGGGAAGCTCGGGGGCGAGGCCGTGCTCGCCCACCCGTTCCACCCCGGACGACCCTTCACCCGCTGGGGACGGGACGACTGGGCGGGGATGGAGGTGGTCTCGAACGACTCCTTCTGGGGGCTCGTGCAGCGGGACCAGGCCTGGTGGCGCGCCGGGAAGTCGCTCCTCCTGCTGCCGTGGGACCCGGGCCGCTCGATGCTCGCCTTCTACCAGGACCCGGCCCGCGAGCTCGCCCGCTTCGACGCGGCCGCTGCGCGCCGCCCGGTGGTCCTGCTCTGCGCCTCCGACGCCCACGGATGGCCCACCTATGGTGCCGCCTTCGAGGCCTTCAGCACGCACGTCCCGGTGACCCCCACCGGCGACCCGGCCGCCGACCTGGCGGCGGTGCGCCGATCGCTCCTCGACGGGAGCGCGGTCTGCGTCCTCGACGCGCGGGCCCCGGTGAGTGGCGTCCGTCTCTCGGTCGCTCCCTCCGGAGATCGCATCGAGCTGCGCGCATCGATCCCGCCGAAGACCCGCGTCGCCTGGCACCTCTTCCGCGATGGCGCCCCGATGGGGACGCTCTCCGCGTCGCCTCCGGCCTGGGGCTGGAACTGCGGTGGCCCGTGCCCGCGGGGGGCGTGGCGCGTGGAGGGGCGGATCGACGGCGAGCCCTGGATCTTCACCAACCCGGTGCGGATCGAGTAGGAAGCGGACGACCGTGCACCTCCTCTACGCGATCGGGAGCTACCTCGCCTTCGTGCTGCTCCTGCCGATGCTGCTCTTCCATCCCAAGCTCCGCCACGGGATCAAGGAGCGGCTCGGCTTCTACCGCTCCCGGGAGACCCCGGGCAGCGGGTCGCCCCGGATCTGGCTGCACGGGGCCAGCGCCGGCGACCTCCAGTCCCTGCAGCCCATGATGAAGGAGCTGAAGGAGCGGATCCCGGGTTGCTGCCTGGTCGTCACCACGATCACCAACAGCGGGCTGGAGATGGCCCGCGCCCGGATCCGGGAGGCCGACGTCGTCGTCCACGCACCGTACGACCTTCCCGGAGCCACGCGCCGTGCCATGGCCGCGCTCCGTCCCGACCTGCTCGTGCTCGAGTACACCGAGATCTGGCCCAACCTCATCCGGGCCGCGCGCAAGGCGGGGGTCCGCGTGGCGCTCACGAACGGGCGGTTCGCGCCGGAGAAGCTGTCCCGCTACCGGACCTTCTTCCGCCTGGCGGGGAAGCCGCTCCGTTCCATCACGCTCTTCCTCATGCGGTCCGACGAGGAGGCCGAGCGGGCGCTGCAGCTCGGCGCCCCGCCCGACCGGGTATGGGTCACCGGCAACACGAAGTTCGACGCGCTGGTCCTCGACCGGCCTCGCGGGGACGATGAGCCGCTCCGCGCGTCCATGGCGCTCGATCCGGTTCGCCCCACCTTCATCGCCGGTTCCACGCACGAGGGGGAGGAGGAGTCGCTCGTCTCCGTGTACCGGGCGTTGCTCGGCGACTTCCCCGGCCTCCAGATGGTGATCGCCCCGCGCTACGTCGAGCGGGCGGGACGGATCGTGGCGATCGCCCAGGCCGCCGGGCTGAGCGCCCGCCTGCGGAGCGCCGGAGCGGCCGCCGGGCCGGCGCAGGTGGTGGTGATGGACACCATCGGTGAGCTGTCGGCTGCCTACCGGCTCGCCACGCTCGCCTTCGTGGGGGGCAGCTTCATCCGGAGGGGCGGGCAGAACGTCCTCGAGCCGGCCGGGCAGGGGAAGCCGGTCCTCTTCGGCCCCCACATGGAGAGCTTCAAGGACAGCGTCCAGGTGCTGGTGGGGCGGGGCGGGATCCAGGTTGCCACGCCGGAGCAACTCCTGAAGGTCGCGCGGGAACTGCTCGCCCGGCCCGAGGAGGCCCGCCGTCTCGGCGCCATGGCCCGCGAGGCCGTCGGTGCGGTGCGGGGCGCGAGCGCCCGGAACGTCGACCACATGCTGCGCGCCATCCGGCGCGCCCGGGGAGCCGCGTGATCGCCGGTCCCCCCGGGCTCCTCGAGCGGCTCTGGTGGAGCGCAACTCCCACTCCGGGCGACCGGCTGCTCGGGGCTCCGCTCCTCCTCGCCGAGGGGGTATTCCGGGCCGTTGCGGGGGTACGGGGGGCGCTGTACGACGCCTCGCTGCTCCCGGCCACCCGGGCCGCAGTGCCGGTGATCTCGGTGGGAAACCTGGCCGTCGGCGGCGCCGGGAAGACGCCCGTGGTCCTCTCCCTCGCGGCCCGCCTCCTTGCCGCTGGGCGCCGCCCGGCCGTGCTCTCCCGCGGCCACGGCTCGGCCCGGATCGACGATCGGGTCGTCGCCGATGGAGCGGCCCTGCTCCTCGACGCGACCGCCGGTGGGGACGAACCGGTGCTGCTCGCCCGGCGCCTCCCCGGCCTCCGGGTCCTCTGCGGCCCCGACCGGGCCCGCATGGCGCCGCGGGCGGTGGCGACGGGAGCGGATGTGCTCCTCCTCGACGACGGATTCCAGCACCGGCGGCTGCGCCGGAACCTCGACGTGGTGGTCCTGGACGCCGCAAATCCCTGGGGGAACGGCCACTGCCTGCCCGCGGGGCCGAACCGGGAGCCCCGTTCGGCGCTCCGGCGAGCGGGGCTCGTCTGGCTGACGCATGCGGACCGGGCCACGCCGGCCGCGCTGGAGGAACTCCGGCAGATCGCAGTCCGCACCACCGGGCGCGCCCCGGTCGAGTCCCGACACGCTCCGATCAGCCTCTCCGATGGCAGGCTCCAGGACGACCTCCCGCTCGCCTCGCTCGCGGGCCGGCGTGTGGCGCTCCTCGTCGCCGTGGCGAAACCGGGGAGCGTGGCGCGCACGGTGGAGGATCTCGGAGCCTCGGTCATCGCCACGCACGCCTTCCCCGACCATCACCGCTTCTCGGCCGGCGAGGTGGCGGACGCGCTGGACGGTGCGGCCAGGGCCGGCGCCGAGTTCATCGTCACCACCGAGAAGGACGCGGTCCGCCTGCCGGAGGCCATGGCCGGGGACCCGCGCCTCCGGGTGCTGCGGATCGAGGTGGAGTTGCTCCGGGGCGGGGACGTGCTGGCCGAGGCGCTGGAGATCGCGCTGGATGGGAGGGCGGGATGAGGCGCTGGCTTGTCGCCTTGGGTGGATTCATGGGCTGGCTCCTCTGGACGCTGCACGTCCGGAGAAAGGTGATCATGGGCAACCTGCGCCTCGCCTTTCCGGACTGGACCGAGGAAGCGCGGCGGGAGGTGGGGAAGCGCACCTTCGTGAACGTGGGGAGGATGGCTTCCGAGTTCCTGCTGGTGACGAAGCTCTCGCCGGCCGATCTCGATCGGATGTTCGTCTACGACGAGGAGGGGAAGGCCGCCATCCTCGGCGTGCTCGCCGAGAAGAAACCGGTGGTGGTCTGCACCGCCCACTTCGGCAACTTCGAGAACCTGGCGGCCGTGCACAACCTGCAGGGCTACCCGATCGCCATGGTGGTCCGACGCATGGGCGGCGGCTGGTTCGCCAAGTTCTGGAACCAGGGGCGCTCCAAGGCCGGACTGGAGGTGCTGGAGGTGACGCGGGGGGAGACGCTCAAGGCCGCCCAGCGGGCCCTGCGCGATGGGAAGGTCCTGGGTTACGTCATCGACCAGAACATGCCCAGCCACCGGGCCATCTTCCCCACCTTCTTCGGCGTCCCGGCCGCCACCGCGCCCACCCCGGCCTACCTCGCCATGCGTTCGGGCGCGACGGTATTCTTCATGCTCGACGTCCCGCTCCCGGATGGTCGCCACCACATCGTCATCGAGGGGCCCATCGCGCCGCCGGACACCGGCGACCGGGAGGCCGACGTCCTGGCGTTCCTGCAGGGGCTGAACGACCGGCTGGAGCGCTGGATCCGGCTCCACCCCGACCGCTGGTACTGGCTGCACCGTCGGTGGAAGACCCGGCCTCCGGCGGACGGGGGGCGACGCCGCACCCGGCGAATTGACCCGCCCCGGAGCGCGGAGTAGACACGGCCATGGCCCGGATCGCCCCCGACCGACTCGCGCCGCTCGCCCGCCTCCTCGAGCGGTTTCCCCGGAGTCGCGTGGTGGTGGTGGGTGACTTCGTCGCCGACGAGTACGTCTACGGGGAGACCGAGCGCATCAGCCGCGAGGCTCCGGTGCTCATCGTCCGCTACGAGCGGAGCGAGGTGGTCCCCGGTGGCGCAGGGAACGCCGCCCAGAACCTGGCCGCGCTGGGCGTGGACGTGCGGGCCGTCGGGCTCGTGGGGGACGACGCCCCGGGCCGGCGGCTGCTCGCGGAGCTCCGGGCCGGGCCGGTCGACGTCCGCGGAATCCAGCGGGTCCGGGGGCGGGCCACCGAGGCCAAGACCCGGATCCTGGCCGGAGGCCGATCCACGCGGCGCCAGCAGATGCTCCGGGTGGACCGCACTCCCGAGCCCATCTCCGCGGCGGTCGAGCGGCGGCTCGTCGCCGATCTGAAGAGGGCCGCACGGGGCGCCGGTGCGGTGCTGGCGAGCGACTACGGCTCCGGCGTCCTCTCGCCCCGCGTCGTCCAGGCGCTCCGGGAGATCCGCCGGGGCGGCGTCCCGGTCTGCGTCGACTCCCGCTACAACCTGACCGGCTTCTCCGGGCTCACGATGCTGAAGCCCAACGAGACGGAGCTGGAGGCCGCCTCCGGCATCCGCGCCTCCACGCCGGGTGGACTCGCCCGCGCGGCGGCCTGGCTCCAGCGTCACATGAGGTGCCAGAGCCTGCTCGTCACCCGGGGCAGGAACGGGATGTCGCTCTTCGAGAAGGGGCGGCCACCGCTGCATCTCGCCGCCCACGGCGACAAGGAGGCGGTGGACGTCACCGGTGCCGGAGACACGGTGGCCGCCACCTACGCCGCCGCCATCGCCTCCGGGGCCGACCCCGAGGGGGCCATGCGCCTCGCCAACGTCGCGGCGGCGCTCGTCGTGCAGAAGGCGGGCACCGCCACCGTGGGGCGGGACGAGCTCCGGCGCGAACTCGCGGGGGCGTGATGGACAAGCGGGTCCGCCTCTCCGACCTCCCCGCCATCCGGGCGCGGGCCACCCGTGCGGGAAGGACCGTCGCGCTCGCCAACGGCGTCTTCGACCTCTTCCACGTCGGCCACCTCCGCTACCTCCAGGGGGCGAAGGCGCTCGGCGACGTGCTGGTCGTGGCGGTGAACAGCGACGCCTCGACGCGAAGGAACAAGGGGCCGGGCCGTCCGCTCGTTCCCCAGGCCGAGCGCGCCGAGATCGTGGCCGCCCTCACCTGCGTGGACCACGTGGTGGTCTTCGGCGCCCGGACGGTCGTCCCGATCATCCGCAAGCTCCGTCCGGACGTGCAGGTGAAGGGGACCGACTACACGCCGGAGACCATCCCCGAGGCGGCCGAGGTGGCGCGCTACGGCGGCCGTGCGGCGGTCGCCGGCGATCCCAAGGATCACTCCACCACCGACCTGCTCCGCAAGCTGGGCCCGCGGAGGCGGCGTTGAGGGTCTCGGGCTTCACCTTCGCCCGCAACGCCGTCCGGCTCCTCTATCCACTCGTGGAGTCGATCCGTTCGGTCCTGCCGCTCGTCGACGAGATGGTGGTCAACGTGGGGCGGTCCGACGATGGAACCCTCGAGCTCGTCCGCGGGATCGGGGATCCCCGGATCGTGATCGTCGAGTCGACGTGGGACGAGACGAGCCTGGAGCGGGGACGGGTCCTCGCCGAGCAGACCGACATCGCGCTGGCTCGCTGCACCGGGGACGCCTGCCTCTACCTGCAGGCGGACGAGGTGATCCACGAGGACGACCACCCGCGGATCCGGGACTCGCTCCTCCGCATGCAGGACGACCGGCGGGTCGAGGGACTGATCTTCGACTACGTCCACTTCTACGGTTCCTTCCACACGGTGGGCACCTCCCGGGTCTGGTACCGGCAGGAGGTGCGGGCCTTCCGCTCCGGGCTCGGCGTCGGGTCCTGGAAGGACGCCCAGGGCTTCCGGATCTGGGCCCCGCCTCCCGGATTCACCGGGGAGCGGCCGCGCTCCCTCAAGACCGGGGATCCGGCCCGCAAGCTCCAGGTGGCCCGCTCCGGCGCCCGCGTATTTCACTACGGGTGGGTTCGCCCCCCGGAGCGGCAGGAGGAGAAGCTCGCCGAGTTCGCCCGGCTCTACCACGGCGCCGACGCGGGGCGCGGCCCGGTCGGCCGGTCCTTCTCCTACGACGTCGAGGAGAAGGTCCGGCGGTTCGAGGGCACCCACCCGGCGGTGATGGCGGCGCGAGTGGCCGAGCTCGACTGGCCCTTCGAACCCCGCGCCCGGCTCCTCCGGCCCGGCCACATCCGGGAGGACCTGCTCGACATCCTGGAGGGGGCCACCGGCTACCGGATGGGCGAGTACCGCAACTTCGAGCTCGTGCGGTGAGGGTCCTCGAGCTCCTCGCCTCGCCGGTCTGGACCGGCCCCGCCGAGCCGATGGCCTCGGTCTCGCGCGAGCTGGCACGCCGGGGGCACGAGGTGGAACTGGCGGTGGACACGCGTCGGGAGGGGGACCTCCGGGAACGGCTCACCGCGCTCGGTTTCCCGCCCCGGACCGACCTCGCGCTCTCCACGAAGGGGGGACCGCTCGACCTCGTGCGCGACCTCGCCCGGCTGCGCGGCGCGGCCCGGGACTTCGACGTGGTCCACGCCAACTTCTCCCACGACCACGCCCTGGCGGTTCTTGCCGTGGACCGGGGGCGAAGCCGGGTGGTTCGCACCGTCCACTCCGCCCGTTCGCTCCGCGATCGCGGATTGCAGGGTTGGGCTCACCGGCGCACCGACGGGCTTCTCGCGGTGTGCGCCTCGCACGCAGCCCTCCTCCGGGAGCGCTTCCGCATCCCGGCCGAGCGGGTGGGGCTGGCCCGCGGAGCCGTGGACGCCGAGGCCTTCTCGCCCGATGGCCCGGATCTCCGGGGAGAGCTCTCGATTCCGGCCGGGGCTCCGGTCGTCGGCATCGTCTCCCGGGTGAAGCCCGACCGGCGCCACGCCGAGCTCGTGGACGCGTTCGGTCGGGTCGCCTCCCGGCTTCCCGACGCCCGCCTCGTCATCGTGGGGCGCGGGGAGGGGCTCGCCGACCTGCGCGCCCACGTGGCTCGGAGCGGCCTCGCCGACCGGGTGGTCTTCGCCGGTTATCGGACCGGTCCGGAGCTCGCCGCGGCCTACCGGACCCTCGACGCGAAGGTGCTCCTCGCCGAGGGAAACGACGGCACCTGCCGCGCGCTGCTCGAGGCCATGGCGTGCGGGCGCCCCGGGGTGGCGTGGGCCTTCGGGGCTCCGGCCGAGAGCATCGTCCACGGGATCACCGGGCTCCTCGCTCCGCCCGACGACGTGGCCGCGCTGGGCGACGCCATCGTCGAGGTGCTCTCGCTCCCCGACCGCGGGCGTGCCATGGGCGCCGCCGCACGGGAGCGGATGCGGACCGAGTTCACCGGGGCGGCCCGGGGCCGGGCGGTCGAGGCGTTCCTGGAGCGGGTGCGGCGGCTTCCCCCCGTCACGTAGTGCCGCGCCCTCCATCGCGTCGTTGCGGCAGCCGGGCGGCGCGGGGTATGAGGTCGCAGGAGGTGTCGATGGCGCTCGCTCCCGAGCTGAAGGAGATCCTGGCCTGCCCCCGATGCAAGGGGGACCTCGAGTTCCACGAGGACCGCGGCGAGATCCACTGCGTCCGCTGCCGGCTGGCCTACGAGATCCGGGACGGCATCCCGGTCATGCTCGTCGAGGAGGCGAAGCCGCTCCCCTGACCTCCCGTGCGCTTCCTCCTCGTACACCCGGCCTTCCTCGGCGACACCGTCTTCCTGGGTCCTGCCGTCCGGGCGCTCAAGGCCCGCTGGCCGGATGGGCGGGTGGGGGTCGTGGTGTCGCCGCGAGGCGAGGCTGTGGCCCGGCAGATGCCCGGCGTGGACGAGGTCTTCGTCTTCGACAAGCGGAAGCGGGACGCGGGGCTCCGCGGCATCCTCCGTCTGGGCGCCCGGCTGCGCACCTTCCGCCCCGACGTGGCGCTCGTGTCCCATCCGTCGACCCGGTCCGGCGTCGTGGCCTGGCTGTCCCGGGCCCCGCGACGCATCGGCTATGCCCCCCTCTGCAACGACCGGCTCACCCTCGATCGGGGCCGTCCCTTCATCGACCGCTCGCTCCGGCTGGCGGAGCGAGCGGGGGCTCCCGCGGCAGGCCGGGACCTCCGGCTCGACCCTCCGCCGGAGCAGGCCAGCTACGCCGAGGAGACGCTGCGGGGGCTCCAGGGCCCGGTCGTGGGGCTCGTGCCCGGGGCCGAGTGGGGTACCAAGCGCTGGGGGGAGGCGCGCTACGCCGACCTCGCCCGGCGCCTCTCCGCGACCGGGGCCTCCCTGGTGGTGCTGGGCGGCCCGGCCGACCGGGAACTCTCCCGCGCCATCGCGGCCGGGAGCGGAGCGCCGCTGAGGGACACCACAGGCAACTCCATCGCCGAGGCGCTGGCGCTGCTGGCCCGCTGCGACCTCGTGATCGGCGGGGACACCGGGCTCGTCCACTGCGCCCGGGCGCTCGGGCGTCCCACGCTCCTCCTCTTCGGCCCCACCGATCCGGCGCGCCACGTCCTCGCGGAACGGGAGCGGGTCCTGCGGGTCCCGCTCGAGTGCTCGCCCTGCCACGGCCACGGGCCGGAACGCTGCCCGCTCGGGCACCACCGCTGCATGACCGACCTCCAGGTGGCCGAGGTGGAGCGCCAGGCGCGCGCCCTGCTCTCCATGGAGGCCGGAAACGGCGCCGGAGGGAGGGCGGGAGCATGATCCGGAGCATGACCGGGTTCGGCGCGGGGCGGAGTTCCGCGTCCGGCGAGGTGGTGGAGGCCGAGGTCCGTTCGGTGAATCACAAGTTCTGCGAGGTGAAGGCACGCCTGCCCCGCGAACTCGTTCCCCTCGAGACCGAGCTCGTGCGGCAGGTGAAGGACCGGCTCGCCCGCGGCGGGGTGGAGGTCACGCTCCGCCGCTCGGCCACGAGGGGGACCACCGTTCCACGGGTCGACATCGAGCTCGCCGCGGCCTATGCGCGGGCCTTTGGCGAGGTGCGGGAGCGGCTCGGCCTCTCCGGCGGGGTGGGACTGTCGGACGTGCTCGCGGCCGACGGGGTGGTGACCCTGGAGGATCGGGCCGTGGACCTGGAGGCGGCCGGTACCGCGGCGATGGAGGCGCTCGGCCTGTCGCTCGACGCGCTCGTGACGATGCGGGAACGGGAGGGGGCGGCCCTGGCCCGCGACCTCGAGGGCCGGCTCGTCGTGGTGGAGGGGATCGCGGCGCGGCTCGCCGAGATCACGCCACGGTCGGTGGAGGACTACCGCGCGCGCCTCCACGAGCGGGTCGCGGAGCTCTCCCGGGGGCTGGCCCCCGACCCGGCCCGGCTCGCCACCGAGGTGGCGCTCTTCGCCGACCGGACCGACGTCACCGAGGAGCTGACCCGCCTGGGGAGCCACCTGGCCCAGATGCGGCAGATGCTCGGATCCGCCGAGCCCGCCGGGCGCAAGATGGACTTCCTCGTCCAGGAGATGCACCGGGAGGCGAACACGGTGGGGTCCAAGTCGCAGAGTGTAGACGCCTCCAGCGCGGTGGTCGCACTGAAGGCGGAGATCGAACGCATCCGGGAGCAGGTCCAGAATGTCGAGTGAGGCGCGCCTCCCCGGGCAACTGCTCGTCCTCTCGGCTCCCTCGGGCGCCGGAAAGACAACGCTGGCGCACCGATTCGTCGACTCCACTCCCGGTGCGAGGTTTTCCGTCTCGGCGACCACGCGAGCGCTGCGGGGGACCGAGCGGGACGGCGTGGACTATCACTTCCTCTCCCCGGAGGTCTTCGCGGCGAGGGTGGTGGCAGGGGAGTTCGCCGAGTGGGCAGAGGTTCACGGACAGTTCTACGGCACGCTCCGGAGCACCGTGGAGGCGGTCCTGCGAGACGGGGGCGTGGCGCTCTTCGACATCGACGTCCAGGGAGGCGGACAGATCCTGGACCGGTGGCCCGCACAGACCGTCTCCGTGCTCGTCCTCCCGCCCTCGCCCCAGGAACTGGAACGACGGCTTCGCGGACGATCTACCGAGAGTGACGAGGCGGTCCGGGCGCGGCTCGCGGCGGCACAGCGGGAGGTGGCGCTGGCGGCCGCGCGCTACCGGTACGTGATCGTGAACGACCGGCTCGAGGATGCGCTCGAGCGTCTCCGGGCCGTCTCCCGGGCCGATCGTGCGGAACGCTCGGGATGCCCGGACATTCGGGCCGGGTCGATCGCCGAGAATTGCCTGCGATCCCGGGCGGATCTCTCCCCATGGCTCGCCTGATCGGAGATTTCTTCTCGATGGGAGTTGACACACCCGGTCGAACGGGGCTAGAAAGCGCCCCCCACGGACGGTTTTCCTGGCTTGAAGGGCAGGGGATCGGTGGGCGGGCGCGAGGCCGATAGCCGTTCGCGACGCACGAAGGACTCGCGGAATTCCTAGGGAATTTTGCCAAGGTCCGGGCCGTGGTAGGGTCGGGAAGCGGTACCCTCGAAAACGAGGATCCTCTCCTTGACACCGCAGGGAGGTTGGCTATATTCACCCTCCCACCGCCGCTACGTGGCATGCCGAAACTCGTTTCGGTGTTTTCACTTGACGGCGCCGGGAGGCAGGTGTACAAGCCTCCCCCCTTGACGAAGCTGGTTGTCCTCGAGACTTCCTGCTGTCCTGGGCCGAAAACGAGGCTGTCTCTCGTTTCCGGAGGGTAAGCTCGGTCTTTGAAAACTGAATAGCAAGCCTACGACGGAATGCGGAGAACCGCGTTCCTGCGAGTGAACAAAATAAT
>SESG01001313.1_pt1 | contig 14095 bp, 11 predicted proteins | sample 3171421 | NCBI WGS metagenome assembly SESG01 (sample SAMN10866946, study PRJNA518727) | freshwater metagenome | biome: subpolar coniferous forest; feature: holomictic lake; material: water; isolation source: holomictic Lake 227, 6 m and 8 m depth | place: Canada: near Kenora, Ontario | collected... | reverse complement strand
TGCGGGTATTTGTACAGGTGCTTCAGGTAGGAATGGCTGGGCGTGGCGTCGAGGTAGTAGTAGCATTCTTTGACGTCTTCCCCGTGGTTGCCTTCGGCCGAAGTGAGGCCAAACAGGCGTTCCTTGAGAATGGGGTCCTTCTCATTCCACAAGCCAAGGCAGAAGTTGAGAACCTGGTAGCGGTCGCTGAAGCCTGCCAAGCCGTCTTCGCCCCAGCGGTAGGCCTTGCTGCGGGCCAGATCGTGCGGAAAATAGGCCCAGGCGTTGCCGTCGGCGCTGTAGTCCTCGCGAACGGTGGCCCAGGAACGTTCGGAAAGGTAGGGTCCCCAACGCCGCCACGGAGGAACCGGTTGCGTGCTGTCTTTCAAGAGGCGTTGGCGCTCGACGTCGGCGTTTGCTATTGGTGCCATAACCACAGAATCGGTCAAAACGTCCCGCAAGCCTAGGGGCCTCCCAAGCTTTCCCGAATTCCGCTACTCTAGCCGCATGCGCAAACCCTACCTCGAGCGCCTGAACGACGGCGTGTTGCTGTTCGACGGCGCCATGGCCACCTACCTGTATACCAAGGGCGTGTACCTTAAAAAGTGCTTCGAGGAAGTGTGCATGACGCACCCGCAGTTGGTGCTCGACGTGCACCGGGAGTACATCGCCCGCGGCGCGCAGGCCATCGAAACCAACACCTACGGCGCCAATCCGCTCAAATTGCGGGGCTGGCATTTGAGTGAGAAGACCGAGGCCATCAACGCCAGTGCTGTCCGATTGGCGCGGCAGGCGGCCGGCGACGAGGTGTACGTGGCCGGGTCGGTCGGTCCTACCGGGCAAGCGACTCTGGGACCGGAGGCCCGCGCCAGTTTTGAGGCCCATATCGGGGCCTTGGTGCGTGCAGGGGTCGACCTCATCTTGCTGGAGACGTTTCAAAACCGGGAAGAACTGACCTTGGCCGTCGAGGTCGCCCGAGGTCTGTCCCCCGACTTGCCGATCCAGGCGCAGTTCACGTTTGCACGCGCTGTGTTTTCGGGCGAGGACTACTACCGAACCGAAGCCGAGGCGTGGGCGCAGCTGTTGCAAACCTTGCCCGTCGATGTGGTTGGGGTCAACCTAATGGGCCCCGCCGACGCGCTCGAGGCGCTGAGCATCCTCAAAAAGCACCTCACCAAGCCGGTGATCGTCATGCCCGACAGCGGAATGCCCAAAGAGATCGACGGCCGCCAGTTCTACACCACGACGCCCGACAGCTTCGCCGAGTACGCCAAGCTGTTCGTCGACGCCGGAGCTGCTGGAGTGGGGGGGTGCTGCGGCACGACGCCCGAGTTCATCGAAAAGGCCGGCCAAGCGATTCTGAGCTTCGACGCGGGCCGCCGCCAGGTGAAGTGGGTTCCCAGCGCACCCGAGGTGGTGGAACAACCGCAGGCGCCGCTGGCCGAGCGTTCGGCGTTGGGAGCAGCTTTGGCGCACGGCGAGTGGATCGAGACCGTCGAGCTGGTGGCGCCACTGGGCGTGGACGCCAGCGCCGTGGTGCAAAAGGCCCGCGACCTCGAGGCCGGCGGCGTGAAGTTCGTCAACCTTCCCGATGGCCCCCGAGCCAGCGCCCGCCTCAGTGCCCTGATGACGGCCAGCCTGATTGCCCGCGCCACCCAGTTGGAACCGATTTTGCACCTGGCCTGCCGCGACAAAAACCTGATCGGCCTGCAGGGCGACCTGTTCGGTTACCACGCCGACGGCCTGCGCAACGTGCTGCTGGTGACCGGCGACCCGCCCAAAGTGGGCAAATACCCCAACGTGACCGGCGTGTTCGACGTCGATTCCATCGGGCTGACCAAGATTGTGCGCCGCTTCAACGGCGGGGTCGACATGGGCGCCGAGGCCCTGCCGCAAAAAACCAGCTTTGTGCACGGCACCGGCGTCAATCCGGAGTTCCCGGTGATGGAAAAGGAGCTCGAACGGGCGCGCCAAAAGGCCGAAGCCGGCACCGAGTACTTCATCACCCAGCCGGTCTGGGACCTCGCGGTGCTCGAAAAGTTTCTGCTGGAGTTGAATCGGCTCAAGGTGCCCGTGCTCTTGGGGGTATGGCCACTGGCCAGTTACCGCAACGCGCTGTTTTTGAACACCGAGGTGCCCGGCGTGCACATTCCGCAGAACGTGCTCGACCGCATGGCCCGCTTCGACGACAAGGAAGCGGCGCGGCGAGAGGGCATCGCGATCAGCCGCGAAATCATTGCCCGTTTCCGGCCGCTGATTCAGGGCCTCCAGGTCAGTCCCCCGTTTGGCAACGTGAAGACGGCGCTGGAGACCCTGGCCCCATAGAGTCGGCCGGGGCTAGAACTTCCAGGTCAGCATCAGCTCAACGCTGGTTTGGCCTACCTGTGCCGGGATTGCGGTATGGACCACCGGCATCACGACGCGAGCTCCAACCTGACCGATGCCCAGCGCGTTCACCGCCACGGCGGCACCCGTGGTGGCCACGAAACCGCTGTCGCTGGAATGGTTGGGAGAGTCGATAAAGCCGCTGTAGTACGCCGTATCGACGAAGACCAAGGCCAGCGGATAGACCGACTCGAAGCCGAAGAGCGCTGGGCCGATCAGCCGGAACTCCGCGTTGCCCACGGCCTTGAACGTCGAGCTGAGGTTCAGGCCCTTGTAGCCACGGATTTCTTCGCCCGCGTTGCCACCGAACTTCCAGCCGCCAAAACTGGTGTCGACGTACAACGGCACGTTGGTTCCCGCAGCCATCCCTGCGCCGGCGTAGTCGGCCATGACGCGGCCGATCACGTAGCCCGACAGCAGGTTCATCTTGTCGTCGGGGGCCACGTCGAACAAGGGGAGGGCCCCTTTCACCTTGAACGTGGTCCGCCAGTAGCTGCTCACGTCGGACTCGGCCGAAAGTTCGCTGTATACGCCACTGAGCACGTCGTGGCCGTTGGCGTCGAGGCCGTTGTATTTGAGTCCCGTCAACACCGAATTGCCGAGCAGGCTCAGGCCATCGCTGAAAATGGCTGTGTTACGGGCTTGGGTGCCCGGGTAGGCCTCGACCAGCGCGACTTCGTAGCGGCCGCGATACCCGGCGAAGGCTTCGAGCAGGTTTTTGGTGGGTGACTTCGCAACAAGACCCTGCAGAACAATCGCCGCCCAGCGACCGTAGGCGCTGTCGTACTTGTACGGGTCGTCCAAACCGCCCAGGCTGGAAGTGGGGTCGCCGGTGGTCAGGTCGCGGGGGCTCTTGAGCCACATGTAGCCGCCCCCCACTTGGCCGTAAAACGACGTGAGCAGCCCCGGCAACAGCGCCTGGTTCCAAGCTGCGCCCACCTCGGCTTCGGCGAGGGGAAAGTTGAAGTCGGCCAGGGTGTAGGTGAGGAACCCTGCGGCGGGGTCGGGTGACGGTGCTGCTTCTTGCGAGGCGAGACCAAGGGTCAGGGTCAAAAGACCCAGAACGGCAAAAAACTTCTTCATGCAAGGCTCCTTTGTTACCTCGGTTAGCATAGCACGGGAAAAGTCCGCCGTGGAAAGTGGCTAGCCCCCGCGCGAAACGGCCATTTGCAGCTTGGAGCGCAACGCCTCGATGGAGTAGGGCTTGGGCAGGATGTGTACCGAGGGGAACGACGCAGCGAGGTCGGTCACAGCTTGATCGTGCTGCCCCGTCGAAAGCAGCACAGGCACCAGCGGGAGCTTGCCCTTGAGGAGCGGAAGGGTGCCAACACCACCCAGCCCGGGCATGGTCATGTCGAGGATTACGACATCGGGCGATGCCTGCTCGGTGAGCAGACTCAGGGCGTGTTCGCCGCTCTCGGCCGTAGTCACGTGGTGACCCAACAAAGCCAACGACTCCTGCAGGGCCTCGCGCACCAGTTCATCGTCGTCGATAAGCAGAACCCGGAGCGGCTGAGCCTGGGTCAGCCCGGAGACCTTGGGGGCTTCGACCACCACCGCCCCCTCGACGAACGGTAGCCGCACCGTCACCAGCGTTCCTTTGCCCAGCTCGCTTTCCAGCGTCATTTTGCCCCCATGCGCCTGCACCGTCGAGGCGACCAGGGCCAACCCAAGGCCGGTACCCTTGCCGGGCCGTTTCGTCGTGAAGAACAGGTCGCTTGCCCGCTCGAGTACCTCTTTGGACATACCCACTCCGGTGTCTTCCACCTGGATCTCGACGCAGTCGCCGCCGTCACGGCTTCGCAAGGTCAGGGTGCCTTTTTCGGTCATGGCATCCAGGGCGTTGATACAAAGGTTCATGATGGCGTTCGACAGGGTGCTCGCGTCGCCGAGCACCGGCTTGAGCCCCACTTCGAGGTCGAGGCGGAGTTGGGACTTTCCTTGGGCGACCCGTTCGAGCAGAAAGGCCTCCTCGCGCAACATTTGGTTGATATCGACAGGAAGGAACTCCAGGGGTGTTTTGCGGGCGATGCCGAGCAGGCTCTTGACCATTTTGCCCCCGCGTTCGGCCGCTTTGACAATGGTCGAAAGCGGTCGCTGGATTGTTCCGTTGCTTTCCTGCGTCGCCAAAGTAGCCGTCGCCACGCTCAGGATGGCCGTGAGGGTGTTGTTCATGTCGTGCGCCACGCCGCCGGCGAGGTTGCCCAGACTTTCTATCCTTTGCGCTTCCAGGAGTTGGGCCTGCAACTTTGCTCGGTGCTCCTCGGCCTGTTTGGCTTCGGTCAGGTCGGCCAGGAACGACACGGCGGCGTCGCCATCAGAAAGCTGGACCAGCGAAGAACTGACCCGGACCGGGAACTCGGTGCCGTCGCGTCGAAGCGCCCTCGACTCAATCTCCATCGGCGCCCGGCTTTCCAACTGACGACGGAAGTACCTCGTAAGGGTAGACCGGTGGGCCACAGCCACGAAGGCAAAAAGCGACAGACCCATCACCTGAGTGCTCTCGAGACCCAGGGCAGCCAGGAACTTCGAGTTCGCGTAGATGATCCTCAGTCCGCGAGTGATGCAAACCGCCAGCGGAGCCTGCTCGATCAGCGACCGAAAGCGGTCTTCGCTCCGCCTCAGGTCCTGTTCCGCTGCGAGGCGCTCGGTGAGGTCGCGCGCCAGCCCCAAGACTCCGATGGCCTCGCTTGCCGAGTTGTACACCGGAGCCTTGATGGTGTCGAAACTCATGGTCCGTCCGTCGGCCGCTGGCACCGTGTCGATGAAACGCAGGACCGTTGCTTGCCGAAGGACCTCTGCATCGTCGCGTCGCAGTTTCCGAGCACTCTCGTTATCCATCAGGTCAAAGTCGGTTCGCCCGATCAGTTCACCGTCACTCGGTGCGAAGGTCTTGAGGAAGGCCCTGTTGGCCACGCGGTAGGTCCCGCCGGTGTCTTTCATCCAAACCAGGTCGGGCATGGTATCCAGCAGGAGTCGGTTCAGGTTGGTTTGTGAGGCTTCTCTGAGGGTCATCCAGCGGTTCAGGAACAGGAGTTCGCCCATTTGAAGCCCAAAGATTCCAAGGTTGAGCAGCAGCGCGAAGATCGCAATCGGAGCACCGCCAAGGGTATGAACGTCGGCGTTCGGTGAGTCCCAAAGGGGCCACATTGCCCAAATGGCGAAGAGCACCACGAAGAAAAGGTGAAACCACAAGCTGGGCAAAAGCTTCGACGCCAGTTCGTGGCGGCGGGCTTTCCAGTACATTCGGAGGGCGAAGCCCTGCAGAATCAGCATCCCCACGGCAAAAGTCGACGACCGCGCCAGCAGGTCATTCCACCACGTGGCAAACACCACCAGCAACGCGCAAGTGACCGCGACGACAACAGTACTCGGCACCAGGCGATAGGGGACCTCAAGGAGGCGGGCCATACCCACGACGTTCAAAACGTAACCCAGCAGCAGGAGCCCGTTCGTGACGACCAGCAGAGGTACGGGAGGCCACGTCGGTGGTGAGACGCACGAGGTAGCAGAGCATCGACAGCAGCAGCAACAGGTTGGCGAAAAACCACGGGCCTGTGGCCCGTTTCTCGGCAATTCCGTTGACGTGCAAATAGCCTGTCACCACTGCCAAAGCCACGAAGTACAAGGCGATGACGGCAGCGACGCTGGGCGTATCGAGCGAGAGTGTCATTCAATAAGTCTACTCTCTCCATAAAAAAGAAGCTAGTCTCCCGCCTCTTCAGGCGTTTTCCTCGGCGATCAGGTAATTGATGCAGTCGCGCGCCTCGACGCGGAAGTTGCGTTTGCCCTGGGTGAGCCGCGCCGAAAAGTGGCCCGCGCAACCGTCGGGGCATCGGGGTCCCTGCCCTGGACGGGCGAGTGTTTTGCCAGTCACCTGGGCCGAAATCCAGTCGCGTGAGTCAAAGGCGTGGTTGCCCGGGGTAGGAAGGGCCGACGGCACCAGGTCGCCGAAGCTGTTGCGCAGCATGCAGGCCCGGCTGGTGAAAAGGGGCGGAAAGTAGCTCTTGTCGGCGCCGTCGGGGCTCTCGAGCCACGGCACCACAAACTCCAGGCCCGGCAGGGCCTCGGCCAGTTGGGCTGGCGTCCAGGGGTTGGCGCTGTGAAAGCCCCAGTCGGCAAACCAGGAACCCGTGGCCAAGCCCTCGGCCCGCAAGCGCCCTAGCCAGGTCAGGTGCCCGGGATTGCTGAGCCCAGGCAAAACGGCTGTTACTCCCTCGTTTTTCAGCCGGAGCAGAAACTCGCGCAGCCGCCGAAAATACGAGCCTTCGTCGGGGGTGAACGGTGCCAGTGGGAGCGCCAGCCCCCACCGGGTTTGGGGCAGGTGTTCGGCGCGGAGGTTTTCCCACTCGACCACAAAGCCCACCAGCTTGTTGACGCCGGTGAGCGGCGACAGCGTTCCGCGCAGCGGTGCTTTACCCGCAGCGCGCTTTCGCACGGCGACTTCGGCGGCTAAGCGCCCGGGAAGCGCCGCGACAAAGGCCTGGGCCGCGGCTTCGACGTGGGCATAGAACCGGCGGCGGAACTCCTTGAGCACCTTGGGCTGAATGAACAACGCCCCTGCCGTGTTGTGGATCACCAGCTCGCCTGGGCCAAAGCGGCTGTCGGAAGCCCTGAGCACCTCGGCCAGCGAAGCTTCTAGCCGACGGTCGCCCCGTGCCTCGTCGGCCAGCAGAACCTCCGAGAAGCTCAGGCCACCCAAGTCGGGGCTGGTTACCGTGATCGACGAACGGCGAACTTGGGCAGCGGCCTCGGTCGGTGACTCCGGCGCGATCGTCACCACCAGCCCGATTGGATGGCGCCACGTCTTGCCGGTCTTTTTGACCGGGAGCTTGCCATCGTGGCGGCTCACCAGCCACAGCGTGCCCTCGCGTGCGTCGAACCCGATCTTGTCGGCCAGAGGGAGTTCCGCTGCCGCCTTGGTTCCCGAGCCGAGGATCGACACTTCGCCCGTGAGGGCCCCGCGGAACACCTGACCCGCCACCGGACCCAGGATGAGCACGCCGTCGCCCTTGCTCAATCTGGCAAAAACCTTCGTGCGGGCACCCGTGGGCACCCGTACCGAGCGCTCGGCCGCGTGCGAAACTACCCCCAGCGGCATGCCAAGCGTGCCGGCCCAGCCAGGGTTGGTCTGCGCCAGGGCTTTGTGGCCGTCGAACCAGCCGGCGCTTGGCAGGCGTCCGTAGCGCATGCGGGCCTCGTCGAGCCAGCCCCACGCTTCGGCGTCGCGCCCGCCCTCGAGAAAGGCCTTGTACGCCCGGGCCGTGTTGAAGCTGTAGGCGGGAGGCTTCATGCGCCCCTCGATCTTGAAGCTTTGCACGCCGCAGGCCCGCAGTTCGCGGATTCTGGCGCCGAGTTCCAGGTCGTTCATGCTGGCAAACGCCCCGGCTGCGCCGCCCTTCCACGTGAGTTCGCCCGGCGGCGCGTGGATGCCCTCGGGCAGGCCTTCTTCGTGGGGGCTCTCGCGGCGTTTAGGGCCCGGGATCAGGTAGTCGAGCTCGAACTTGGTGCGGCAGATCTGGCCGCAGTCGCCCCGGTTGGCCGAGCGGCCGATCATCAGGCCCGACGCCATGCAATTGCCCGAGACGGCGTAGCACAGCGCCCCGTGCACAAACACCTCGTACTCCATGGCCGGGTCGGCACCGACAAGGGCGCGAATTTCGTCCATGGTCAGTTCGCGGGCCAGCACTACCCGGCAAAACCCCAGGGCCTTGAGCGCGGCCACCCCGCTGGCGTTGTGAACCGCCGCCTGCGTCGACGCGTGCAGGTCGATCGGTGGGCCGAACTTGCGCAAGGCCAACGCCACACCGAGGTCTTGCACAATGAGGGCATCGACCCCGCGAAAGTGCAGTTCCCACGCGAGCACGACGGCCTCGGCGGTTTCGTCGGCGTCCAGGATGATATTCAGGGCGCAAAACACCCGGGCGTTTTTACTCTTGGCCACGGCTGTCAGGGCCGCCATGTCGTCGAGTGTCAGATTGTCGGCGTGGCTGCGGGCCGAGAACTTCTGCATACCGACATAGACCGCGTCGGCGCCGCCTTCGAGCGCCCACAGCGCGTGGTCGAGACTGCCACCGGGGGCAAGCACTTCGGGTGTCATGGCCCCGAGCTTAGCCGTTTGCGGGGTCAGCGTCCATCGGTGGGCGACAGCGACGCGAGAACTCGCATCAACTCCTCAATCCGGAAGGGTTTGGCCAGCTGCCACAGCCCGTCCTGACCAGCCCAACGCGGGCTGAGCGTTTCGTCAAAAATGCCGCTCATCAGCAAAATGGGTGCCGTGCATCCCGCCTGGCGCAACCGGTGGGCCGTCTCGACTCCGCCCAAACCGCCGGGAATCTTGTTGTCGAGGAGGAACACCTCAACGGTGAGTCCCGCGTTCTTGCGCGCCAGGAAGACTTCGAGCGCCTCCTCGCCCCGCGAAGCCAGTAACACCTGGTAGCCCAATGTTTCGAGCATCACGCCAAGCCCGTCGCGGAGTTCTTCGCTGTCGTCCATCAGCAGCGCTGTCCCGATGCCCTGGTAACCCTCCACCACGGGTTCTGGCCCTTCGGACGGCGCGGCCGCAGCGAGGGCTGGAAGGAACACGGTGACAGTCGTTCCCTTTTCCTTTTCGGAGACGACTTCGATGCGCCCGTTATGCTGGCGGACGATGGAATACGCGATCGACAGGCCGAGCCCCGAACCGAGCGCTTTCGTCGTAAAAAAGGGGTCGAACATGCGGGCCTGTACCTCGGGCGGAATGGGTGGTCCCGGGTTCGCCACCGACAAAGCCACAAACTCTCCCAGCTTGTGCACGTTGTGGGCGCTCACCTGGATCACCGAACCGTCGGGCGAAGCCTGCCTGGCGTTGATGAGCAGGTTGTTGAGCACCTGGCTGATCTGGCCCACATCGCAGTCGCAACTTCGCAGCGCCGGGTCGATCTGCAGTTCGGCGGTGACGTCGGCCCCCAGGAGCGCAAACTCCACCCACTCCGCCAGAAGCGGCCCCAGAGCTGTCGGAAGCCGTACGGGGGCCCCTCCGTTGGAAAACGTGAGCAGACGCCTGGTGAGCGCCTTTCCCCGAGCAAAAATGGACGGCGTTTTGGAAAGCCGTTCGACCGCCGACTCCACGTTGCCCTCGCCCAAGTAATACTGGGCCAGCTCGGTGTTCGAGAGCAGACCGGCCATCAGGTTGTTGAAGTCGTGAGCGATGCCGCCTGCCAGCACGCCGAGCGACTCGATGCGCTGGGCCTTCTGCAGGTCCATTTCCATGCGTTAGCGCTTGGTCACGTCCTCAATGGCCAGCAGGATCAAAAGGTCTTTGCCTTCGTTCTGCTTCACTTGGCGCGCGTTGAGGAGCATCACCCTGCGGCCGATGTCGGCGAAGTCGTGATCGACCTCGTAGTCGTTGAACGACGTGGTCTGCACAAGCAACGTCTCCAAAAGGTCGTGGAGCTTGGGAATGTCCCACTGTTGTTCGCCCAGATCGTAGATCCGCTTGCCGATGGTGTCTTCGGGCCGGGTTTTGAAGACCTCGTAAAACGCGCGGCTGACGGCCACGATGCGCAGGTTGCCGTCGAGCGCCATCAGCGGTTCCCTGATGGTGTCGATGATGCTTTGGGTAAACTCCCTCGCCCTGTCTTCCGAGATGCGAAGCTCGGCCAGGTCGACCCGGGCTTTATCGAGCGCCATTTCGGTGTTTCGACGCACGGTGATGTCTTCGATGGCCAGCAGAACGATGCGTTTCTGCCCCAGAGCCCTGGGAATCTGCCTCGCGTTCAAGAGCATGATGCGCGCACCGATCGTCGAAAAGGTGTGAGTCACCTCGTAGTCTTGAAACGCGGTCTGCCTCGTCAGGATTTCTTCGAGCAGCTCGCGGAGCTTGGGGATGTCCCACTGGCGGTTGCCAAGCTCGTAGATCAAAAAGCCAATGGTTTCACTCGGTTTGACGTGAAAAACGTCGTAAAAGGCGCGGCTGACCGTCAGCACGCGCAGGTCCTGGTCAAGAACCACAAGGGGTTCCCGTACCGCATCAATCACGTTTTCGAGGAACTCCCGTGATCGGATCTCGGCGTCGGACTTGGACATGGTGGGAGGCTCCTTGGAGCTCCTGCCAGCAGTGTGGGCCGAATGGGTGTGCGTGTATACGCTTACAGGCACAATGTTTAGCCAAAGCGAGCGCTTTGCTCAGTCGTCGTCGCCTTCGGGCAGGTACTGCTGCAGGCGTGCGCGGACGTAGAACGTGCGGATGCGCTCGAAGTCGGCGTCGGACACGCGTCGGCCCCAGCGTTCCTCGAGGAACTGGGCGATGTCAAACTCGTCGTAGTAGGGGTAAGCGTCGACCAGTTGGGGAACAACGGTGGCCAGGCTGGCTTGGCGGGGAACAAAGGCTGTAAAAGGTGCGGTCAGGGTCATGGTGAATGCCTCCGTATACAAATGTACAGGAGGCTTGTGCATTGATGGTGCACCCCACAAACTAGAGCCGGACTTTTACCACCAGCTTGACCACAGGCGGGGCTCCCGGAACCTCGATGCTGGGCCGGTGGGCGTCGTCGGGAAAGAACACGGCGAACTGCCCTTCGATCACCTCAAACGTCGTCCAGACGTCGGTATTGAGGGGAACAAAGTCCTTTTCCTCGACGTAGTCTTCGGTCTGCGTGAACTCGAGCGCCTGCCAGCGCATTTCTTCGGTGCCCGAGGCGAGGTACTGGATGTCGGCGTACTTTTGGTGCGCCTCCCACTTCACCTGGTCGAGAGGCTTGGTGAGGCCACGCTGGGTTATGACGAACAGGTTGTCGCCGTCGAGCACGGTCTTGCCGTCGGGAAGCGTGGTCGGGTCGACCGTGCGCAGCCAGGCAAAAGCCTGAGCGAAGCGGGGACCGAGGCATTCGTAGCGAGAGCTGGAGTTGAGGGAGTCGAGGATCATGGGCCTAGACCTTTGCCGGCTTTTTGGGAGCCGCCTTGGTTGGAGTTTTCACCGGTGCCTTGGCTGCAGGCCTGATGGCAGGTTTTGCGGTAACAGTCTTGGTTGTCGCAGGCTTCTGCTTCAACTCGGCCTCGAGGCCTTTCACTTCGGCCTTCAACGCCTTCCAGACCAGTTTGGCGTCGTCACCATTCTTTTCGAGCTGAGCCTTGAGGCTCTGGCGTTCCTTTTGCAGCTTTTCCAAGCGTTCCACGACTTTTGCCAGCGCGGTCACGGCCAGTCCGGCCGCCGAAGCCTTTTCGACCACCTTTCGCCCCGCTTTCAGAATGTCATTCTTACTTTTCGCCATGCAAACTCCTTGCCCCCGGGGGCTCATGCCTAAAGCTAGTGCATTGCCACCCACCAAACAAGCGAAAGGCGACGCCTCCTATCTGATATAATCCATCAGGGTCCCTCCCACGGGATACGGAGGTTTGCATGAGTTCCAGCATTGTCATCACCGGAGTGTCGACGGGCATCGGCCGCGCCACCGCCGAGCACTTCTTGGGGTTGGGTTTCCGGGTCTATGGCTCGGTGCGCAAGGCCGATACGGGAGCTGAATTGGCCAAGCTGTGGGGAGGTTCGTTCCACCCGCTGGTGTTTGATGTGACCGACGAAGCCGCCGTAGCCCGTGCCAGCGACGAGGTAAAAACGGCCTTGGCAGGCGAACCGCTGGCGGCGCTGGTCAACAACGCCGGCATCGCCGTCGCCGGTCCGCTCGAGACGGTCAGCACCGCCGACCTGCGACGCCAGCTCGAAACCAACGTGGTGGGACCGCACATCGTTACCCGCGCCTTCTTACCGTTGCTGGGGGCACGCGAAGGTTTTTCGGGCGTTCCCGGCCGCATTGTCAACATTTCGTCGGTGGCGGGGCGGATTTCGTTCCCGTTGATGGGCCCGTACGCGGCGAGCAAACATGCGCTCGAGGCTTACAGCGACGCATTGCGCCGGGAACTCTTGGTGTGGGGCATTGATGTCATCGTTTTGGGGCCGGGAGCGGTCAAGACGCCGATTTGGGACAAGGCCGAGCAAACCGACTTTTCGCACCTGGACGCCACCCGCTACGAAGAAGCCAGCCGAGCCATCCAGGCTTTCGCCGTGAACTCGGCCAAGACCGGGTTGGAGGGCAGCGTTATCGCACAGGCCGTGGAGCGGGCGGTGAATCTGCGCAAACCCAAGGCCCGCTACGTGCTGACGCGGAACTTTTTGGGCGACTGGTGGTTCCCGGTGCACCTGCCGAAGCGCCTGTTCGACAAGGCTCTGGCGCAGGGGCTCAAGCTCACGCGCCGCTAGCCTAGCCTTCCGGCAGCAGGCGAGCAAGAAGTTCGGTGACTTCCCGCAAGGTGAAGGGTTTGCCGAGGCGCCCGTGGAACACTTCCCTGAAATCAGGGCTTTCCCCTTCACTTGAGTACCCGCTCATGGCGACAAACTCTGAGCTGGCACCTTCGGCCTTGAGTTGCCTCACCATTTCAAGGCCTCCCATGCCGCCGGGAATCGTCAGGTCCGTCAACGTGATCACAGGCGTCCGCCCTTCGCCCCTCGCTTGGCGGTAGAGCTCAAGCCCTCGCTCGCCGTCGGCGGCCTGCAGCACCTCAAAGCCCAAAAGTTCCAGCATTTCGGCTGCCGCCTCGCGAACCGAATCCTGGTCGTCGACCACAAGGGCCGTACCGCTACCGCGAAACTCCACGAGCCGAGCGACGGGTTGTGCTTCGGGCGCGACATCGCCCAAGGCGGGCAACACGAGCGAAAAGGTGCTTCCTTGGCCCGCGCGCGAGTCGACCTCGATCCAGCCCTCGTGCCGCTTGGCGATCGAAAAGGACGTGGTCAGTCCGAGGCCGGTTCCGCTCGTCTTGGTCGTGAAGAACGGGTCGAAGATCTTGGCTTGCACACCCGGTTCAATGCCCGCTCCGGAGTCGATGACGCTGATCCGGATCAGTTTCGGGTTCCCCTCGCGGTTCCCGGCCTCCAGCCTCACGGTTCCTCCCGGTTGCGAAGCCTGACGGGCGTTGACCACCAGGTTGTCAATGATCTGGCTGATCTGGTCTTTGTCGCAGTTGCAGGCCCACAGGTCCGGATCGATGGACGTTTCGAGCTTGAGACTTGAGCCGACCAACGAGAACTCGGCCCACCGTTCCAACTGAGGACCGAGAAACTCGACCCGCTTGACCGGCTCCCCGCCCTTTGAAAACGTCAGGACCCGGCGGCTGAGCGCCTTGGCCCGCTGAAAAACCGGCAACGTGCGGTCGAGCTTTTCGATCGCGGTGTCGACTCGGTTGGCTTTGAGGTTCATGCGCGCCAGTTCGACATTGCCTGAGAGACCTGCCAATAGATTGTTGAAGTCGTGCGCAATGCCGCCGGCCAGCACGCCCAAACTGTCGATCTTTTGGGCCTGGACCACGCGGGCCTCGAGTTCACGCTCGGCCGTAATGTCGCGCAGCTGCACGTGAACCCCGACGGCAAGGGTGTCGTCATCGTCAAAAACCGGGTTGATTGTCGACTCAACCCACCTGGGGCCCCGTTCAGTTGCATACTCGGATTGCAGAACGTCGGTAACCCGGTCCTGCAAGACTCGAACGATGCGCTTGCGAAGGCGGCCTCCGCGCTCGACTCCATACATCTCCTCGACGCTTTTGCCGACATTCATTCCTGCCGCCATACCCGACCTTTTTTCCGCAACCCGGTTTTGAACCACAAGACGACACTCGCGGTCAAAAATGGCGTTGCCCGAGGCTGCATGGTCGAAAATCATCTGATATCGTTCTCGAGTCTTGATCAGCTCGTCTGTAAAGG
>SESG01007830.1_pt1 | contig 14112 bp, 14 predicted proteins | sample 3171421 | NCBI WGS metagenome assembly SESG01 (sample SAMN10866946, study PRJNA518727) | freshwater metagenome | biome: subpolar coniferous forest; feature: holomictic lake; material: water; isolation source: holomictic Lake 227, 6 m and 8 m depth | place: Canada: near Kenora, Ontario | collected... | reverse complement strand
TGCGCCCAAAATTCTCGTACCAGCCATGCATCCACAAATGTGGCTTAACCCTGCAACGCAGGCCAATGTCACCAAGCTACGCCAGCGCGGCATCGTTGTCTTGGATCCAGATGATGGCCGGTTGACGGGTGAAGATTCAGGAGTTGGACGTTTTCCCGAAAGCTCACGCATTATCGATGAAATTGATGACGTACTTCATTCCAAGGCGGATTTGATTGGTCGCTCGATCTTAATTACCGCCGGCGGCACCCGAGAGCCGATTGATCCAGTTCGCTTTATCGGAAACCGATCTTCTGGATTACAGGGTTATGCCCTCGCTTGGGCGGCCGCTACCCGTGGAGCAAAAGTGAGAATCATTAGCGCCAACGTGAGCTTGCCAGATATCGACGGTGTCGAAACTTTCCATGTCGAACGAGCCGAGCAAATGCAGAGCTTGCTCCAACAATTTGGGAGCGACAGTGATGTAATTATTATGAGTGCCGCAGTTGCAGATGCCAGGCCATTACACAACTCGTCTGAGAAGATTTCCAAAGAGTCCCTTACTGAAATCCAACTCGTTCGCAACCCGGATCTTCTCAGAGGAATCGTCGATACTAAGCGGGCCCACCAAGTGATAGTCGGATTCGCAGCTGAGACTGGCAACAATATTCAAGAAAAGGGCTTGGCCAAACTCACTGCCAAAGGCGTAGATATTCTTTATGTTAACGATGTTTCCGAAGGTGCAATTTTTGGCGAGAGATATACCGATGGCGTACTTCTCATCAGCGATGGGCGAGCCATCCCAATTAACCACGAATTGAAGGAAACGCTAGCCACCAAACTTCTCGATGAAGTGGCTCTTAAGTTAGGTTACGTCAATGAGTAAACGTCTCTTTACATCAGAATCTGTAACTGAAGGTCATCCAGATAAGATGGCAGATCAAATTTCAGATGCAATTCTCGATTCACTTCTTAGTCAAGACAGTGCTAGCCGTGTCGCTGTCGAAACTCTCATAACGACCGGTCAAGTGCACGTGGCGGGCGAGGTCACCACTAATGGTTATGCCGATGTCATGAGCATCGTACGAGATACCGTATTGCGAATTGGCTATAACTCCTCTGATAAAGGTTTTGATGGAAACTCCTGTGGAGTATCCCTCTCCATAGGTCAGCAATCTCAAGATATCGCTCAAGGTGTCGATTCTGCATTTGAAAGTCGGGTCTCCTCTTCGCAAGATCCTCTCGATCTTCAAGGAGCAGGAGATCAAGGTCTCATGTTTGGTTATGCATGTGATGACACCGCCGAGCTCATGCCACTTCCGATCTCCTTGGCTCACAGGCTTTCCCAACAATTGGCTTTGGTGCGAAAGAATGAATCGATTCCTTATCTTCGTCCAGATGGAAAAACCCAAGTCACGATTGAATATCAACATGGCAAAGCTGTTGCGTTAAACACGATCGTTATTTCCTCTCAGCACTCTCCGGAGGTCGATCTGGATTCGCATTTAACCCCAGACATTCTCAATCTAGTCATTAATCCCGTGATTGCGGATCTAAATATTGACACTTCACAGGTTCGCGCTCTCATTAATCCGACCGGGCGTTTTGTGATTGGTGGTCCTATGGGTGATGCTGGATTGACAGGCCGAAAGATAATCGTCGATACATATGGTGGAATGGCAAGACATGGAGGGGGAGCCTTCTCAGGGAAGGATCCATCGAAAGTAGATCGTTCTGCGGCATATGCGATGCGTTGGGTAGCCAAGAATGTGGTTGCCAGCGGATTGGCAACTCGCTGCGAAGTCCAGATTGCTTACGCCATTGGTAAAGCTCAACCGGTTGGACTATTTGTCGAAACTTTCGGTACAGAGAAGGTGCCGGTTGAACAGATATCCGATGCTATAAACAGCGTCTTTGATTTGCGTCCGGCCGCAATAATTCGCGATTTGGATCTATTGCGCCCAATTTATTCACTCACTGCCAGCTACGGTCATTTTGGACGAGAATTGCCCGAATTTACCTGGGAACGTACCGACCGGGCAGAATCCCTGCAGCAAGCCGTAAAAGGTTAGATACTCGTGGCTCAGGTAAAGCCACTTCGGTTAAAAAGCCAAAAAAGCAAGCAGAAGCCGGAGATAGCGACCCAAGCGCCGGTCGCACAGGTATTGGTCATCAGTTCCGTCTTTCACTTGGATGGAACCTACGACTACTTAGTACCACACTCCGAATCCACTAATGCTGTTGTCGGATCTTTGGTGAAGGTGGATTTCTCTGGGCGAGCGACCCAGGGTTACATCATTAGCAGGAGAGAGTTCAATCCTCTTTCCGATGCACTTTCACAACTTAAATACCTCGATGGCGTGATTTCCTCTTTGCCAATACTCACACCACCATTGCTCGAACTCCTACATGCTCTCGCCCTTCGCTACGGTTCTTCGATCCTCGAGCTTTTGCCTGCGGCGCTCCCAGATCGAAGCGCTTCCGCAGAGCGTGCCTTCAGCACACATAACTTTGATTCTGTTCCCTTGGCCGAATCACAGACCCACGATCCAAAATTCAAAAGCATCTTTTCCGCCCTGGAAAAAGAGAAGTTGCAGACGAAGTCAATCTCGAGAATTTCGGTACAACTTGGCGCTGGACTCAGTGCTTATAAGGCGATAGCCCAAATTCTCGAACTACGCAGTCACGTATCACATACTTTAATCGTGGTACCTGACCAAAAAGATATCGAACTCCTTTCTCTTGAAATTCATCACAAAACCGGAACAGTTCCACTCGTTCTCGGCACCCACCTAAGTAAGAGCCAGAGATATTTGAATTTTCTCATCGCAAATCTTGAAACACCTACTTTGATTTTGGGGACACGCAGCTCCGTATTTACTACGTTGCCCGAAGCATCAACGATTATCGTCTTAGATGACTTGGACGAGTCAACGTATGACAGGCGCGCTCCGGGGTGGAATGTCCGTGACGTTGCTTTGCTTCGAGCATCGGAGCATTCCTTAATTTTCATCTCCGCGTTTCCTTCGCTGGAAATTGCCAGATTGGTATCGAGTGGATGGATGGAAGCGTTGGTACCGCAAAGACCTATCCGTCCGCGAATAACTTTCGATGGCGGACATCGAAAATACTCACAAACAATCCATGACGGCTTACGCACCGGCTCAGTCCTTGTCACCACTTCGACTCCAGGCTATATAAATGGCTTTCTCTGTCAAAAATGCCGAAACATTGCCCTCTGCTCTTGTGGCGGAAAATTGCACATTGACGATGTAGGCAAAGCTCCCAGTTGCTCTCTTTGCTCCAAGAGCTATCTGGACTGGAGTTGCACTTGGTGTGGAGAATCCAAGATCCGAATGGTCGGTCGCGGAGCAAGTAGAATTGCTCAAGAATTGGGCAAAGCTTTCCCCGGAGTACAAGTGATCTCCTCTACATCCACCCATCGTATTGATACCAAGCCAGCGGGTCGGGTGTTGGCAGTTGCTACTTTAGGTTGCGAGCCAGATGGTGAATATTCGGCGGCGGTATTTCTTGATGGGGAATTGAATTTCAACCGAATCGAACTACGTTCCGACGAGATTGCACTTTCCCGATGGTTGCGAGCTTCTAGTCTGGTGAAAGATGACGGAGAAATCTTTCTCTCGCTCGAGGGCAGCCATCCGGTTGTTCAGGCTATATCGTCAAGAAATTTCCAAATGTACATCGACCGAACCTTGTCTCAACGTCTACAAGTGAGATTTCCGCCCTTCTACAGAATGGCCACTATCCAAGGACCACAAGGGGAGATCTCCAAGCTTTTCCAAGTTCTCAAAGAGGAAGAAAGATTCGAGGTTTTGGGTCCGGTCTCGGCGGAGGGGGAGAGTTCCAAACTCATTTTGCGAGCTGAAGTTGCCCACGGGCAAAATCTCTCCGATTTCTTACTGGATTTGCGTCGATTACGCAGCATTAAGGCATTGGCACCATTTTCCGTGCGCATAGACCCTTACGCGATTTAGCGCCCCTAAGACTCCTATTAGAATTACCCCATGGCCATTCAACCAATCCGCTTTTTTGGCGACCCGGTATTAACGACTCCCGCCACCCTGGTTGATACCTTTGACAAGGAACTGAGAGTTTTGGTTGAAGATCTAATCGAAACTATGCACGATGCCCCAGGCGCGGGACTAGCCGCCCCGCAAATCGGAGTCTCATTACGCGTATTTGTGTGGGATATTGACGATCAAGTCGGACATTTGATTAACCCAGTCTTAGACCTTACTGAAGAAATGCAGGAGGGTGACGAAGGTTGCCTCTCCTTTCCCGGCATGCTCTACGAGACCCCTCGAGCTTTGGGTACGGTGGCCAAGGGATTCAATATGTATGGCGAGCCAGTCACGATAGAAGGCACGGAGCTGATGGCAAGGTGCCTGCAGCATGAAAACGACCATCTCGATGGCGTGCTCTTTATCGATCGCTTGAGTAAATCAGATCGAAAAAAGGCTATGAAAGAGATCAGGAGTTCAGAGTGGTTTGGCTTGGCAGAAGAGTCAGGGACCGTCCCGCTTTTCAAAATCTCTCCTCATGACACCATGGGATTGGGGCTGTAACCCGTAGTGAATATTTCCGTAGCGTCTTCCTCATTGGTCAGCGTTCCAGTAATCAACGCTATTTTGGAATCGGACCATAATTTGGTTTCTGTAATCTCAAACCCCGACCGTAAAGCAGGTCGAGGCCAGGTTTTGGTGGCAAATGAACTTGCACAATGGGCTAGCGAACGAGATTTACCCCTGGCAAAGCCCGCTGATAATTCCGAACTGAACAAGCATCTGCTCGCCGCCCAACCACAACTTGTGGTCACCGTCGCTTATGGCAAATTGATCCCGGTCGAACTACTCCACGGGCCACGTTTTGGCTGGTTGAACGTTCATTTTTCGCTCTTGCCGAAATATCGTGGCGCTGCCCCTGTCCAATGGGCGATCTGGAACGGTGAAGAAGAAACCGGAATCACCATATTTAAATTGGATAAAGGAATGGATACCGGTCCCATTTATTTAAAGGTCCCAACCCCTCTTGGTGAAAAAGAGACAACCAGCGAGGTTCTAGAACGACTTAGCCAAGATTCTGGCCAACACGTTCTGGAAGTTATTCAACAAATTTCCAAGGCCGTCCGACCCATCGCTCAACCTCTTGCAGGGGCAACTCTTGCACCAAAAATAACTAAAGAGATGGGCGTTATCGACTGGGGCAAGTTCGCCATAGAAATCCTCCGGCAATATCGAGCGATCGGCGAACGTCCCGGGACATTCACGAATTTTCGCGGCGAACGTCTTCTCGTTCACGAAATGTCTATTGCATCGGATCTTTCCGAATCCGCACCTCCAGGATCACTCCTTATTACCGGCGATAATTTGGCCGTTCGCTGCCTCGACAGCTGGATAGAAATAAGGGAAGTTACCCCTGCCGGAAAGAAGCGCATGGCTGCCGACGATTTTGTGCGCGGGGCTAGAATCACAAATAATGAACGATTCGAATAAGTCCTCAAAAGCCAGAAGTAACGCTGGCAAGGATAATTTTCGGAAACCAAAGCCAGACGCCGCTCGAACCTTGGCCTTTGACCTGTTAACCGAAGTAAATCAGAACGGCTCCTACGCCAATATCTTATTGCCGCAATTGCTCGGAAGTTCGGAATTAGAGTTACGGGATAAGGCTTTTGCTACGGAGCTTTCATACGGAACATTGCGCATGCAAGGAAAGTATGATTTTGCGATTAAGTCACATATAGATCGACCATTCGACGAATTAGAACCACGAATTATCGACCTCTTGCGAATGGGATGTCATCAGATCTTTCACATGCGTACGCCAGTCCATGCCGCCGTTGGCGCTACGGTAGAGGTTGCACGTAAGGTTGTTGGCGAATCCAAAGCGTCCTACGTCAACGCCCTGCTTCGAGCGATAACTCGCGATCTCGAAATTTACGAAAGACTCGAGGCGGACGAATCAATTGATCGCCTTTTTAAACTGTCGATTCTCTATTCGCACCCCGAATGGATAATTCAAAGTTATTTCGACTCGCTCAAGGACTGGGATTCGGTAATAGAACTTTTGACTTTCAACAATGTCGCGCCAGCTCCACATCTTGTAGCTTGGCGAGGTAAGTCCACACGTGAACAACTCATGCAAACCGGAGGTGAGGTTCTACAATTTTCTCGGTACGGAATAGTTTCATCGACTCAACCCAATGACTATCCGGAAATTCGAAACCGAAATGCTGGGGTGCAAGACTTCGGTTCGCAATTGGTATCGGAAATATTTTACGACACTCATAATCCGCAGGAAGCTCAATCTTGGTTGGACCTTTGCGCCGGCCCCGGTGGGAAAGCCGCCTGGCTCTTCAACGCTCTCGTCACTGATGACCCGCTGGCAACTTTTCAAGCAAACGAACCTTCCGAACATCGGGCCGAACTTGTTGCTCGTGTGATCCCGCGCCAGAACATTTCTTCAATTGATGGTCGCGATGCTGCAGATTTCGGAGCACATTACGATCGCATATTAGTCGATGCTCCTTGTACGGGACTTGGTGCGCTGCGTCGTCGACCGGAAGCACGCTGGCGAAAAACACCTTCCGATTTGAAGAATTTAGTTGTTTTACAGCGAGAACTTATTGACTCTGCTTACGCCTTGCTTAAACCAGCCGGGATTTTGGCATATTCGACATGTTCACCTCATTTGGCAGAAACCTTCGCCCAAGTGCTAGACACTCTTCACAGGCATAAAGATCTTGAACTCATAGACGTGTCGCAGTTTCATGAACTGCCCACGGGATCGCTCAATAAAAATGGAACTATGCAATTGTGGAGCCATCTTCATAATTCGGACGCTATGTTTCTCGCGTTGTTCCGCAAGAAGATTCAACCACTCGAGTAGCATTTCAGAGTGTCCAAATATCGAATCTGTCCCAGCATCCTCAACGCGGACTTAACGAACCTAGATCATGAGATTTCTCGGATAGCTACCGAATCCGATCTATTGCATTTGGATATTATGGACAATATTTTTGTCCCTAATAAAACCTTTGATTTTCCCGAATCAGAGCGAATCATCGCTTCCTCGCCTATACCGGTTGACGTGCACTTGATGATCGCCGATCCGGACGCATCCGCTGCTGCTTACGCCACCGCAGGGGCCGCCAGCGTTACCTTTCATTTTGAAGCCGCTCAAGAGGTTGGCAGCACGGCCGAAGCTATCAAGTCGGCAGGTGCACGAGTTGGTCTAGCGATTAAACCCGGGACTGACTTTTCGGCAATCGCAGAATTCCTCCCCATCGTGGACATGTTGCTGATTATGACGGTCGAGCCAGGCTTTGGCGGCCAGGCCTTTATGGCTGACATGATGCCCAAGGTTGCAGAGGCCAGGCGCGCAATAGACCAACTTCCACTCCCAAATACCTGGCTGCAAGTGGATGGTGGCATCACTCTCGAAACAATTCTCAAGGCGGCGGAGGCTGGTGCAGATACATTCGTGGCTGGGAGCGCGGTTTTTCGTTCGCCACATCCTGCAGAAATGATTGTCGAAATGAAAAATCTCTTGAATCGTGCGAGACTTACCTAGTTCCGGGGGTCGGTGCAATTCCGAACCGGCGGTAAAGTCCGCGACCCGATTGAAGCCATCAATCGGTTGATTTGGTGTAATTCCAAGACCGACAGTTAAAGTCTGGATAAAGGAGCAAACTGACTTTTGCGTTCCTGCGCACCTAAAGTGCAATTGGAAGGCTCTCTGTCGGCTTTTATCCCTCAGGATCGAATTTATTCACTTCGATAAGGGATGGTGGTTATGTCATTATTAAAATGGCTTTTCGAGTCACAAATCCACTTCGGAAATAAATCGATCTTCGTTCGCGAAATCATTGGTGGCCTTTTGGGTCTTGCCAGTGCCATTTTGGGTATGAGACGAAAAGTTTCCGCGTGGCCAATTGGTATTTTAGGAGATGGACTTCTTTTTACAGTCTTCGCCGGGGCTCTCTTCTCCTTCGGGAAAAAAGGCGATCACCCCGCACTTTATGGTCAGGCCGGAAGAAATCTCCTTCTTATTCTCGTAAGTTTCTATGGTTGGGTCATTTGGGCACGCAATCGTCGCTCGGGGACTAGCAAGCCGGCGGTAGAACCACGATGGACTACTACACGAGAGAAGTTGATTCTTCTTCCGACAATCATTGTTGGGTATTTCCTCTTCTTGCAGATCTTTTCAGCTCTTGGCGAGCGTTACTACGGACAATGGCTATACGTAGATACCTGGATCTTTACGGGTACCGCTCTGGCGACTTTCGCTATGAGTCGAGGTTATGTTGAGTTTTGGTTGGTCTGGGTGGCAGTAGATATCGTGGGAGTTCCTTTTGCCTTTGCGCACGGGAACTATCCAACCGGAATCCTCTACGGCATATATATGCCATTCGTTATATGGGGATTCATCTACTGGCTTCGCATTCAAAAGGCCGAGAAAGCAACGAAACTCCCTCGAGAGGCTGCTTCGCTCTAGTAACCTTTCCTCATGAAATCCTTCGATGACCTCTGGCTCGAACTTGAGCACACCGCTCGGGCTCGGCCAGAGGGATCGGGAACAGTCCGTGCCCTTGATGAAGGCGTTCACGCCATCGGCAAGAAAGTTGTCGAGGAGGCAGCTGAAGTATGGATGGCAGCCGAATATCAAAGCGACTCAGATCTCGCTCTTGAGATAAGCCAACTTCTTTATCACCTACAAGTTCTCATGCTGGCGCGGGGAATATCTATGGCGGACGTCTACAAAGAGCTTTAATTTTGCGAGGTTACGACGAATTTAAGTTCACCAAAGTGGGGGAGACAGTGGCACTTCGAATTGCAGTTCCGAATAAAGGTTCGCTTTCAGACTCATCAGCATTGATGTTAAAGGAAGCTGGCTATCGCCAACGCACCGACCCTCGAGATTTAACTTTCTTCGATCCGGAAAATGATGTGGAGTTTTACTACCTAAGGCCACGAGATATTGCCATTTACGTGGGTTCGGGTGAGCTGGAAGCAGGCGTGACTGGACGCGATCTTTTGATTGATAGCGGCGCGACTGCCGACGAAGTTCTCGCATTGGATTTTGGCAAAAGTACGTTTAGGTTTGCTGCACCCGTTGGGGCAGATCTCTCCGAGTCTCAACTTTCGGGCAAACGTATCGCCACCGCCTACCCAGGTTTACTCGATTCATATCTGGCCGGACGTGGAATCATAGCGAAAGTTGTTCGCCTTGACGGCGCCGTTGAAAGTTCGGTTCGGCTAGGAGTAGCAGATGTCATAGCTGACGTAGTTTCCACAGGCGGCACATTGCGCCAAGCCGGTCTTTCCATTTTTGGGGATCCCATTTTACAGAGCGAAGCCGTACTTATTGAACGCAAAGAGAGCAATCGTTCGGTTGCATTGGAAACACTCATCCGACGACTACAAGGTGTTGTAATCGCTCGGCAATACGTATTAGTTGATTACGATGTAGAAACCTCATTGCTGGATGCCGCCTGCGCAGTGACGCCCGGGATTGAATCCCCAACAATTTCGCCACTTCAAAAATCTGGATGGAGCGCTGTGCGCGCGATGGTCCAACGCAAAGAGATTAATAGAATTATGGACGAGCTATGGGAAGTGGGAGCAAGAGGAATTCTGGTTACCGATATTCACGCCTGCAGGTTGTAGACGAAATTAATTCTGTTCGTCCGCTCGTTCGATCTCTTCACGAGTGATTCCCATCAAATAGAGAACCGAATCCAAATATGGGGTATTAAGAGCGCTGTCTGCGGCTGCCTTTACTGATGGCTTGGCATTAAATGCGATTCCCATCCCGGCTAATTCGATCATATCGAGATCATTGGCACCGTCACCGATGGCAATCGTTTGCGAAAGCTGAACTCCTTCATTCGCCGCAAATTCGCGCAGCGCCTGGGCCTTAGCTGCTCGATCAATGATGGAAGAAGAGACAGCTCCGGTTAACTTTCCATCTTCAATCTCTAGAGTATTCGCACGATAGAAATCGACGTGCAAATCCTTCAGCAATGGTTCTATGACATTGATAAAGCCACCCGAGACGACGCCAACTTTATGACCCAACCTATGCAAAGTACGGATCAACGTTCGGGCACCGGGTGTTAATACAATTTCACGAGCTACTTCATCGAGGGCGCCCACATCAAGTCCTGCGAGAAGTTTCACTCGCGCTAATAAAGATTCGCTGAAATCCAAATTCCCAGCCATCGCCGACGCCGTTATCTCCTTCACCTGGTCTTCGACGCCTGCCTTTACTGCTAACAAATCAATGACTTCCTGTTGGATCAGCGTGGAGTCCATATCCAAAATGACGACGCGCTTGGCTCGACGAGTCAAACCTCCCATTTCAACTGCAAGGTCCACTGAGTTCTCTATCGCGACTTGAGCCAAGGCCCTGCGCAGACTAGAAAGAACCGAGTCGATTTCTCCTGATACCGGTACCGAGATATCAAATTCGATAGCGGTCAGGGGGAAAGAAGCAGTCCGCCGAATTCGATCAATATTTCCACCTGCAAGAGCGATTTCACCTGCAACTGCTGACAGTGCTGTCGGCAGGAGTTTTGCGGAAAGCAACACCACATGAAGGGAACTGCGTTTTTCGGAAGAGTTTGAGAGCGAGAGGTCCACGTAATCAATGGCAAAGTCCAGATCCACACCCTCAGCAAATGCAGTGATATCGGCCTCGATCGAAGATACATGAGCAGGATCGAGTGTGATGAGTGCAGTCAAAATTAATCGGCCACGTATTACCACTTGCTCGAGGTCCTGGATCGTCACCGCAAACGGCGAAAGAGCGGCAAAGAGCCCTTCGGTCACCCCGGGCTTATCGATCCCCGAAAGAAGAATCAGTCCAGTAAATGTGGTTTTCGAATCTTGGGTTGGGCTCACAGCCCGAAGATTAGCGTGGTGACAAAGTAAGACGGGTATCTTTACTCCTCATGAGCACTGTGATCTCGCTCCGAGACGTTTTGGTTATTCGTGATGGTAAAGCCATTTTGGGCCCCCTGACCTGGGACGTCGCCTTGGGTGAACGCTGGGTGATTCTTGGTCCAAATGGAGCGGGAAAGTCCACGCTCTTCCATATTCTCGCCACCTCCACTCATCCCACCTCTGGAAGCGCAACGACATTAGGTGAGACCCTGGGCAAAGTCGATGTCTTCGAATTGCGTACCCGGATTGGATTAGTCACCAATCAACTGGTGGAAGATATCCCGTATGCCGAACGCGTGATAGATGTGGTCCTGACAGCCGCATATGCTGTTGTTGGCCGCTGGAAGGAAAGTTATGACTTGTGGGACGAGTCCCGCGCTCTGGCATTGCTTACGACTTTGGGGGTTCGCTCACTTGGGGAGCGTCTTTTCGGGACGTTGAGCGAAGGCGAGAAAAAGCGAGTTCTGATTGCTCGAGCCATGATGAGCAATCCCGAAATTATGCTGCTCGATGAACCGGCAGCTGGTTTGGACTTGGGCGGCAGAGAAGATCTGCTCAAACGCCTTGATCTATTGGCTTCCGACCCGAAAGCCCCAGCAACACTCATAGTTACTCATCACATCGAAGAAATTCCGTTGGGCACTACTCATGCTCTGTTGCTCAATCACGGCAAGGTGGTCTCGAGCGGACCAATCAACTCTGTGATTACCGACGAACATCTAAGTTCAGCTTACGGCTTACCCATCACAGTCCATCAAGAGGCGGGTCGCTTTTTCGCTAAGGCGCTCTAAATGATCAATTCACTCTTTGAAGAACTTTCACCTGAGTGGCAGTCAGATCTTCATGGAGTCAGAAAGAGCATCGATCGCATCGACAAAGTGCTTCGGCAAGAGTCGGACTTTCTGCCAGATCGTGCAGCGATTTTTCGAGCTTTGATACCCAAGCAGAACGCAAAAGTTCTGATCGTAGGTCAAGATCCTTATCCCAATCCAGAACATGCCATGGGACTCTCCTTCTCGGTCCCACCATCGTGTAAGAAGCTTCCCCCATCGTTACGCAATATCTTTATGGAACTGCACTCGGATATAGGGGAGCGGGTTCGTACAAATGGCGATCTATCTGATTGGCAAGATCAAGGCGTAGTCCTGCTCAATAGGTCCCTGACGGTAATAGCCGGGGCTAGCGGTTCCCATTCGCACTTAGGATGGCAACGTATTACAGAGAAAATTGTTGAAGTACTCGTCGACAATGGAGTTATAGGAATCCTTTGGGGCAAATCAGCCCAAGAGCTGTCGGGCCATTTCGCGATTCTGGATCGAATCGAATCGGTTCACCCAAGTCCATTAGCGGCTCATCGTGGATTCTTCGGAAGTAAACCTTTCTCGCAAGCTAATTCCAGATTGATAGCTAAAGGTAAGGATCCGATTCGTTGGGGCTGACTCAGCGCTCTGCGCTGGTTATTTTATGAACAAAACTGAGAGAAAGTGCGATCGAGTTTCCAATCAGCAAAGCAAAAAGTGCCGTTCCAACACCTAACCTTCCTCCCAACAGCGCACCAATGATTAGAGCCGTGACTTCTATTCCAAGTCGCACACGACCGATACGTACTCCTGAACGTTTATGGATGGCGGTCATTAGCCCATCTCGTGGACCCGGACCGAGACCACAGGTAATGTAAAAAGCGCTTCCAAGTCCAACTAATGCAATTCCCACGAAAACGTAACCCAGTTGTAGAAATAGATTTTTATGTAGCGCAGGAAAGATGAAGAGACCAATCTGGATTGCAAGGGCAATGATGACAAGATTAGAGACAGTCCCGAATCCCGGTCTCTCTTTGAGTGGAAACCAAAGCAAGAGCACAATCGCACTAATTAAAAACGTTGATTCGCCAATTGACAACGGTGTATGCCTAGATAGGCCCTGAGCCAAGACTGACCACGGAGCATTTCCAATATGAGATTGAATTAATAACGAATCTCCGAGTCCAAAGATAAATAAAGCAATGAACAGGATCGCCACTCTGCCCCATGTCAGAGACCATCTGCTTGTTGCAGTCCAAGGGGTTCGCGGAATCGTTCGCGCCGGTTTCAGAATATGGGCCAGACGAGCCATCATGGAATTTGAAGAGGGTTGGCTCACTGTTAGAGTCTATACAAAGGCGCACAAGGGACGGATGCACTCATGATTGGGCTCGGAACTGTAGTAAATATCGTGGCTATTCTCCTAGGTTCCACAATTGGAGTATTTGCTGGTGCTAAATTTCCAGAGCGAACCCGAAATCTCGTTACGGATGTACTTGGATTTGTCGTGGCTTTGGCTGCTGCTGATGCACTCCGCTCTTTATGGAACCACGCTTTTGTTTCTCAAGTGCCCCGTGGATGGACGCTATTGACAGTTCTTGCGGCCCTGCTTTTGGGGGCGATCTCTGGAAGTATCCTAAAAATCGAAGCGAAACTTGAAGTCATTGGCGAAGGGCTAAGGTCCCGTTTTAATCGATCTGGGCGTGGGCGTTTTGTAGAAGGCTTCGTCTCTTCCTCGCTGCTTTTCGTTATCGGTCCACTAGCGATATTAGGTGGCATAAGTGATGGAATGGGCAACGGTCACGAGCAGTTGATTCTTAAAAGTACCTTGGACTTCTTTGCATCTATTGCTTTCGCTTCCAGTTTAGGCTGGGGAGTAGCTGCCTCAGCACTTCCTGTAGGCATTTACCAATTCATATGGACTGGCTTGGGATTTGCTTTGGGAAATGTTCTCTCTGACTACCAAGTGCAGGCTATGACCGCCGTTGGTGGGGTTTTGCTCCTAGGAATTGCGCTCCGCCTTCTTCAAATCAAGTTGGTCCACGTTGGAGATCTCGTACCGGCGCTTTTTTTCGCGCCGGTAGTGGCGCTAATTGCCCATCACTTCTAGAACGTCGAAGCGTCAATCACGAATCGATATTTAACATCGCTAGCGACCGTACGTTGGTAAGCAACATTTATGTAGTCGGCTGAAATAACCTCAACTTCACTGAGAATATTGTGCTCGCCACAGAAGTCGATCATTTCTTGCAGTTCAGGGATTCCACCAATCATCGATCCGGCAAGGGAGCGACGCTTACCCAGCAAGGTTCCGGCAGAAACCGAATATGGGCTACCTGGAAGTCCGATAACTACCAATGTTGCATCAA
>SESG01012330.1_pt1 | contig 14116 bp, 9 predicted proteins | sample 3171421 | NCBI WGS metagenome assembly SESG01 (sample SAMN10866946, study PRJNA518727) | freshwater metagenome | biome: subpolar coniferous forest; feature: holomictic lake; material: water; isolation source: holomictic Lake 227, 6 m and 8 m depth | place: Canada: near Kenora, Ontario | collected... | reverse complement strand
AGGCGTGGATTCGCGGCCTGAAGAATGTCAGCTACAACGAAGAGATCTTCCAGGGGCACTTCCCCAGCCGGCCCGTGTTCCCCGGCGTCTACATCGTGGAGGCCATGGCCCAGACGGGCGGCTGCCTCCTCCTGCGCGAGTTCGAGGACCGCGCCAGGAAGGTGATCTACTTCATGGGCATCGACAAGGTGAAGTTCCGCAAGCCCGTGCAGCCCGGGGACCAGCTGGTCATGGAAGTGAAGGTGCTTCAGTTCAAGGGCCGCATCTGCAAGATGCGCGGAGAGGCCTTCGTGGGTGGCCAGAAGGTCGCTGAGGCCGAGTTCATGTCCATGCTGATGGATCTGACGGAGGGAGAGTCGAAATGAGCGCACAAGTGCACCCGAGCAGTGTCGTAAGTCCCGAAGCCCGCCTAGGCGAGGGCGTGGTGGTGGGGCCCTTCTGTGTCATCGAGGGCAACGCTGTCATCGGCGCCCGCACCCTGCTGCGCAGCCATATCGTCATCGGCCCTCACACGGAGCTGGGCGAGGACAATGACATCTACCCCCACGCCACCCTCGGCATGGGTCCCCAGGACCTGAAGTTCAAGGGGGCGCCCACCCGCCTGCAGCTCGGCCACCGCAACGTCCTCCGCGAGGGCTGCACCCTGCACCGGGGCACCGAAGGCGGCGGCGGTCTCACCACCCTGGCCGACGACAACTTCCTGATGACGGGGTCCCACATCGCCCATGACTGCCACGTGGGCAGTAAGAACATCTTCGCCAATTCCGCCACCCTCGCAGGGCACGTGGAGGTTGGGGACGGCTGCAACATCGGCGCCTTCTCCGCGGTCCATCAGTTCTGCCGAGTGGGCCATCACGCCTTCATGGGTGGCTTCACCGTGGCCACCCAAGACGTGCTGCCCTTCATGAAGACTGCCGGCGCCCGGGACACCAAGAGCTACGGCGTGAACACCATCGGCCTCCAGCGCAAGGGCTTCCCGCCCGAGACGGTCGAGGGTCTGAAGCGGGCCTACCGGCTGCTCTTCCACGCCGGGCTGCTGCGCGAGGAAGCGCTGGCCCAGGCTCAGCAGGAAGTGGGTCACATCGCCGAGGTCGCCTACCTCCTGCAGTTCATCCGCGATGCCAAGCGGGGCGTGCATCGTGGCTGATCGCCACCACGCCACCCTCGCCATCATCGGCCTTCCCAACGCCGGCAAGTCCACCCTGCTGAACGCCCTGCTGGGGCAGAAACTGGCGGCCACCAGTCAGATCCCCCAGACCACCCGGACCCGGGTGCTGGGCGTCATCGACCGGGGCGACACCCAGCTTGCCTTCCTGGACACGCCGGGCATCCACCTGCCGAAGCACGCCCTCAACGAGCGCATGATGGCCCACGTGGAGCAGGCGCTCGAAGAGGCCGACATCGTCCTCTGGGTGGTGGATGCCGACGCCTACCTGGGCACCGGGGAGCACGCCCTGGCCAAGCGCCTGCGACGGCTGGAGCGGCCCACCTACCTGCTGCTGAACAAGGTCGACTTGCTCTCCAAGGGCCGCCTCCTGGAGAAGATCGCAACCTACAAGGACCTGCTCCCCTTCAAGGAGATCGTGCCCATCGGCGCCAAGACCGGCCTGAACTTTGAGCCCCTCTGGGCGCTGCTGGAGCGGGATGCCACCCAGCCGGGCTGGCCCTACGCGGAGGAGGTCTTCACGGACCAGACCGAGCGGTCCCTGGCGGCGGAGTTCATCCGCGAGAAGGTGCTGCGCAAGACCCGCGAGGAAGTTCCCCACGGGGTGGCGGTGCTCATCGAGCAGTGGCTGGAGCCCGGCGAGGCCGACTATCCGGAGGACATGGGCCCAGACGGGGTGTTCATCGCCGCGCGGATCGTGGTGGACCGCGACGGGCACCGGAAGATCCTGCTGGGCAGCGGGGGCGCCATGATCAAGGACATCCGCCAGAGCGCCCAGCGCGAGCTGAAGAAGCTGCTCCAGCGGCCTGTGCGGCTGGAGCTGTTTGTGAAGGCCGACGAGGGCTGGCGCGACCGGCCGGACCGCCTGGACCGTCTGCAGCTCTGAGGGCGACCTAGATGGTGAGGTCCGTGCCCCGGTGGTCGGTATCGAGGGGATCGAGGCCCTGGGTGCCGGTGATCGGGGCATACTGCCCGCGAGCAGGATCGAAGGCGAAGACCTCGCCGGTCTCGATCTTGTAGACCCAGGCGTGCAGGTGAAGCATGCCGTTGGCCACAGCCTTGGCTACGCTGGGGTGCTTGCGCAGGTTGTCCACCTGGACGAGCACGTTCTCCTCCACCGTGGCGTGGAGCAGGTCACTGCCCTTCAGGTGGCCGTAGCTCTCCCACATGATGCGTTCCGTGGTGCGGCAGTGGGCCAGCCAGGCGCGGGTGGCCGGCAGCTCACCCAGCTCGTCCGGGTTCAGCAGCGCCCGCATGGCGCCGCAGTTGGAGTGGCCACAGATGATGATGTGCTTCACCTTCAGGGAGGCCACGGCGAACTCGATGCCTGCAGCCATGCCACCCATGCTCTCGTAGGGCGGAATGAGGTTGCCCACGTTGCGCAGGATGAAGAGCTCTCCGGGCTGTGTCTGCGTGATCAGGTTGGGGCTGATGCGCGAATCCGAGCAGGTGACGAACAGCGTCTCCGGCGTCTGCTCATTTTGATCCAGACGCTCAAACAGCTCCCGGTGGGTGCTGAAGATCTGAGTCTGGAATTGGTGGATGCCTTGGACGAGCTTCTGCATCCGACCATGTTACCCCGGGTAAGGCCCCTTGTCAGAGACTCAGGCGGGCCATGTGCTCTTCGGGGGTGATGGGCGTGTTGGGCTCGTCATGGATGATCTTGCCGTCCCGGAGCTTCACGATGCGATGGGCATGGCGGGCGATGTCCTCCTCATGGGTCACGAGGATGATGGTGTTGCCCTTCTGGTAGAGGTCCTCGAAGAGGGCCATGATCTCGATGCTGGTCTTGGAATCCAGGGCACCCGTAGGTTCGTCCGCCAGGAGGATGGAGGGCTCGTTCACCAGGGCCCGGGCGATGGCCACGCGCTGCCGCTGGCCGCCGGAGAGCTGGTTGGGCATGTGGTCGCTGCGGGTGCCGAGGCCGACGTTTTCCAGGGCACGCTGTGCCATCTCGTGGCGCTCGTGCGGGGTCTTGCCCGCGTAGATCAGAGGCAGCTCGACATTCTGCAGCGAGGTGGTGCGGGCCAGCAGGTTGAAAGTCTGGAAGACGAAGCCGATCTCCTCGTTGCGGATCTGGGCCAGGTTGTCGTCGCTCATGGCCGAGGCCAGCTTCCCGTTCAGCTCGTAGCTGCCGGCCGTGGGTGTGTCGAGACAGCCGATGATGTTCATCATGGTCGATTTCCCGGAGCCGGAAGGCCCCATGATCGCCACGTACTCGCCACGCTGGATGGCCATCGAGACACCGTCCAGGGCCCGCACCTCCATGTCTCCCATCTGGTAGACCTTGGTGATGTCGGTGAGTTGGATCAGGGGTGAATCAGCCATCGGAACCTCGAAGGACCCCGCTGGGTCCTGCATCATCTTCGCAGAACTCCCGGGACAGGTTTAGGAGCGGGCTGTGTTTCCCGTTACAATTCCCGCTCACCCTCATCAGCCTGTAGGTAACAATCCCCGATGATTGCCTCCCTGTTTCTCGCCCTGGGCCGACCTCTGCTGCGACTGCGGTACCGGATGCGCGCCGAGGGGCTCGAAGAACAGGCGGTCCGCGCAGGGGCAGGCACGCTGTTCGTGGCTAACCATCCGACCCTGGTGGACCCGTTCCTGCTGCTCTCCACCCTTGCGCCGCGTTTCGCGCCGATCCTGGTGGCGGGCCGTGACCACGCCGCCTCCCTGCCCCTGCGCTGGCTTGCCCGGCTGCTGGGCGCCCGGGCGCTGCCGGATCCTTCGGACCTGGGGGACCGCTGTCGACCGGTGCTGGAGGCTGAGCTGGCCACGCTAGCCGCCCAGTTGGCCGGAGGCCGCAACCTGCTGCTCTTCCCCGGCGGGCGGCTGGCCCGGCAGCGCACCGAGGACTATGCCGACAACAGTGTGGTGGAGGCCATCCTCCGCCAGGCACCCGGCGCCCGGGTCGTGACGGTGCGGCTGCAGGGCCTGTGGGGCAGTCGGTTTAGCGCCGCGGCAGGGACTCGGCCGAGGCTGGGGCTCCAACTCCTGAAGAGCGTGTTCTACCTGGGTGTGAACGGCCTGTTCTTCATGCCACGCCGGGATGTCCGCCTGGTGCTGGAGGAAGCCTGCGACCTGCCCCTGGACCAGGGCCGCGCCGCGCTCAACAAGGCCCTGGAGGGCGCGCTCAACCGGGAGGCCACGGCTCGCACCTTTGTCCCCTATCGGTTCTGGCGGAACCATGCCCCGCGCACGTTGCCGGAGCCGCCCCGGCCCCGGGTCGAGGGAAACACCCGCACGGTCCCCACCCAGGTGCGGGACGCCGTCCGCCACCACTTGCAGGCGGTCTCGGGCCACCCTGAGATCCAGGACGCTCAGACCCTGGTGGGCGACCTCGGTCTGGACGCTCTGGGCCACCGCGAGCTTGAGCTCTGGATCCAGCGGGCCTACGGCTACACCTGCGGTGATCCCGCCTCTCTGCAGACTGTGGGGGACGTGCTGCTGGCCGCCACGGGCGCCGCGGTCTCCCTGCGCCAGGGTGAGCTGAAGGCGGTGCCCCACGCCTGGTTCCACACCCGCACCGACCTGCCCATCGAGATGCCCCAGGGCGACACCATTCCTGAGGTCTTCCTCAAGCAGGCCCGGCGGGATCCCTGCCGCGTGGTGATGGCGGACCAGGCGGGCGGCGTGAAGACTTACCGGGACGTGCTCACCGCGATCATGGTGCTGAAGCCCCTCTTTGAGCGCCTGGAGGGAACCCACGTGGGGCTGATGCTGCCAGCCTCGGGCGGGGCCAGCATCATCTATCTGGCGCTGCTCTTCGCGGGCAAGACGCCGGTGCTGGTGAACTGGACCGCCGGCGCCCGAAGCATGAGCTTCGGGCTGGATCTGGTGGGGGTACGGCACGTCATCACCGTGTCCACGCTCGTCAACCGGCTGGATGCGCAGGGTGTGGACCTGGCGGCCGTGAAGGACCGCCTGCTGCTGCTGGACGAGGCCGGCAAGAAGATCTCCCTGCCGACCAAGCTGGCGGCGGCCTTCCAGGCCCGCTTCAACTGGGCCTCCCTCGTGGCGGAGAAGGCGCCCGCCACCGCGGCGGTGCTGTTCACCAGCGGCAGCGAGAGCAACCCCAAGGCCGTGCCGCTGAGCCATGGCAACATCCTGGCGAACATCCGGGATGCGGCGGAGGCCCTCCACTTCCGGGAGGACGAGCGGGTCATGGGCTGCCTACCGCCCTTCCACGCCTTCGGCCTCACCACCACCACGATCCTGCCGCTGCTGCTGGGGCTGCGGGTGGTCTACCACCCCAACCCCACCGAAGGTCGCATGCTGGCCCGGATCATCGAGGCCTACCACGCCACCATGCTGGTGGGCACCCCCACTTTCCTTGGGGGCATCCTTCGCATGGCAGAGGACCGCCACCTGGAGTCCCTCCGCGTTGTCGTGTCGGGCGCCGAGAAGTGTCCCGACTCGATCTATGCGACCCTCGCCCGGCGCTGGCCCGGCTGCACGGTCCTCGAAGGCTATGGCATCACCGAGTGTTCGCCGGTGGTCTCCGTCAACCGCGAGGAGGATCCCCGTACTGGCAGCATCGGGAAGCCGCTGCTGTCGGTGGCGTGGTGCATTGTGGACCTGGACACCGGCCTTCGGGTGGAACCCGGTCAGCCTGGCATGCTGCTGGTCAAGGGGCCCAGCATCTTCGGAGGCTACCTCAACCCCGACGTGGACTCGCCCTTCGAGATTTTCGAAGGCAGCTCCTGGTATCGCACGGGCGACCTGGTGCGACAGGACCACGGCGTGCTCGTGTTCGCGGGTCGGCTCAAGCGCTTCGTGAAGCTGGGGGGCGAGATGGTCTCCCTCCCCGCCATCGAGGAGGCCCTGTCCCGCCGCTTCCAGGGCGACGACGAGACCGAGCCTGTCCTGGCCGTGGAAGCCTCGCCCGAGGAACTCAACCCCGACCTGATCCTGTTCTCGGTGGCCGGGATCGGCCGCGACGATGCCAATGCCGTCATCCGCGCGGCGGGGCTTTCGTCCTTGCACAACATCCGCGTGGTGCGCCACATCGACCAGATCCCCACCCTGGGTACCGGGAAGACCAACTACCGGGCGCTGAAGGAGCTGCTGGGCGAGGCACCGGCCTAGGCCTCCACGCTGAGAACAGATCCTAGGGCAGGGTCTCGAGCAGCAGGGCCAGTCCCAGGCCGCCGCCGATACCGAGGGTGGCCACGCCCAGGCCACCGCCGCGCCGCCGCAGCTGGTGGATCAAGGTGCAGAGGATGCGGGCGCCGGTGGCGCCGATGGGGTGCCCCAGCGCCACCCCGCCCCCGGCCACGTTCAGACGGTCCGGCGGGAGGCCCAGCTGTCGCTGGCAGACCAACAGCTGGGTGGAGAAGGCCTCGTTCAGCTCCCAGAGGTCGATGTCGGCCACGGCCATCCCGTGGGCGGCCAGCAAGTGCTGCACCGCCGGCACGGGGGCCTCGCCCATGTCCAGGGGAGCCACGCCGGCCTCGCTCCAGCCCAGGATCCGAGCCAGGGGTCTGGTGTCGCCCGCATGCTCGCGCCGACCCAGGAGCAGGGCTGCGGCGCCATCCGAGAGGGCCGAGGCATTGCCGGCGGTGACCTGACCCTCGGGAGCGAAGACCGGGGCCAGGCGGGCCAGGCGCTCCGGGGTCACCTCGGGACGGACGCACTCGTCATGATCCAGGGCCGGATGCGCGACCAGCTCGGCTTTGAAGTCCGCCTGGGCGGCACGGCGGTGGCTCTCGGCGGCCCAGGCATCGGCCTCCAGGCGGGTGAGCCCACGCTTCCGGGCCAGCTGTTCGATGGTCTCGCCCATGAGCAGGCCGGTCACCGGGCAGCGCAGACCATCCTGGTGCATGACGTCCGGCAGTTGGCGGTGCCCCATGCGGAAGCCCCAGCGCAGCCCGGGGATCAGGTGGGGGGTATCCGACATGGCCTCGCTGCCGCCGGCCAGCACGGGACCCGAGCCGGGCTCCGCCAGCTGCTGGGCGGCGAGGAGGACGGTCTGGAGGCTCGAGCCGCAGGCCATGTTGACTGTGAAGGCGGCGGTATCCAGGGGCAGCCCGGCCTTCAGCGCCAGGGTGCGGGCGGGGTTCATCCCCTGGGTGTGGCTGCGGGCCATGCCCCAGAGCAGGCGCCCCGCGCGGGGCAAGGCAGGGTCCCCCGTGAGGGCGTCCACCACGGTCTGGCCGAGCGGGACGGCGCCCTGGCCCGCCAGGCTGCCGCCATAGCTGCCCTGGGGCAGGCGCCGGGCCGCCAGGATGAGCACCTCAGTCGCGGGCTTCATCGGGCGGAATCCCAGTCATCGGGGGTGGGTTCCCGGGGGCCGAGGCGGGCGTCTGGGGGGAACCAGGCGTTCCAGAGGGCCAGATGCCGGGCCACATACTCCCGCCCCCAGAAGCGGAGCCGGCTCGCCCAGGGCCGGTCGTCGGTCCGGGCAGGGACGCCCCAGGCCTGGAGCCCGATCTGGTCCGCCAGGTAGAGTGCCCTGGGCAGGTGGAAGTCCGAGGTCACGATAACCGCCTGACGCTGGCCGAACACGACCTGGGCCCGCCGGAGGCTGTCCCAGGTGCGCAGCCCGGCGTAGTCGCTGACGATGTGCGTGGGCGGCACCCCCTGCCGGGTCAGCCAGCGGCGCATGGCCTGGGGCTCGTTGTAGGTGGGGTGGCGGTTGTCGCCGGACACCAGGAACCAGCGCACCTTGCCGGTCCGGTAGAGCTCATGGGCGGTACGCAGTCGTCCTTCCAGGATCGACGTGGGCTCCCCGTCCCCATAGACGCCTGCCCCCAGGACCAGCACCGGCCCGCCCACCACGGGCAGCTGGTCGGCGGGATAGATCTGCAGGTGGTGCATCGCGGGGAACCTAACCAGAGTCCAGAGCAGATCTCCGAGGAGGACCATCGCTGGAACCAGAATCAGGGGCCACCGGTGCTGCCAGCAGCGATGAAGGAAGGCGGAGATGGGCATCGTGAGTTAGCATAGACCTTTCGTCCGCCAAGACCCACGGACCTCCGTTCCCTTTCGAGACTTCCATCGAGACCCGTTGATGATCATGCGCCTCCGTCCCGCCGTCTCCCACTCCCGGATTCATCTCGCCGGAGCCCTCCGGGTATTGGCGCCGCTCGCGCTGATCCTGGCTGCCGGTGGCATGGGGTGCTTCCGGGCCACGGGGATCTCCCGGCCCGATGTGGTGGTCGAAGAAATTGCGACAACCGGTGGCGACCGGGTCTCGGGCCTGAAGGCTACGGCTGGCCCTGGCGACTACTACCTGGGCAATGACAGCGTCCACCTCGCCGTGGATGGGGCGGTCTACGGGGACCGCGAGGGTCAGCTGGGCGCGGCTTCGGGCGGCGCGATCCTGGATGTGGGTTCCATCTCCCTGGATCAGAGCTTCCACCGCGTCTCCATGCCCACCGATCTGGTGGAGCGGCTGGGGCTGGTGGCCAATCAGGATCCGGAACTGCCCGTGGTCATCGACCGGTTCATTCCTTCCTCCAACGGCAGCTCGAGCTCTCTCGAGATGCAGGGCGGCCTGCTGGACACCAAGGGCAAGCTGGGCGCGGCCAAGGACGCCCAGGGCCGGGTCAACGGCGTGTCGGTGGTCCACCGGATCACCCTGAACAAGGCCGACGCCTTCTTCCTTTTGGAGACCACGCTGACCAATGGCAGTGGGGCCACCCTGTCGGTGCGGAACGTGGGGGATTTCCTCTCCCAGCGGGGTGGCGGCCTCCGCTTCGTGGTGCCCGCCGTCACCACCTTCACGGGCACGCCGCTCAACACCTGGGGGGTCGAGATCCCCGGTTCGGACTTCACCGCCCCGCTGACCAGCAGTGTGGTCGCTCCCATGGTCGGTCTCATGGGCGCCGAATCGGCCGCCAACACCAGCGACTTTCACGCCTCCTTGGGCATCCTGCCGCTGGACGTCGATGGCGTCCTGGTGGCCTCGGATCCCCAGCGGGCCCTGACCGAGAACCGCCCCAAGTTCCCGGGGCGACTTGTGGTGGGCAGCCCCGCCGTGACGAACCTTGCAGCGGGCCAGTCCGTCCGCTACCGCCGCCGCCTCTACATCACCGGCGGGTCCAGCTACATCGGCTCCCTGCCGGCCCAGACCACCACGATCTTCACGCTGATGACCCAGGCCCGGGCCGGCTTCCGGACCGAGGATGTGGGCTACCTGGCCTACACCAGCTCTGGGACCGCGGTCCGGGGTGGTCCACTCCAGGCGGAGTTCAAGTTCGAGCGCTACACCTACACCGGGAGCCTGGCCTTCAACCTGGCCGATCCTGCCAACCCGGCCAACCAGCCCGCCAACTGGCGCCTGGAGCGGGTGGAGTGGCGGGAACCCGCCGACATCGCGGCCGGCATCTCCAGCATCGGGATGTTCCTCCCGGCCATCCCCGATGGCACCAGTGGACAGTCCCAGCGCTACCGCATCACGGCCCGGAACAGCCTCCAGCAGAGCTCTCCGCTCTACCTGGGAACCAACTCCCTGGACACGACCCGTCCCGCCCTCGCCACCCCCATGACGCCGTCGAAGACCCAGAACTGGCAGGTGCTTGAGGCTCTCAGCCCCGAACGGGACCTGGTCACCGACGGCTACGGGAACGTCCTCCGGCAGCTCCAGACCGCCCACACGTTCTCGGCCCGCCAATCCGGGACGCTGGAGTTCGGGGGCATCAACCCGCTGCGCATCACCCTGCAGGGCATTGGCGTCGCCGATCCCAGCATGCAGCGCGTCCGTCGGCTCTCGACCGCCTACAACGAGATCCTCAAGGGCAAGCTGAGTGCCGGGGCGAACTACGGCTCCTACCAATACACGGCTGGGAATCAGGTCTTCGGCACGGCCTTCGGAGCCGTGGCAGCCTCCACCTCTGCGTTTTTCCCGCCCGGGGACTACGTCGCCTATGCCAGCCGGGGTCCCCTGTCCCACCTGGAGTCCCTGCCAGTCAAAGCCTTCGAGGGCCAGGCTGACACAGCTCACGCTTTCGTGGTGACCCCGCCCACCCAGCCCGCAGGCTGGACCAGCTTTGATGTGCCGGGTCCCACCCAGGTCACTTCGGGCGGCTTCAACCCTGGTGAGCTGCTCACCTCTGCCGTGGCCGAGGGTGTCCAGGTCGTCACCCGTACGGAAGAAGATGCCCTCAGCGATCCCTCGGCACTCCAGGCGGAGTTCCGGTCCGAGATCGACAACATCCTCCTGGTCAGCGATGCCCAGCGGGCACCCCTCGGCAGTGATCCCTTCGTGGTCGGTGCCCGCAGCGCCTCCCTCAGCGATGGCTTCGCCACGGCCCTCTTCACGCCTGCCCCCAGCACGGACCGGAATGGCGGCGCCCGTCCTTCCAAGGGCTGGAACCTGGCCGACTTCATCACCCAGGCTGAAGGCGGCTACACCGTCATCCATCGGCCCCGTGGCCCGGGTGGCCTGTTCCTGGTCCGCGGCTTCAACCGCACCGTGGCTTTGGGCTCGGGTGTCAACGCCTGGTGGACTGCGACCGGCCCGGCCTCGCTCGGCAAGCGCCTTGGGGACTTTGATGCCTTGGAACTCCTGCGTGGCGAAGGCTTCGACCCTGCCAACCCCACGGCCTGGATGACGGAATTCACCGCCGTTCGCGATGACTGGTATGCCCTGCTGAACCAGCAGACACCGACGGCCTTCACCAAGGGTCTGGGGCTCTCCTCGGCCCGCTACAGCCTGGATACGCCTGTGGGCCTTGCCAGGACCTACCTGAAGACCGGCGCGGCGACGCTCAGTCAGAGCGCCCTCACGCCTGTGCTCACCGCCCTCCGCAGCGGTGCCGCCGTGGCTTCCACTGGTCCCATGCTGGACGTCTCGGTGAGTGGTATCGGACCGGGCGGCCTGGTGACGGGTCCCGTGGCCAGCGTGTCCCTGAGCATCGCCCTCTATGCGCCTGACTGGGTGCCCGTGGACGAGGTGCGCGTGGTGGTGAACGGCTCGATCACGCCCATTCCGGTGCCCCTGAGCAGCTTCACGGCTTCTACGACTGACTTCCGGCTCCGCACTGCCACGGTCACCGTGCCCATGCCCGCGGGCAAGGATGCCTGGGTGGTGGTGGAGGCCGGCGTCGCTCGAAGTACCACGGGCGTCTACCGGGCTGGAACGCCCTGGAACAAGATCATGAAGGGCCTGTATCCCATCGCCGTGACCAACCCGATCTTCGTGGATGTCACCGGCGGCGGCTACACTCCTCCAGGACTCTGATCGGCAGGAGTGGATCATGGCGGACTGGCTTCCGGAACGACTCCCGGAAGATATCGATGCTGAGCGGTCGTTCCTGGCGACCTGCTGCGCCCCCGGCGCAGGCTTCATCGCCAGTGAGGCGGTGTTCACCCTGTCGGAAGAGGACTTCGTCCATCCAGCCCATCGGGCAGTCTTCCGGGCGCTTAAGACCCTGATCGAGGCCCAGGTCGAGGTGAACTCCCTCACCCTGAAAGACGCCCTCGACCAGGACGACAGCCTGAACAAGGTGGGAGGCTTCACAGGTCTCACCGACATCCTCATGGCCGAGGACGTGGAGAGGCCGCAGGTGCTGGCGGATGTGATCCGGCGCAAGGCCAAGCTGCGCCGCCTGGTTCACCTCGGCGCCCAGCTGGTCCGGCAGGCCGCAGAGGAGGACGAGGCGCCGGAAGTGCTCGTGGACCTCACGGCCCAGAGTCTGTTCCAGCTTGCGCAGGGTGATGCCAAGACCAAGGGCCTGTTGCCCATCAAGTCCGTCGCGGACGACGCCATGGTCCGCTTGGCTGACCGCATGGAAGGTCGGCTCTCCACGGGCATCCGGGTGGGCTTCAGCCGCTTCGACGACCTGACTCAGGGCTTTCAGCCGGGGAACCTCATCGTGCTCGCGGCGCGACCCGGCATCGGCAAGACTGCCCTGGCCCTGAACTGGGTCCTCAATGCAGCCCGGGTGGGCGGCCACTGTGGGGCTTTCTTCAGCCTCGAGATGAGCCACGAGGAGGTCTTCCTGCGCCTGCTCGCGGCCCAGAGCCAGACCAACATGAAGGATCTCCAGTCCGGCCGGGCCTCGGGCCAGATGGAAAAGGTCCTGGAGAGCCGCGATGCCTTGGTCCAGATGCCGCTTTATATCTGCGATCAGGCCTCCATCACCGTGCCGCTCATCCAGAACATGATCGTGAAGCAGGGCAGCCAGAACAACCGCCGCGTGGAGTTCGTGATCGTGGACTACCTGCAGCTCATCAGCAGCCCCGAGAGCAGCCGCGGGGCCAAGCAGAACGAGGCCGTCCGCATCGGCGAGATCAGCCGCGGTCTGAAGCTCATGGCCAAGGACTTCGGCATCCCCGTGGTCGTGCTCTCCCAGCTCAACCGCGAGGTGGAGCATCGCACCGGCGGCCGGCCCCAGCTGAGCGATCTCCGGGACTCGGGTGCCATCGAGCAGGACGCGGACATGGTGGCCTTCATCCACCGGAAGATGATGCCGTCCGCCACGGAAGAGCCCGACAACACGGCTGAGCTGATCGTGGCCAAGCACCGCAACGGGCCCACGGGCCTCATTCAACTGCACTTCACGGGGGAGCATGCGCTGTATCGAGAGCTCATCCGGGAGACGACCAGCTTCGGGTGAGCCTGATTTGGAGTCAAAGAACAAGGATCACCACCAAGACACCAAGAACTGCAAGGCTGACCTCTGCTGTTTTTCTTGGTGTCTTGGTGTCTTGGTGGTGAATGCCTTCATGCTTCTTTCTCTTGGGAAACGATCTGCGCTGTTGGAGCGGCTCCGCGGCTACTCCAGCCCGAAGGTGGAGTTCTCCAGCTCCTTTTTTACGAAGGCCATGAAGAGATCGCCGGTGGCGCCGTCGATGATGCGGTGGTCGAAGCCCAGGCTGCTGAACATCATCTGCCGGATGGCGATGAAGTCCGTGCCGTCGGGGCCGGTGATCACCACCGGCCGCTTCACGATGGCGCCCACACCCTGGATGGCCACCTGGGGCTGGTTGATGATGGGCAGGCCGAAGGTGTCCCCGTAGACACCGGGGTTGGTGATGGTGAAGGTGCCTCCGCTGATCTCGTCGGGCTTGAGCTGCTTGGCGCGGGCGCGCTCGGCCAGGTCGTTGAGGCTGCGGGCCAGCCCACCCAGGTTCATCATGTCGGCATTGCGCACCACGGGCACGATGAGGCCCCAGTCCAGGCTCACGGCGATGCCGAGGTTGATATCCTGCTTGTAGATGATGTTGTCGCCGTCCACGGAGGCGTTGACGACGGGGTAGGCCCGGAGGGCCTTGCAGGCCGCCATCATCAGGAAGGGCATGAAGCTGAGCTTGGTGCCGAACTGGGCCTCGAAGGCCTGCTTGTGCTTGTTGCGTAGCTGTGCGACCCGGGTCATGTCGATCTCGAAGACCGTGTAGACGTGGGCCGAGGTCCGCCGGCTGGCGACCATGCCGTCGGCGATGACCTTCCGCATGCGGCTCATGGGCTCCACCTTTACTCGCTCGCCGGGGGCGAAGGCGGGCAGGGCTGGGGTCGGCGGCACCGCCAGGACAGGGAGAAGCCCCATGGTCGGTGCTGAGGGATCGTGCACCGCTGGCAAAATCGGCGCGATACCCGTGGGAGCCGGTGTCGCGGCGGTCTGACCGGCCAAGTGGGCCTCCAGGTCCTCCCGGGTGACCCGACCAGCCTGGCCGGTTCCCTGGAGCCGACTGAGGTCGATACCGTGCTGGCGGGCCATCTCCCGCACCAGGGGACTGCTCTTGGTCCGGAGGCGGTCCTCCAGGCTGTTGGTGTCTTCGATGCCTGCTGGCTGGACCGGAGCCGCCGCGGCGGGCACTGCCGCTGGCGGCACGGCGGGCGCACCTGCGCCGGCGGGCTTCTCGGAGGCGTCCCCGATGCGGGCCACTACCGTGCCCACAGGCACCGTGAGGTTCACGTCCACAAGGATCTCCAGGAGCGTGCCCGTGGCCGGGGCGGGAATCTCGGCATCCACTTTGTCCGTACTGATCTCGTAGAGGGTCTCG